>Ga0315544_1000019_pt1 | contig 153230 bp, 110 predicted proteins | sample SalMarSW160130MG_2_FD_202543 | JGI IMG/M metagenome (GOLD analysis project Ga0315544, IMG submission 202543) | Salt marsh sediment microbial communities from the Plum Island Ecosystem LTER, Massachusetts, United States - Salt Marsh Sediment SW1601-130 ...
CCCCCGAAACGTCTGTTGTTATATGGAGCCTGACCGTCTTCCTCGCATCCCTGCTGGAAGATCAGATCCAAATTGGCTTCGAAACCGGAGTAGTTGCGCACGTTTGTATCAGCCGGGATATCCCAGTCGATCGCTTCGCCAATACGTACATCAGTAATTGTTGTGTCGCCGACATAGTCGTCATTGAGATAGACCATAATGCGCTCAATTACGAAGCTGCAGGTGTCCCCACTCGGATCAGCAGGAGCATACCAGACCTTTTCGACAGCGATAAGCGAGTCATGGGTCACGAACTTGCCGGATCTGAAGATCTCACAATCGCCCGAGTCGGTGGTTGGCGTGGGCTCGCCAATGGGCACGAAGCCATTTTGGTCAAGGTAGGAAGTGCTGAATATCGAAAAGTTGACAATAGTGTCGTCGTCCCTTGTATAGCCGACAACGGGTGAGCCGTCATACAGATATATCTCAGCGCTGTCGCCGTAGCTATCGTGATAGTCCATGTTAACCCTGCCGAGGCCTTGGCGGCCGAAGTTGCCAGTGTTGTCTACGGTCAGAGCCAGGCAGGAAGTGCGGATTGTATCCCATTGCACCGGAATAAGATCGTCCGTAACGAAAAAGCTGATTGGGAAGGTATCCGGGAGAGCCGCACAATCCCAGGTGAAGATAAGCCGTCCCACCAGGTTGACGGTAGTGCCCGGGTCGTTCACAAGACCATCCTTGTTCAGAATAAGGGTAATGGTATCGCGGTTGTTGAGCCCGGGAGGAACCGAGCCGCTGAAGCTGCTGAGGTCCAGCCATCCGGAGGGACCGGTACATTCCTGGATAGCCACACTATAGTCGAATTGCTCATTACCGCGATTCTCAATAATAATGAAGGTATCCTTTTCGACCCCGTGCTGTGTCCAGGCGGGGTAGGCAATTTCTCGTGGAATGATGATGGGTCGAGGCTCGCCCTTGGGTCCCACGCATGGTAACCGGAACCACCTCACGTCTGCCTCTGCCCAAAAGCCCTCAGACTCTATTATGGCTCCGGCGCTATGGTCGTTGATATACTGGACATCGAGGTAGAAAGTCCCCGGGTCGGTGCTGCCCTCTGGAACTACTATCGTGGCCTGACTGAAATCGCCTGGGTAGTCTGTACCGAACCTGGTCATTGACGGCCAGTGGTCATTGTCACAAGGGCCGCCGACTCCGCCGACAGAGTCACAGCCGGGTGTGTGGGAGTTGGTCAGGTTACGGGCCTTGTCCCAGGTCAGACCCTGGTCCTCGGAAATACACAGGTACAAGTCGCCATTGGAGGCGCCGGAAGGAAAGCCGGGGTTGCTCTCGTCGGCGCAGTCATCCATCATGATCTCCGGATCGTTGAACTGGACAAACAAGACATAGAGCCTGCCATTGCACTCGGAGATTGTCATCTTGGAGGCGCTCAACTGCCAGGCGCCGCCGTTGCAGGTGGTTTGATCCCATCCGGAATTGTGCACTGTGAGTATGTAGGGCCAGTTCTCAGACCAGTGGAAGATTCGTCCACTGAGCAATCCCGCCTGACCGCCTTGATTAGCATCGGCGGGCCAGAAGCGAGCGCCCCAGACAATGTGCAGGTTGCCGTCAGACGTAATCAAGGCCGACAGGTCGGTGTACGGGCGATATCCCTCTTCGCCGTCAACGTTCTTGGTGACATTTGCACGATGCTGGAAGGTCTGCCCGTAGTCGTACGAAACCTGATAGTAGAGGTCGTTATCCATTTGGGGGAAGTTCCAGCACTCGTACCCGGAACAGGTGTCGCAGTGGCCGGGACACGGCAGATTGGCGGTCCAGACCAGCGCTACCTTACCGTCGCTGGTTGCTGCGATGTCGTGGGCCAGATTATACATTGTATCAATGCAGTAAGGAGGGTAGTCCCAGTAGGCGCCGGGGGTACGGTCTGAACCTACTCGTCGGAAGTACATTATCGTTCGCGGATCGCCAATACCCGGTTCAGTCTCTTGGGCAATAATATGCAGTACGGTATCATTGGGCCCTTCCACGTATCTGAACTTCGGCCACATGGTGCCTGTGCCTCCGGGGTAGCCCTGGCAATACGAACTGACTGAGTCTGGGATACGACTGCTAAAGTCAAAAGTGCAGCAGCCGGGGCAATAATCCCAGTAGAAGTGGCTTTGAGAAGGGTCATACGGTGGACTCAGATTGTTGTGACCGCCTACAACTGCCCGGTTGTTGCCTGTCACGTCGACACCAACATAACCGGCATACTCATCATCAGGCTGTAGGCCGGTTTCACACTGGTAGTTGCCGTCAAGAGCATTCCAGCACTTGTAGTAGTACTCGCTGGATGTAAAGATAGGGTTTGGCAGATACATCCAGGAGAAATGAACCAGCAGAGTGTCAGGGTAACCGTGCAGTCCCCAGGTGATCATGCGGCCCATGGAACCCTTGTGTTGAGAGTCGAACCAGGTATTCCCAATCACAGTCCCGGGAGAAGCGCTCGGGGTAGCCCGGCCTAAGGTATGCCTTGGCTCCACTTTCTCCAAGGTGGGTGCCCTGTTGTGCTCATCGGGGAAAGCATACTGGAGTGACCTGTTGATCAGCGGATTGGTTGTCTGTCTTTCGACAGGAGATTTGGCGGCAAAAGCTGAAAATGTTAGGAAAGAAAACAGCAGTGAGGAGAGAGTCAGTTTCAATAGACGAGTCGACATATTTCCTCCTTTCCGAGACTGACTCGATCTGACTGTCATTGCTGTTATACCACGCTTTAACATAGCTCTATTCTATAGAAAAGTCAACATCTATTAGTTACCGCACGTCGGTCGTCTGTCTTTTTAGCTTGCCTGGGCCATATCCATTTCATATCTACACACCAAGCAGATGGAGCAACTGAACCACATCCTCGAAGCTATCTCCGGGCATGTATGGGGCCTTCCACTCATTACTCTCCTCTTAGGAACGGGCATCTTTCTTACTCTTCGTTTGCTCTTCGTGCAGATTCGCGGCTTTGGTCACGGTGTAGCTATTGCACGCGGCAAGTATGACGATCCTGCGCATAAGGGACAGCTCACTCACTTCCAGGCGTTATCGGCGGCGCTATCGGCGACGATCGGTATCGGTAATATCGGCGGTGTGGCGACCGCGCTGTATTACGGTGGGCCGGGGGCGATCTTCTGGATGTGGATGTCAGCCTTTTTTGGTATGGCGTTGAAGTACACGGAGTGCACATTGGCCATCAAGTATCGTAAGATCGAGCCTGACGGCAATATTCGTGGCGGCCCCATGTACTTTATTGAACTGGGATTACCTAAGGCGCTGCGACCACTGGCTTTCATGTTTGCCCTCTGCACTGCGGTTGCTGCCTTTGGATCGGGCAACATGGTACAGTCAAACACACTTGCCCACGCGCTGGTTGATGCCTTTGATGTCTCGCCTGAGATGGTGGGAATCTGGCGCTGGGTAATCGGCATCGTGCTCTGTACCATGGTGGGGACTGTGATCATTGGCGGGATCAAGCGAATCGGGCACGTAGCGTCGTTCTTGGTGCCTGGAATGTCGGTGATATATATCTGTTCGGCGCTGATTGTAATCTGGATAAACCTCGATCAAGTTATGCCGGCCTTCCAACTGATTTTCGAGCATGCTTTCAACCCTACTGCCGCTACTGGCGGCTTTGCCGGCGCCACTGTCTGGATGACAATCCAATGGGGACTTAGACGGGGTCTCTTCTCCAATGAATCGGGGCAGGGTTCAGCGCCGATGGCACACTCCACAGCCAAGGTCGAGGAACCTGTACGTGAAGGCATGGTGGCTATGCTGGGGCCATTCATTGATACGATTGTAATCTGTACTTTGACGGCGCTGGTAATTATCACCGCCGGCAAGTGGAGCAGCGGTATCAATGGCGCTCCCCTGACGATGGCGGCCTTTAACGATACGCTGCCGATCTACGGACGCTGGATGGTTGTGGTAGCGATACTGTTGTTTTCCTATTCGACGGTCATATCATGGTCGTATTACGGTGAGAAAGGGATTGAGTATATTGCCGGCGCCAGAGCCAAGCTGCCATACAAGTGGGTGTTTATCTTTTTTACGCTTATCGGTGCGCGTCTTGATCTGGTGGCGGTCTGGTCGTTTGCCGACATCGCCAACGGTCTGATGGCAGCGCCCAACCTGGTGGCGCTGGTGGGGCTGTCGGGGGCTGTTGTGCTTATCACAAGGAAGTACCTCCACGAAAAAGCCCAGGGCCTGCACCGGCCGTTCAGGTAAGGGATAATCAACCGGTTTCAAGCCAGAATTCGGCAGGGGAGGACCTTGCGGTACTGACATTCTGTAACCCTCCTGCCGGTCAGATGTCAATGCACAAGATACCTGGCTTGTAGGGCGGGTTAGCGTTTATGTCGGGTTTCTCGCCACATCTGCCGGTGACGTGTTCCGTTTGAAACCCGACAGCATCGCCTTAGTGCTCCGCCTAGTGGGTGAGTTTCAACTCGGTGTAAAGAAAGCCCATCTGGCAGATGGTGTACAATGTAAGGGCGAATGAAAAGAAAACTGATTGAATTCCCGGCTGATTTCTTGTATCCTTCATAAGAAGATGTAGGGTAGAACCCTTGGTGGTTCCACCTGCTAGAACTGCGAATGCCTGAAGGCAAGGAGGTATAAATGTCTATGACCCCAACAGAATATATCTGGATGAATGGGAAATTTGTGAAATGGGATGATGCAAGGATTCACATTTGTTCTCATGTCATTCACTATGGCTCATCGGTTTTTGAAGGGATGCGGGTATACAAGACCCCCAAGGGCCCTGCCGCATTTCGCTTGAGAGATCACTCTGAGCGCTTGCTTAACTCCGCCAAGATTTACCGAATGCAGATTCCTTACACGGCCCAGCAGCTTGATGAAGCGATACTCGACACGATTGGTGCTAACCATTTGGAAGAGTGCTACGTGCGACCGATAGCGTATCGAGGGTATGGATCGCTGGGTGTTGATCCGTCAGACTGCCCCGTGGATGTCGCCATTGCTACCTGGCCATGGGGAAAATATCTCGGTGATGAGGCGCTGGAAAAGGGTGTATCGGTCTGTTTTTCATCATGGAATCGGATTGCACCCAATACAATGCCGGCTATGGCCAAGGCGGGAGCCAACTATATGAACAGTCAACTCATCAAGCTGGAAGCGATAAGCCATGGGTATGTCGAGGGGATTGCTCTTGACGTGTCCGGCAATGTCTCCGAAGGCTCTGGTGAGAACATCTTCCTGGTTCGCAAAGGGGCACTGATTACTCCAACTTTTGCGGCCTCCATTCTCCCCGGTATCACTCGTAATTCCATCATCCGACTGGCGGAGGATATGGGGATCAAGGTCATCGAGCAGAATGTACCCCGCGAGGCATTGTACCTGGCCGATGAGGTTTTCTTCACCGGATCGGCTGCGGAGGTGACACCAATTTCCAGGATTGACAAGATCGTTATTGGCGAAGGCAAGGCTGGCCCGATGACAAAGAAGCTCCAGGCCGCCCTCTTTGGCATTATCAAAGGGAAAGCCGAAGACAAGTACGGCTGGTTGACGCTTGTTCCGGAGTACAACGAGGTTGCGGTCTAAATGAAGATTGCAATCGGCGCCGACCACAAGGGATTTGAGTTCAAACAGAAGGTCAAAGAAATTCTTCTGGGCATGGGACATGAGGTTGTCGATTTCGGCACCCACTCCACCGAATCGGTTGACTATCCGGACTTCGGCCTTAAAGTAGCAAATGCAGTTGCAAAGGGGGAAGTCGCCTGCGGGATTACTGTCTGTTGGACTGGCAATGGGATGAACATTGCTGTCAACAAAATCAAGGGAATCCGGGCAGGGTTAGCTCTAAGCCCCGATATGGCTTACCTTACCCGGTCGCACAACGATGCCAACATAATGACGCTGGCGGCAAAATACACCCCTGAAGACAAGCTGGAGAACATCGTCAAGACATTCTTGGAGACGAAGTTCGAGGGTGGGCGGCACATCGCGAGACTGAAAAAGATATGCGAGGCCGAGGAAAGCGTCACGAACTAATATAGAAACGCCTTTACTTGGCGCCGTCACCGGTAATGCCGGGCTACAGTTCGTGAACGTAAATCCTTTTCCCTTTGTAGTCAATTGTCAATTTGTGCTGATACAGGAAACTTGCCCCTACGATTCCTTCAAAGTTAGCTCCCTTGAGGGAGTTCTTGAAGTGTGACAAATCGGCAACCACTACCGGAACGTTGCTTGACTTGACTTTACCACTGACACTCATAGTGGCTACGGTTTGCCTTTTGTCTTTTATTGGGTCCAGCCCAAGTCTGCGCGCCAACGGCTTGGAGAGGGAAGTGTAGGACGCACAGTAATCCAAGATCATGGGCACAGTCACGCTATCGTCGAGAGTTACATCTACTAAAATCAGATGACGGAGAGTCGAAAAACGGATGGTGCGATAGGCTTTCTCTTTCTTGTTCTTCATGAAGTCCGGCTGCCCCATTTCAAGCTTGAGGGTTCGGGCGGGGTAGTTCACCGTGACGTAGAACCGGCGCAGAATGTCGTGCCCAAGAAGGCCGTTGGGATACCCTAAGTGTTTGTCTTTGATAATCCTGTCCATACTGATGGCGGTGGCTTGCAGATTATAGAGGGTCTCTTTGCCGATGCGCAGAGAGCGGACATCGACAAATGATGCTCCACTGCTCCCGTCTATGCCAACAACCGGGCGCTGGGGAGTGGAGCGCACAAATGTCAACTTGTTCTTCCGAGCGAAGATACTGTCGATATACAATCGGTCTGCGCCAGTGTCGATTCCGAACGTCCCCTTGACGTGGCCGTCAATTGTCACCGGCACTTCGACCAATCCCCGCACCGGATCAAAGGGAATCTCCTCGCTGAAAGCGGTGAAGACGCAGAAGGCAATAATGATTGTAATCTTCCAAATCATATCTCACGCCAATGTAGCATACTCAAATGGGTCAGATGAGGTGAGATTATCTCAAAAGTTGGTTCCGGTTGAATTAGGTCTACACCAAATGAGGTTGCCATTCTCTAACTCTGCGTAGCGGTGGGCTTTATGTCCGCCGCTAATTGGTGGGAGACAAGACAGTTACCTTTTGGGACAGCCTCAGGACATCTGTCGCCCAGGGGAACGTTGTTCGTCAAAGGCGCAGGGTTTTTGACCTCCAAAACCCAGAAGCTGTTGTGAAAACGAGCTGTTACTTGCTCCGATCTTTTATGCGATACATTCTCCTGATAGGAAGGCTATAGCGGCTGTTTCCCTCATCATTGATCTCGAAGGTCAGTGATTGTTCAAATTCCGTCTCGATCGCTTCTTTGTGCACGATCACCACCCCCTCGGCTGTCTCGCCCGCCTTGATTTTTTGGGGCAGTTCAACATCGAAGTATTTCTGGGACCAGTCGATCAGCGTAATCTCATAGTCCTGGTCACTCTTGTTTTGAATGAGGAACTTCGCTTTGCGGCGCGGTCTCTGGGTGAACTGGGAAATGTCCAGGTTGTACGGGCTGAGGTTCAGCGGCATGGCGCTGTCCGGTTCCGGAAGCAGCTCAGCCTTGATCTTCACATATACCTTCTCATCCCCGATGTTGGTTTCAAGGTAGGGTCGTTTGGAGACTACCCCGCGATATGATTTGGTCGAGAAGAAGATCTCAAGGGCGGTGCTGTCACCCGGGGCAATGACGGAATCCTCTATGGGCGCTTTGGTGCACCCGCAGCCGGGGATGACTTTGGTGATCCTGAGAGTATCGTCACCCACTGACTTAACCCAGAAGGTATGTGCCACCTGGGCTTTTTGGCAGACCTTGCCAAAATCGAACAAAGGGTTGGGGATTTTTACTGCAGGTCCGGCCTGTGACAAAGGCACCGACACAAGCAGCAGCAGAGATGAAATAACCAACACGTTTATGAGTTTCATCGTCTGAGTCTTCTTCATCAATATCTTTCCTCCATCAGCATGGTTGGTAAATTAGTATTTTGGGGATGAATTCCAACAATGGGGTAACTCTGCCCATCAAAATCTACGAAATTAGTGTTAATAGCCGTTTCCAGCGAACCTTCTGAAAAAAATGGACGGCGTTATAAACAAACAGCCGGGGAACCGAGAGTGGATCACTAACAGACACTTCCGGCGACGGATGCAAGGAATCATCCCAGGACCAGTGAATAATCATAGCCTCGCCGAGTATCAGGTCCTTGTGCACTACTCCCCAGTAGCGTGAGTCATAAGAATTATCCCGGTTGTCCCCCATCATGAAATAACCATTGCGGGGAACGATATAGGGTCCAAAATTATCGCGGCTGTCGGCACCGCCGGGTCGCCGCGGTTGAATGATCTGTCGGCCATCCGGTAGGGTGTCAATGTACTTCGAATGCTCCTGTTTGGGGAAGCGTTTTCCATTGACATAAAGGACCTTCTCATTCACCTCGACCGTGTCTCCTGGGGTGGCGATGCAGCGTTTTATGTATTTGGTGACACCGTCAACCGGATAAATAAAGATCACCACGTCACCGACCCGGGGTTCCCTTATTGCGGGCAGGCGCCAGCCGACGAGTGGCAGGCGAGAACCGTAGATAAACTTGTTGGCTAGCAGGAAGTCGCCAACCAGGAGGGTATCCTCCATCGACTGTGATGGTATCTTGTATGCTTCAACAATCGAGGTTTTGATCACTAAGGCTAAGAAGACAGCCACTATGATCTGCTTGAAGTTGTCCCAGAGAGCATCGCCAACGGATTGCTTGTGGGGACGATCGGGTTTCTTTTGGGAAGCAGGTTTTGTTTTAGCCATATTATATACAATAAGCAGTTCGAGTTACCGTTATCCCAGAAGGTTGTTGAGAAAGTCGGACTTCTGTCACCGGGAGTGAGGTGCAGCAGTCTCGCTGACAGAATGACACTTCCTGGTTTTTTTCAATAGCCTGCCGGGTTCTTATATTCTCCAACTTATACGTTTCTTTTCGTTGTTGGATGCGCACAATGGTATGCGGAACGTCAAAAGCCACTAAAAAGTCTTAGAATATCGTTATATGTTACAAAAACAATCAGTCCCAAAAGGAGGATCACGCCGATCTGCTGAGCTGTAGCTCGAATCTTCATTGACAATGGTGTTCCACGCAACTGTTCGATAGCCAGGAAAACGAGGTGGCCGCCATCGAGAACAGGAATCGGTAGGATATTGAGGATAGCCAGATTAACCGAAAGCAAAGCCATGAAGAAAAACAGGTTTGCGGCGCCTTTTCTTGCCTCTTTGCCAGACTGCTGAGCGATGAACAGCGGGCCACCAACCATCTTCGGGGAAACTTCGCCCGTGACGTACTTCTTTACGAATTTCACGGTTTCCCACACTATGACGTGAGCTGTGACAAAGCCGCTCTGCATTGATTCCCAGAGACTGAGACTCTCATGTCCGATCACTTTCTGCCCGAGGAAAACCCCGATCAGACCGACCGAGTCTGTGGTGCCATCCGGATTCGATTGCGCTCTCTTTATTGTGGTGATAGTCGTGGTTGTTGTATCACTGGCGTGGATCCACGTCAAATCGAGCGGTTCTTCAACTTTAGCGTGAATCATGATGCTGAGTGAATCCGGTCGAGACACAGGGACGCCGTCGATAGCGATGATCTCGTCTCCTTCTTTCACTCCTGCAGCCGCCGCCGGGCCGCCCGGATCAACCTGCAACACTGCTACCCGGTCAGGATCGAAGATGGGGCGACCGCCGAAATATAGAATGCCGATCAGCAGTACGATTGAGAGCGCATAATTCATGAAGGGGCCGGCAAAAATGACTGCAGCGCGCCGGGACACGCTTTTTGACATGAATTCATCCGGGGCTCCCGTCGCCTTTTCTTGCGGATTTTCGCCCGCCATCTTGACGTACCCGCCCAGCGGTATGACGCCAATGCAGTAGGTAGTATCACCCAGTTTCTTCGCAACAATATTCGGCGGGAATCCGAGGGAGAATTTCTCTACCCTGATACCCACTTTCTTGGCCACTAAGAAATGACCCAGTTCATGGATAAAAATCAAAATACCGAGAACAAATATGAAAGACACGGCTGTCAGTAACATATTGATTAACTTACTATTTCTCCGGCTACTCTACGGGCCTCTGAATCAGCTTTCAGAATATCATCCAATTTCGGGTTGGAAACAACAGCTATCTTGCTGACTGCATGTTCTATGATATCGGTAATTTCTGTAAATCTGACAGATTCCCGCAAGAAAGCGTCGACAGCTACCTCGTTGGCGGCATTGAATACAGCCGGAGCGGTCCCGCCTATCTTGATTACTGAATACGCCAATGGCAGAGCCGGGAATCGATCAACATCAGGTTTTTCAAAGGTCAGGGAACTGAGCTTCTCCAGGTCTAGCCGGCCGAAGTCCGATTCCACCCGATCCGGCCAGAAGAGGGCATAGGTAATGGGGAGTCTCATATCAGGGTTGGAGAGCTGGGCGATTATTGAACTATCGATGAACTCGACCATTGAGTGGACAATCGACTGAGGGTGGATAACGACACTGATCTTGTCGGCCGGTAGTGAGAAAAGAGTGGCCGCCTCGATAATCTCCAACCCCTTATTGACCATGGTGGCAGAGTCAATTGTTATCTTGGGACCCATCTTCCAGGTGGGATGCGCCAGCGCTTGTTGGGGGGTTATATCTGGAAACTGATCGCGGGGATAGGCGCGAAACGGTCCCCCCGAAGCTGTAAGAATGACAGTTCTAACTTCGTTAGCCTTTCCACAGGCCAGCGCCTGCCAGACGGCGGAATGCTCCGAATCAATCGGGAGAATCTTGCCGCCATTCTTTTTCATCAAGGGCGCGAAAAGCGGCCCACCGGTAACCAGTGACTCTTTATTGGCCAGGGCCAGATACTTGCCCTTCTTTACAGCTTCCAGTGAGGCGCGGAGGCCTGCGGCGCCAACTACAGCGTTGACTATCAGGTCTGTCCCCTCAAGTGCCGCCAGATGCGCCATTTCCGTTTCTCCGGCGAGTACCTGGACAGGCTTGTCCTTTAGCCGCTCGGCTAGCAGCTTACTTGCCTCGTGGTCAACCAGGCAAGTGTATTTGGGCCGGAACTGGTGATACTGCTCAATCAGCAGCTCGATATTTGAGTGGGCAGCCAGAGCGACAACCTCGAAACGATCGGGGTGCTGCTTCACCACGTCAAGAGTTAAACGGCCTATCGATCCCGTTGAGCCAAGCAGGACAATTCTTCGTGGATTCATATCACAGTTAAACGAATCAATAGAATTGCTATTCCAGAGAAAAACAGATTACACGAGTTCTTACAGGGAGTGGGGTTGCTCCGGAAAGAGGGCAGGAGTCGCTGACTCCTGCCATTTATAGTTGTGGGTTTTCTCCAAACCTCAATGAATTTCATTGCCCTCGGCATCAGATGGGTAGATTCTGCTCAAGTGGACATCCTCTTTTGGCTTGGAGATTTCGCGTGGATTGTTGGGATTGGGCAAGCATTCCACGGAACCGATTTTGTGTAGGACATCGTACCCCTTGATTAGCTGCCCGAAGATTGTGTACTTGCCGTCAAGAGAAGTGGTCATACGGTTGCTGTCCAGACAAACGAAAAACTGGCAGGAGGCGGAGTTGGGATCCATCGCCCGTGCCATTGACAATGTGCCTTCCTTGTGCGGAAGGTTTGAAAACTCAGCATTAAGTGTGTAGCTAGCCCGGCCAGCGCCTGTGTTCGTCGGGTCGCCACCCTGAATCATGAACCTGTTGATGACACGGAAGAAGATCGTACTGGAATAAAAGCCGTCCCTTGTTCTGGCCTCAAACGAATCGGCGTGGGCCGGGGCAACATCGTGGTACAGTTCGACCGTTATGTTGCCATAGTCGGTAACGAGAGTTGCAAACTTGTTGTTTTCATTTCTGACCGGATAACGAACCATAGCCAGGCTGTCATAGTTATACTGAGGTTGAGAAGCCTGTTCGGTTGTAGCGGCAGGAGTTGACTTCTGTCCTTCGGCCTTTTTTTCTCCCTTAGAGCATCCGCTCTGTCCGAGCAGACAGATAATTGCTGTCACCAAAGCTAATAAACTGATTCTCATTGGCTTAGTCCTTTCAATGTTTACCTTCTCTGACCAAATATATTTGAGTCAATACCGGGTGTCAAGGTTGAAGAAGTTGTCTTAAAAGGCACGCAGGTCCGGCTTAGGGAATCTCAACAACTTATTCGTTGAGTTGAGAGGAATTGAATCATGGTTTGACGGCAGTTTGACAGAGCTGGATCTCTACGGTCCAGCCTTTTTCGTCAGGGGCCTGAACCCTTTAGCCCGCCATAACTTACGCCCGTCAAAACACACACGGGTCTGCAGTACTGGATATCACCAATTTACCTTGGTTGGTAAACCGGTATCCTACCGGCCGATTCACACTATCACAGCACACACAGAAAATGAAGGCGAAAAAGCAGGGAAACCACCGGGAGCCGCTTGCGTATTTAGATAATATGCTTCGTATGCAAGACGACAACGAAGCAGGAATGGAATATGATTTGACAGTCGGTGCTATGGGGTAACGGACCTACTTTGGCATGAAAGTAAATCAAGAACCAGTTGTGTAGGAGGAAAGAAGGATGCACACGACAATGTTGCTCAATGTCATCAGTGAAGAACGCACCCGAATCAGGGTTCTATTGCCCAAAGCGCTCGGTATGGTGCTTCTTCTCGTGCTCATAATGCACCCGGTAACCATATGTGGGCAAAAGGCAGCTTCTGCCAAACCGGAGGATAGAAGCATCGACGCTGTGCTTCAGGCGGAGATTATTGACAGCATCGCATATGCCCTGAATGAGGTTTATGTTTTCCCGGATGTGGCCAGAAAGATGGAGGAGCATATCCGCAAGCAGTACAAGGACAAAGTTTACCAGGGAATTACCAGTTGCCGGGAGTTCGCCGGGAAGCTAACTGAGGACCTGCGAGAAATCAGCAAAGATCGTCATCTTGGCGTTCGCTTTGCATCTGACGAAATGATCAAGAGCTTCTCAAGCGACACACTTACCGATGAGGCTAAGAAACAAGAACAACAAGAACGTCGGAGGGAGAACTTCGGATTCAAGACCGTTAAGCTGCTTCATGGAAATATCGGGTACATCGACCTGCGCGGGTTTTACGACGCGGCCGATGGTGGAATGACAGCGATTGCGGCCATGAATTTCCTGGCCTATGCCGACGCTATCATTTTCGACCTGCGTAAGAATGGCGGCGGATCACCTTCCATGATACAACTGATCACCAGCTATCTCCTTGACGAGCCGACGCACCTCAACAGTTTCTACATCCGCAAAGACGATACCACCGAACAGTTCTGGACCCAGGCCTATGTGCAGGGCCCGAGACTGGTCGATGCTGACGTTTACGTTCTTACCAGCCACTACACCTTCTCAGGAGCCGAGGAATTTACCTACAATTTGAAAAACCTCAAGCGGGGCACAATCATTGGTGAGACCACAGGTGGCGGTGCACACCCTATTGATATGCGGCTTTTCGCCAACCTCAACGTGGGGATGTCGCTGCCGTTCGGTCGGGCTGTCAATCCCATCACCGGCACCAACTGGGAAGGTACTGGCATCTCGCCGGACATCGAGGTGCCGCAGGAACAGGCGCTCGATGTCGCTTACCTGAAAGCATTAAAGAAGTTGATCGACGAAGAGGACGATCCCGATAGAAAACAACGCCTTGCGTGGGTAATCGAAGGCAAGGAAGCAATGTTGAAGCCGTTTGTCCCACTTGAGGGCGTTTTGCAGGACTACGTTGGCGTTTATGGTCCGCGCCGGATTTGGATGGAAGGCGAAGAATTATACTATCAGCGTGGCGAAAATCCTCAGTACCTGTTGATACCTATGGCTGCTGATAAGTTCATGGTGAACGGCCTCGATTATTTCAGGATTGAGTTTGTCCGGGATGAGACTAACAGGGTTGTTAAACTGGTCGGATTATATGACAACGGCCATACCGACAATCATGAACGTGATAGTGATTAGAACTCAATTGGATCGGCGTTGTAGTGTAGTAAGGCAGGGCCCACGCGACCCTGCCTTTTGACTCTATCACAGTTTGATCAGCTCCACCCGCCGGTTGTTGGCCTTACCTTCGGGAGAGTCGTTGGTGTCGATTGGCTTGGATTCACCCCAGCCCTTTGACTCCAGGCGACTGGAGGCGATACCGTAAGTAGATATCAGGTAATTTTTGACCGAATTGGAGCGACTTTGTGAAAGGGTCATGTTGTGCTCATCGGAGCCGTCGCTATCGGTATGTCCTTCAATTGAAAGTCTCAGGTCAGGATCGTCCTCCAGCAATCGTCCGATTTCTTCAAGAGTTTTGTATGACTCCCCCTTTATAACGTAGGAATCCGGGTCGAAGAGAATGCCGTGTGTAACGATCTTGCCTTCTTCATCAAGCTGTTCCCTCATGCTCTTGCCGCCCTCGGCAAAGCGGAAGCCTCGGAACAGCATAGGATTACCTTCCCCCGCCCAGGGATCGGTATAGAGCCTGAAACCGACAGGATGGAAGTTTTCAACCTTCGGCACGTTAGCCACTCGAATGTTATTTACAAAGCACTTTATTGATCTGGTTGTAGCCATGATTCGCATGGTGTGGACACCTTTTGCAAGCCTATGAGGTAGATCTTTACCGGCTTTTGACTTTCCCAATATGAGTAGACTTGTCTGCCCACCGCCTCTGAGAGAGAATTCTCCAATTTTACTACCGCTGGCATCTATCCAGTAAATGAAGAAATAGTGACCGCTTTTATTTGGTCCATTATCATAAACCTCAAGCTCCACAGTGTACTTAGGCGGCAAAGGAGCATCTTGGATTTTTGGGCGGATAGAACCTTCGTCGGTACACATAATCCAGTACTCTTTTCCGAGCCGGACAACTTCGTAAACACCGCGGTCCAGATTCCAGCGATACGGGAACTCGCTCTCCTCATCGTTTTTCATGTCATCGTAGAAGATCACCTTGTCGCCGGGAACGAAATCATACTTGGTGTACAGCTTCATATCTTCAGCAGCCGGTGCCGCAGGCGTTGTAGTTGTGGCTGTTGGTGTACTTGGTGTAGCTGAGGTTGCTGCTGAAGGGGTCGTTTCCTGGCCGTACTGCTGAGTATACTGGCCCTTGCCTTTGTAACGGTAGTACTCCTGGGGTACCTCCTTTGAGACAAGTTCGACGGTCTGGGCCAGGGCTGTTCTGATTGCGTCCTCCATCGGCCCGTCTGAATAGACTCCGAGAGCACCGGCCAGGGCGACGTTATCAACCCAACCACCGCCGGCTATGCCGGTTTTCCAACTGGTTGACTTGGCCTTAATTGACGTAGCTTTCAAAATCCGCCGAGTGCGGATATCGATCAGCTTGATATCCATTCTGATTTCAGCCTTTTTAGTTTTAACCCCGACTTTCCCAAAGGCCTTGCTTGTAATTCCTCCAAGCCCACCGCCGGAACCGCCAGCGTCGGGTTTGAAAGCGGTAACAGCGCCGGTCACCAGAATATCAGCCCCTTCCATCAAACCCTTTTCCGGCCCACGCCCCTCTTCGACATATCCCGACTGGCCCAAGTCGATTTCATCGGCCAATTCAGCCACTTCTTCCTGGCTGGCCAGGACAATGAACTTCTCGTTGTTTGCCAGTGCGGTCGAAAGCATTTCACCAACGGCAGCTGCCATGTCATAGGTGCATTTACCGGTTTTTGACTTGATTTTGCCGACGGCGATACGAGCTTTGTTGCCCTGGTAGGTCAATGTTTCTTCGATGTCGGCGAGGGCTGAACCGCTAAACATAGCGATACTTATCAACCCGCACATGACTACTCTGTACGTTGCTGCCCTGATCCGCATGATTCACCTCCTAACTGGCGTTACACAATTCCTGCTTCTTTTCGAAATCACACTATACACTTCAATATATTAAACAACCTTTCTTGAGACAGTCAACTTTATTCTTGTTAAATCTCCACAGACGTCAACTTTTTCTCTTCCCCAATCACGCTTAGTCGTGTATACTCAGAAATATGATGACAGCCAAACGACCCGACTACATAAGCTGGGAAGAGTATTTTATGGCCATCGCCCAGCTATCGGCCAAGCGCTCGAAGGACCCCTTTAGCCAGGTGGGAGCTTGTATAGTCAATTCCAGAAGGCGCATTATCGGCATTGGTTATAATGGCTTCCCGACCGGCTGCTCCGATGACGAGCTGCCATGGGGAAGGGAGGGGGAGTATCTCGAGACCAAATACCCTTACGTTTGCCATGCCGAAATGAACGCCATTGCCAACGCTTCCAACAAGGCCGAATTGGATGGCGCAACGCTGTATGTGTCCCTTTTCCCCTGCAATGAGTGCGCTAAGTTGATGGTTCAGGTCGGGATCAAGGAGGTTGTCTATCTCTCAGACAAGCATTATGACGAGGATATTTTTGTTGCCGCTCGAAAGATATTTGACATGGCGGGTGTCAAGTATCGACAGCTTATCCCTACCCACACTGAGATAGAGCTCAAGCTGAAATAAGCAAACCTGCAACATGGTGGGCCATGTTAGCCCCCACAGCCCGCCCGCCAAGGGCTGGGTGCGTTACCACTGGCAATACTGCGTCGGGCAGAGTCACCCGAAGCCACCAAAGAGATTTTTTGGGGCCCGCCAAAGCCGTTGAGATTTTGTTTGTTTTAAGTGGTATTGGGATTAAATTGTGGCTTTTCGACTTGCCTGAAGGGAGCAACCGTATCGACAGATGACAGGAGTTAGACCATGACAAAAACCAGGGAAGATGTGCTGAGGCTTATCGACGAAGCCGGGGTTCGCTATATTAGGCTCTGCTTCACGGATATTTTAGGCAAAATCAAGGGGATGTCCATTACCCGTTCTGAAATCGAGCAGGTGCTTGACGAGGGACAGGGCTTTGATGGTTCCTCGGTGGAGGGGTTTGCGCGTATTGAGGAATCCGATCTGATGGCGGTGCCGGACCCACTCACCTTTCGCATAATCCCGTGGGAGATATCCGGGGAGAAGGTGGCCATGATGTTCTGTGACATCACCTACCCGGACGGTAAACCGTATGAGGGCGATCCCCGATGGGTGCTGAAGCGTAACTTGGCCAGACTCCAGGATAAGGGGTGGACTCTTTATGTTGGTCCGGAAATAGAGTACTTCTATTTCGAAAGTGAGGAGGAGCCGAATATACTGGACCAGGACGGTTACTTCGACTACGGTTCGGTCGATATCGGCGCCCAGGTCCGCAAGGCGGCTGTGAATGCCCTTGAGGCAATCGATATTCCCGTCGAGTGCTCTCACCACGAAGCGGCCGCCAGTCAGCACGAAATTGACCTCAAGTATCAAGAGGCGCTGATCATGGCCGATTTTGCGCAGGTCTATCGTTTTATCGTCAAGCAAGTGGCCATGCAGAATGAGATATATGCTACCTTCATGCCCAAGCCGATCTACGGCATCAACGGCAGCGGTATGCACTGTCACGTGTCGCTTTTCAAAGGAGAGCGCAACCTCTTTTTTGATCCTGCGGACGAGTATAATCTCTCTGTAATGGCTCGGCAATTTACGGCTGGTATCCTGACCCACGTCAAGGAAATCACCCTGGTCTTAAATCAGTGGGTCAACTCCTACAAGCGGCTGGTGCCGGGATACGAGGCCCCCATATACATCAGTTGGGGGCGGCGCAACCGCTCAAGCATGGTGCGGGTTCCAATGTACCGTCCGGGTAAGGAGCAGGCTACCCGCATCGAGCTGCGCTCTCCCGATCCAGCCACCAATCCCTACCTTGCCTTTGCCTGCATACTGGCCGCAGGCCTGAAAGGCATTGATAATGCCTACAAGTTGCCTGAGCCAGTTGAGGAAAACATATACAATATGTCTGAGGAGAAAAAAGCCGGCCTGAATGTTGATACTCTGCCTAACTCACTGGAGAATGCTGTCAAGGAACTGGAAGGCTCCGAACTGGCCCGCGAGACCCTCGGAGACCATGTTTTCACCAAACTAATCGAGAATAAGAAAATAGAGTGGGATCAGTACCGCATCCACGTCGGTCAATTTGAGCAGGAAAAATACTTGCCGATGTTGTAAAGGCGCGGGCATGTCAGAGGTACCTGCTGTCTCCCGCCGTTTCACCTATGGAGGTGAGGGTAATCACCTCTCGATTCATGTTGGGGGACAACAATTTACAGTGTGGCGTGACCGAATTGTGACCGTTCTTTGCATGATGATGCCATATTATTCATTTGACAAATGCTACACGACTTTCTGTGTTGGCCCTGACACTTATCGCATTTGTAGGATCCCCTTGTGGTTGTTGTTGCGCCTGTGGCAAACCTGATGCATCGTGTGCTTTGCATACCCTGCACAGCACGAATAAAAGCCATTGTTGGATGGGTCAATTGAACAGTAAAACTTCTAATAACAAGAATAAGCACTCACTTCGGATGCTAGCGCTGGCAGCACTGGGAGTAGTGTTCGGCGACATTGGCACAAGCCCGCTTTATGCAATAAGAGAATGTTTCCACGGTGAATACGGTATTGCTGCTTCTCGAGATAACATTCTAGGCGTCTTGTCTCTAATGTTTTGGACTCTCACGTTTATCGTGTCTCTTAAGTACCTCACGTTCATTCTGCGAGCAGATAACCGCGGTGAGGGTGGCGTTATTGCACTAACGGCTCTGATTAAATCGGGAACTGAAGCGCAAAATAAGAGCCGCCGGCTCCTCATAGGGATAGGCATCTTTGCCGCTTGCCTGTTATATGGTGACGGCATGATTACACCGGCCATCTCTGTGATGAGCGCAACTGAAGGATTACGAATCATCACGCCTGAGTTTCAACCTTTTGTCATCTCAGCTACCTTGTTGATTTTGGCTGGATTATTCCTATTGCAGCACCGCGGTACTGCCAGAGTAGGGATGCTGTTTGGCCCCGTGATCCTTATCTGGTTCTCGGTTCTTGCCATTTTGGGCTTGAGGCAAGTGGTGCATCATCTTGATGTCTTCGAAGCGCTTTTGCCCTGGTATGGCATCAGGTTCCTCATACACTCCGGTATCCATGGCTTTACCGTCCTTGGAGCTGTCTTTTTGGTAGTCACCGGCGCAGAAGCATTGTATGCAGATATGGGACATTTTGGCCGAAAGCCGATCCGTCTTGTCTGGACTTGCCTGGTCCTACCTGCACTACTTCTGAATTACTTCGGGCAAGGAGCTTTGTTGCTTTCATGCCCCGAGGAGGTCCACCACCCCTTCTATGCCACGGTACCGAGTTGGGCGATGATTCCCATGGTGATTCTGGCTACCTTTGCTACGATAATTGCTTCGCAGGCCATCATTACAGGTGTGTTCTCACTCACACGTCAGGCAGTACAGCTTGGTTATCTGCCCCGTATGAGAATCGTTCATACTTCGTCAAAGCACTTCGGCCAAATCTACGTCCCACAGGTGAACTGGTTTATGATGGTGGCGACACTTGGACTCGTGCTTGGCTTTCAGTCGTCCAGCAAGTTGGCTGCTGCCTACGGAGTGGCGGTGACGTCTACAATGCTTATATCAACGATTTTGTTCTACATGGTTGCCCGAGAGAGATGGAAATGGAGCAGACTTAGTGCAGGTGCTCCGGTAGTTGTCTTCCTAATTGTGGACATTTGCTTCTTCTCAGCAAATATCAGCAAGATACTTCATGGAGCTTGGTTCCCATTGGTAATTGGCGGTGTTTTACTCACGGTTATGATGACTTGGAAGCGGGGCAGAGGGATTCTGGCGGCACAATTCCAGGGGCTGTCCATTTCCTTCAAAGACCTTCGAGACAAGCTATCTACCGAGCGCATCTTACGAGTCAATGGGCATGCGGTTTTCATGACCGGGAAATCAGATTCGGTTCCTGTTGCACTGATGCACAATCTAAAACACAACAAGGTAATTCATACTCATGTCGCCTTTCTGCACTTTTTTTCTGTGGAGGTCCCTCGCGTACCTAACAAAGACAAACTGAAAATCGAAAAGCTTTTTTCCGGGTTCTACCAAATTAGCGCCTATTACGGCTTCATGGAGTACCCCAGCGTTCAAAACGCGTTGTCTCTGGCTCGTGGGCAGGGGCTTGACCTTCCTCTCGAGGAGACCAGCTTCTTCCTGGGAAGAGAGAAGTTGGTCTGGGATCACGGCAATGGCATGAGTCGCTGGAGCGCCCATCTCTTCGCTTTCCTCTCACGCAACGCGTATGATGCCTCTTCCTTTTTTGGCATTCCACAGGAGCAGGTCATGGAGGTCGGGGTGCGGCTAAGGATCTGAGTTTGCGTCCGGATGGTGAACCAGCAAGTAGGACAGGATCCGCAGCGGGTTCTGCCAACCAATACAACGGCTCCAAGTCGAAGCGGATAGGGATGTCCGCTTCGCACGGAATAGTCAAACCTGTTTGCACAATTCCTTGCATTGGATATATTATAATGTTAAGCGTTTATAAGATGTGAGTATGGTGACAGAGGTACATACGGAAAATACACGGCCTAAGGCTCCTTTCAAACTGCGTTCCAATCTTACCCCGAAAGGCGATCAGCCGCAGGCCATCAAGGAGCTGTTGGAAGGGCTCAAGACAGGACGGAAACATCAAACGTTGTTGGGCGTTACCGGCTCGGGGAAGACGTTTACTATTGCCAATGTCATTGCTCAGTACAGCTGTCCGGCACTTGTTATTTCGCACAACAAGACTCTTGCCGCCCAGCTTTACGGCGAGTTAAAGGCCTTTTTCCCTGAAAACGCAGTTGAGTTTTTTATCAGCTATTATGACTACTATCAGCCGGAAGCCTATCTTCCGACTACTGATACTTACATTGAGAAAGATACGTCCGTTAACGAGGATATAGACCGTCTGCGCCTGCGGGCTACCGCCTCGTTGCTGGAGCGTGAGGATGTTATTATTGTAGCCTCGGTTTCCTGCATCTACGGTCTGGGTTCGCCCGAGGAGTACAAAAAGCAGTTCTTGCTTCTGCAGGCCGGCGCCCAACTTGACCGGGATGTTGTTATACGTAGGCTGATAGATATTCACTACAACCGGAACGACATTGATTTTTCGCGAGGTAATTTTCGGGTGCGAGGGGATACGATTGAACTGATTCCTGCCTACTATGAAAATGCCTTTCGGATTGAGTTCTTCGGCGATGAGATTGAACGATTGAGAGAGATCGATCCTCTGACGGGGGAGATTCTGAAAGAGCGGGACCGGTTGGCTATCTATCCCGCCAAGCACTTCATTACTTCACAGCCTCAGTTGGGAAAGGCGATTGTCGCTATCGAGCAGGAGCTTGCGGAAAGGCTTGAAGAATTCCAGTCGGAAAACAAACTCCTTGAAGCGCAACGTCTTGAGAGCCGCACTAGGTACGATATTGAAATGCTGAAAGAACTTGGCTACTGCACCGGAATTGAGAACTACTCACGGCACCTGACCGGACGCAAGCCGGGGGAGAGGCCGTTTTGTCTGATTGATTTCTTCCCACCTGATTTTATTACGATTATTGATGAGTCTCACCAGAGCGTTCCCCAGATTCGTGGTATGTTCGCCGGCGACCGTAGTCGCAAAGAGACCCTGGTGGCACATGGCTTTCGGCTTCCCTCGGCGCTGGACAACCGGCCACTCTTCTTTGAAGAGTTCGAAAATCTGATGAACCGAACGATCTATGTCTCAGCGACCCCTGCCGAGTATGAGCTTACCAAGTCGGAAGGAATTATCGTTGATCAGGTTATACGTCCCACCGGACTTCTCGATCCCGTGATTACTGTGAAGCCTCTGTCCACTCAGGTTGACGATCTTCTGCAGCAGGTCAAAAAGCGGCAGGCGAAAGGTGAGCGCACGCTGGTTACTACTTTGACCAAGCGGATGGCGGAGGATTTGACCGGTTACATGGGTAAGATGGCTGTGCGGGTGCGTTACCTTCACAGTGAAATCGGTGCTATCGACCGCACCGGTATCATACGCGACCTGCGGCTGGCGGAATTTGACGTGTTGGTGGGGGTCAACCTTCTCCGTGAGGGACTGGACTTGCCGGAGGTGTCATTGGTGGCGATACTCGATGCAGACAAGGAGGGCTTTTTGCGCTCGGAAAGTTCGCTTATCCAGACCGCCGGTCGGGCAGCTCGAAACAAAAACGGTGAGGTCATTCTTTACGCCGACAAAATCACCAACTCGATGCGGAAAGCCATCGACGAGACTGATCGTCGTCGGGCAAAGCAGCTTGCCTATAACAAGAAGCACAATGTCAACCCGGAGACGATCTACAAGACACGCGAGGAGATTCTTCGCTCTACCCAGTTTGCCGACACCAGGACAGTTGAGGAAAAAACATTTGAGAAACCGAGCAATTTTGTTCGCATGAGCCGTGAGGACCAGTTGGCTTTCATGATGAGGGCCATGAAAAAGGCGGCTGAAAATCTTGACTTTGAAACGGCGGTGCTCATCAGGGATGAGATAACGCGGATGAAGCAGGACATGAAAAAGGGCAAGCGCAAGCGGAGATAGTGCTCATCGACAGGAGATATCGATATGTTGATAAGGAAAAGCCATATTCTTTACCTGTGGTTGGCCGTGGCGGCGGTGACGCTTGCCGTTTGCTGTGGCTGTGAGGAGCGTGACGTCCCGTTGCTTATTGACGAGGAAGAAATCATCAGGTACCTGTCTGTTACTGAAGAAGGGCGTGAGCTTTTCCGCACTGCCGACTTGATTCCCGACGACCCCTATATGCTTCCTTGTGACAGCGCTGTCTACCGAGACTTCGTTGATTCAACTTGGAGGGAATTCGATGTCGCTATTGACAGCACCAGGACATACAATTTCGGAGCGCTTGGGGATCATTACGCAGCAACCACCAGGGTTACCGACCTTTTCTTTGTTACTACTATCAAGGTCTTGGAAACAGAGGTACCGCCAGAGACTACGTGGATCTTTAGCGAGCGCGAAGTGAATCGCTACGGCTATTTCATTAAACTGGGTGAGGACGATAAACCATACCTGGGGTGGAAACTGTGGGGTTTTAACAGCCTCGGGGAATCTGATCCACCCGTTAATCTTTCGGTGACTACGGCCGACGGCGCCCACACTTTAGCTGCAATGCTGGCAAGGTATTCGTATCAGGGGCCGGGGTTTGTATTGTCGTTTATCCGGCTGTCCGATATTAACAACCTTGAGAACGGGGACACATTGATCTTCAATGTTTCACCACGTGGGGGTTATGAACCGGTCTATTACCACCTCACTACGGGTGCGACCGACGCCGGCTTTGTAACGCAGGCGATGGATTCAGTCAACGTTGGATACTGGGTGGATACTATCGTAACGCCGTCGCCAAACCCCAGGTTATGGAATGTCGTTTTTATACAATCATTCATGAAGCCCCCTTCTTTTCAGTACGTCAGAGGCTGGTGTATTCCATATAGAATACCGCAATAAGTACACCTGTATCCATCAGTCTTTTACCGAGGCCTGTTTTTGTTGAATATTTCCCTTTTATCTGGTATACTGGTTTAATAAGAAAACTCACTACCAAACAAGGAGGTATTATGGCCAAAACACGTTTTCAGATGTTGCCGCTGATTATCATCGCGGTACTGGCGCTCGGGATGGTCGGCTGCGGGACGCAGATACCATCGGGGCATCGGGGGGTCTTTTACTACAAGTTCGGTGACGGGACTGAATTCGGCAAGATTTACCAGGAGGGATTCACCTGGCACCTTCCCTGGAACAGCGTGTTCGTCTACAAGGTCCAGCTCCAGGAACACAAGGAAGCCCTGACGGTCCTTTCCTCTGACGGCGCGACGATCCTGTTGGAAGTTTCTATCCTTTACCGACCACTGGCCGCGAAGCTTGATTCCCTGCAGGTTACTATCGGGCGCAACTACTATGGCGTCGCTATTGCTCCCACTATTCGCGAAATCGCTCGCACCGTGGCGGGCCGCTACAAGCCGGAAGAAATCTATTCCACCAAACGCGAACAGATAGCAAGTGAGGTCGTTGAAGCTCTTCGAGGCGCTATGACCGACAAATTCATCATGATCGAAAACGTCCTCATTCGTGACGTACTGATTCCGCCTGAAATATCGAAAGCCATCAATCTCAAGCTGACCATGGACCAGGAAGCCCAGCGCATGCAGTTTACCATCGAGAAGGAAAAACGGGAGGCGGAAAGAAAGCGCATCGAGGCCAAGGGGATTTCCGACTTTCAAAAGATCGTCAGCGCCGGCATCACGTCTTCCCTGCTGAAATGGAAGGGAATTGAAGCAACCCTGGAAATCGCCAAATCCCCTAACACCAAAGTGGTCATTGTCGGCAATGACGCCGGAAGTCTGCCGATTATTCTTGGAGGCGAGAAATAGGCCGCGAAGTGGCCGCAAGGTGGCTTTTGTAATAAGTTGGAATCGCAGGTGGCCCACCGCTTGCGGTGGGTTTACCGGTGACTTTTGTACTGAGTTACATTGTGGTTGGCGGACGTCCTGAGGCTGTCTCATAAGTCGACAGAGTAGCGTAGGGGCGGGGCTCGTCTCCGCCCAGCCCGATGGCTTGTGGCGACACAAGGCCGCCACCTACGCGGGTCCACACCACTTATGGGGCAACCTCTTCTCGTGCGTCAACTCAATTGAGGATGGGGCAGATGTGGACATCTGCCGCCCACAAAATCATGTGTAGCCTCCTGGCATCAACTTTTGTGTTTTTGTTTACGGACACGGTGGGGGGGTATCGCCGCTATTGAATAAGTAGTTAACCAGGTAGGTCAAATCGGCAACGTCGATTGGTCCGCCTTGGCCAGAACTACCGTCAATATTGCCTTCTTCAACGCAGGGGGGAAGATAACCACACTGAAACAGGTAATTGACAAGATAGGTCAAATCAGCCACATCAATTGGTCCACCGATACTAGTGATACCATCTACGTTCCCTCTGTTTTGACAAGGGCCCTCGTAATAACATTCCGTATAACCAGTTGCCCATCTCACCCGATTATCTAGTGTGTCGTCGCCTCTTCCCCCGTATGCCGAGTAGTAGAGACCTAATGTGTGTTCCTGCTCCTTACTATCAATCCATATTCCACAAGACCTGTAGATAAGTTCATTTGCCCAATGGGCACATGTGGAAGCCTTGAGAAGAGGATCAGCCCGAGTTGTAAAACTCTTGCCTGTGTCTGTGCTGATTGCAATGTGCAACCAAGCAGGGCTTCCATGTGCTCCTATTCTCGTTTCTGTAACGAGCGTTAGATAGTTATTTGCGTCATATGGCAAGACTGATAAGTGCCATATATCTCTTGATGAAGGGTCAGAGGGAAGCCAGTTACATGTTTGCACAGTATCCCAAGGGCCCTCCGGATTATCCGCTTCCCACAATGTTACAAAGTTATGCTCATTAACCCATTGTGTGTTACCAGGATTGCAAACAGGCAAATAAATGCCAGTCTCAACTGTCCACATCCTGTATTGCCCGACCGGGTCCAAAACCACAGCTGGAGACAGAAGATCGAAACCTTGGGCAGCTCTGACATTATTTCCATGATGACTAAGGCAATCGGCGCCCGTCACTGGCCCGACAATCGTGTCGGCCTTGCTCGCAGGGGCATAGGCTTCGTTTTTCCCGTGCCAATCTACCCCGTTGGTTGTGTAGACACCAAAAATGAAATTGGTGTCGGAGCAACAGCCAATGGTCTGCGTTTTCCCTCTGAAAAAGAGCCACAGCTCTCCAGTATGGGACATAAACAGCTCACAATCGGACAGGTAAGTAACAGCGAAGTCTTCCCTCGTGAAGATCGGGTTGTGCAGAGTGTCGTCCCCAACTATGACCTCAGTCCAATTTATATTGTCATTACTCACATATATACAGGGATTCTCATATGTTCCTCCCTGACCAAGGTATGTTCCAGCAAACCAATATCGATATCCGAGAAAACCTTCCGGTATAAAAACAACTGACGGATGCATAATTTCCCATTGGTCCAACTGTAAACCACTATTGTTCGTATCCCCTTCATGCCATAGGCACTCTGGTATTCTGATATCGAGCCATGTCGGCGCATGATTTGCTCGGAGCAGCAGGAGATTTGTGTCTTGGGCAACTACTCCATCTGGCGCTTGTATACTCTCTTTCTGGCTTGCAATGTAGGGTTTATTGCCCTTAGTGGTAGTAACTGCGATCCGTTCGCCTGCCAATGCACCTAAACAGAAAGCAATAATCAAGACTATAATCACTAATGTTATTCTCATGAGCTGAAACTGCCAGTTAGCAAGTACGTATTCAGGATAGTATAAATATAACGGGTTTTGTTGCTTTTTCTACTTCAAAAATATCATTTTCTTGGCGTCTGTTTTATTGTCCGCTTTCAGACGGTAAAAGTAAATCCCTGAGGCGACAAATCTTCCCTGGCTGTCCCTGCCATCCCAGTCAATCGTATATGATCCAGCCGGCCTTGATTGGTTGAGTAGCGTGTTCACTTGCTGACCGAGGATGTTGTAAATCTCCAGTGTTACCTGGGCTGGGTTGGATAGGTCAAATGAAATCCTGGTTCCGCTGTTGAACGGGTTGGGATAGTTCTGGTACAGGTACAGGCTTGTAGGGAGAAGCGGCGGGTTGTCGTTTGGTTGGTCCTCAGAGCGGTGTTCCATGATATAATCGATTAGTTCACGAGCGGCTGTCTCATCAATAGCCCACAGGTGGAATGAGAAAGCATACGCCTTGCCGATCGAGTGTTGGTTCATAAGGCCGCATGGCTTTCCATCCAGTTCCGATGTGTTGGGGTACAGAGAGCCGTATCGGTACAGTACTTCAGCTCTCTGATTGGGTCTGAATGCCCCAGTAAGCGGGAGGACGCTGTCAGTTACGAACAATTGCCGAAAGAAAGTCCGCAGGCGGTGGCTGGTGTTGGAATCGAGAGGAAGATATGGCAGTCCCTCGTCAACGGGAATGGCTCTGTTAAAACCGGCTAAACTGTCGACAGCATTATAGACATTGTAATTGTTTTTCCAGGTTTTCAAATAGGTTGACTCTAGGCCGAAGTAGTAAGATTCAAAAGAGCCTGGATCATACAGCACCGTATCATCGTATGACATCAGATGGATCTCTTCGTGGCCCGGAGGCGTGCCAAAATAGGCCAGATCGTGCCCGGAGTCCAAAATCCGAGTTAACAGTTTGTGAACGGGTTCCGTTTTCGGAGTCAGTATTCTCGGCGACGGGAATTCCTCCACAATGACTACCTTGTATCGGGCAAGATCCCGCCAGTCAGTGCAGTACCCGGTGCCACAATTTGATGAGAGTAGGTTGGAATCCCTCCAGTTGTAAATGTCGAATTCATACCCAGTCAGAGTGCGGTTGTAGAAATCGATCATTGAGTCAACGTAGATATAATCATGTGGTGTGAGATTTGCACCGAGAACAACGATGATGTCTTTGGTCGGGTTGGGGCCTTTCTGCGCAACGATAAGCTTAGAATATGGCCCCGGATAACCGAGACGCCCAACCGCCGAGATCCAGTAGATGGCCCCGTCCACTGGGTGTTGATCGGTGTAGATCGCACGATTGGAAGCAGTGGAATCATAAGGTTCAATTTCGTAATACCAGTAGGTCACGCCATTATGTTTCCGTGAGGTTCTCGGAGCGAACGGCACAAGGGAGGAATCATCGGTTATAAATGGACGGTAGCGGCTGTTAGCTACTGTTGTGTCCAGTGTTCTGTAAATCTTGTAGTAGCGTATGCTTGGATCTTCAGAAGGCTTCCAGGTAAGCGTCAAGCTGGAGTCCCCGTCGCGGAAAAAGGCAAACTCATGCGTCCGCTGTACCCGCTCGAGCTGCTCGTAGCCAACAACGATTGGCAGTGAAAGCATACCTTCACCGACCTCTGTTACATGGGCTATCGCTGCAAAGTAGAGCTGGCCCGGTCGCAGCAGGTCGGTTATCTCTCCAGTTGTTTGACCTGCTGGAAAATGATGGGACCAGTTTCCCATGCCAATTGGAGCGACAGGGGGCATCATAACATAGGGACCAATAAAAAAGGAGTCATCGACCGGTTTCAAGTAGACATTATAGCCGGTCACGTTTGGCAGTGCCCATCTGTCCCAGCTCAGCACGGCTGTATCTGCCGACACCCTGACGAGACTCAGGCCTGTCGGTGGTCTCATCGGATCCAGCACAGACTGGGCAAAGCTCACCGCTTCCTCGGCGGTATTCCTGAGGATGTCAAAGTGGAGGTTGTAATAGAAGCCTCGATAATCGTGAGCAGAAAGATTCTTTCCATTAGTAGGGTCTACGTGGACGAAGTCGCCGCCAAACAGGGCGAAAACGGCTCTCATGGAGCTGTCAGGCATGAGGTCAATCGGTCCTACCGAAAGGAGAAAGCGTGTGTCATACCCACCCGAGATATCCAGCGCCAGTGATCGATCGGGATAAAGCCATAGGCTGTCGGTAGAATCGATAGTGGCCGTCATTACCTGGTCGTAGTCCCATTCGTTATGGCTCATGATGTAGTACTTATTGATGTCTCCGCTCGGAACCCCAATGCCACCGGTCTGGAAGTCCCGAAATGGGTCTGCCGGTGTCCCTTTCAAGCGGGGACCAAACTCGTCCCCGTAGAACCACCAGTTGAAGTTCGTATCTCTTACGGGCGGATAAATCATGACCGGCCGAAGGGCGAGACCGTCGATGGGGCTGAGAGAGTCTTGGAAGAAACCACCTTGTGGGTCGCCGTCATTGTCGATAATGTATCCTGTACTGATATCCCGTAACGAGCCTGTCAGATCGTCTGAATAGCACTCGTAAGAATCTGCCTTGTCACTGCAAACGTCACCGTCGATCAGAATCCCCACATAGGCCTTCCTGATCTTGTCAGGGCCAATATTGGTTATGATGAAATCGAGAAGCATGATATTGCGGTAGGGATTAGCATCGAGACTGTATGATTTCTGTATCACCGAGAGGTTCAGGGGGATATGGGGACGATCGAAGAAGTCATCAACTAGGTCGGGAACACCGCTTGTAAAAGTGTCGACAAAATGGGTGCGATAAGTTGTCTCTTCCCCGACATATACAGGGCTAATTCCTCTCCCCACTATGGGATCGTCTGGAGGGTATAACTCCCGACCCCACAAAACCATATAACCGTCCCTGGTATCCAGTGTGTAGGCTGTTGAAACGAGCGTATCATCCCCGACCATCCCACCAATCCAGAGAGCTGCTTCCCAGAGATACTCAATACCGCTGTTGATAGGAAACTCGAAGCCGGGGTTTGTCTGCCCTGTGATGTTGTCCTTGTACTTTCTGCAAAGTCCATAGCTGCCTACCGCTCCGGAGAATTTCGATGTTCGGTGGGTTGCTCCGACCGCCGGCCACCTGCTGATAAAGACAGGCGATGTAATCTGTGAGGCTGCAGAGCTCTCCTGCCTGCTCTTTACATCCGCCGTGAGGGCCCCGTTGAACGGTTGCTTGTGACTATGGCTGAAGGCCGCTGGACTAACCAGCCCTGGTGCCATGGCTACCAGTAATGCAAACAAGCAAAACCTCAAGTGTTTTCCCCTGTCTGCATCCAATGTCTGTTCCTCCTTACCACCGGAATCGGTTCCGGCAAATTGCCTACAAAGCTGGCTCTTGGCTGTCAGCCAGCCGGTAGGAAGTATAAGTAATATAACACATATTTTGACTATCAGCCTTCACAAAATAGACAGCCGGCTGCAGATTCTGTGTAATAAAATCTGTAGCCTCTACGGGCTCAAAGTGTTGGCCTGTTGGCCTGATTCTTGCATTGAGCCAGACACAGGCTATTTTGCCTTGACTTTTGTAGTAGGAAGGCTATATTCGAGTGAGTAGCGTAAATTACCGAGTTACCGCAGCAGCTTACTGCACAATACCTACTAGCACGGTAGAAGGCTTGATAAAAGTAGATTCTGTGTCAAAAAGGGCCGGTATGGCCTTGCTCAACATAAGTAGTATTCGCAATACCAGGATCAAGATCATTTAGTGTGACTTTCGCGCCCAAAGCACGATTTGCACATTCGGAGGAAAGATGAAACGATTAGGGTTCGTTAGTATCTCGGCAATGCTTGTTGTGTTCTTTGCGCTGTCCCCGGTGTTTGCTACCTCGGGAAGCCAAACGGCGCCTATGGGAGATGCGTTGGGAGACAACGGCGATGAGGTATCATGTCCACCACCCCAGGTGCTTAGCTACGACTCTACTATCTACCTCTGTGACCTTGAAGAGGTCTGTTTTGATGTTGTTGGGGTCAACTCCGGTGGCGATTTGTTGGTCATTAGCCAGGTTGAGGGACCCGGTCAGTTTCAGATGCTGACCGACACCTCCGGCCAGACTTGCTTTATGCCTTACGAGGTGGATTCTGCGACTTATCTATTTGCATATACTGTCGAGAGAAGTGGAGACGCAGCTTTGCCTCCTTGCTGTGATCGGGATACAATCCGGATAACGGTTGTTCTGAACCAGCCTCCGGAGATTGCCTGTCCCGGATCGCAAATGTTCTATGCCTGTGAACCTGACACCTTCTGTTTCACTGTCGACGCCACCGATCCCGAGCAGGGACCACTGACGTTTAATGTCCTTTCGGGAAACGCCACTATCGAGGATCGGACGGTCTGTGTGTACAGCGAGGAGTCAGCTGAGTTCGATGTCGTTATTGAAGTCGTTGACTCTTGTGATCTTACCGACACCTGTGTTGTGCTGGTATTCATTGAGGTTAACAATCCGCCGTACGTGAGTATGGCTGATGACTTTTCTGTCTTTATGTGCCAGGCGGAGACGATCTGTTTTCACGCTACCGCCGATGATCTCGACTTTGATATTGCCGATGTCTCGGTAAATTATGGAACCTATGATGCCGCCAGTGACAAGGTCTGCTTTTATGCTGATACGACCGGTGTATACACCTTGATCCTGACGGCTGTTGATACCTGCGGTGCTGCTGACAGCGACACGACCATCGTCTCGGTCACTGTCAACGAAGCGCCGGTGGTCGATTTGGGGGATGATTTTAGTGTTTATCTCTGTGCAGAGACGGAAGTCTGCCTGGATGCCGTTATTACCGACGACAATATCGAAACCGTTTATATGAATTTTGGCAACTATGACCCACAGACCGGTCAGGTTTGCTTCACTGCTGATACTACTGGTAGTTATGTGATCGCGGTTCTGGCAATCGACGATTGTGGCGAGACGGCCAGTGACACCGTAGTTGTGACGGTAGCAATCGGTGAACCCCTGTTTGTCGATTTGGGGGAAGATTTTGACATCGCCCTGTGTGAGCCTACTGAGATCTGTGTGGATGTCGAGACGATTGAAGTATACAAGTCACTTTCGACCAATCTTGGAGTGTACAACGAGGATACCCGCCAGGTCTGTTTTGTCCCTGATACATCGGGCGTCTACACATTGATAGTTGAAGTAACCGACTCATGTGACTTGGTCGCCTCGGACACGGTCGACATCACGGTAAGTCTCAACAGCCCGCCGATAGTAAGCGGAATGACAGACACCGCACTATATCTGTGTTACCCTCAGCAGGTCTGTCTGCCGGTAAATGTGTTTGACCCTGATGGCGATATCGAGAGTATCTCGGTAAACTACAATGGTCAATACGAGGATGGCCTTGTCTGTTTTGTCCCCTATGACAGCGGTCACTACGAGCTCATCGTCACTGCTATGGATAGTTGCGGGCATGTTGCTGCCGATACGGCGATGGTTGTCATAGAGACCGATCAGGGGATTTCGATTGAGTGTCCCAACGACACGACCATTTTCACCTGCCAATTGGTAGATACGTTCTGCTTGCCCATTTTCGGTATACCGGAGAACGCCGAGGTGGAAGTGCTGGGGATTAACACCTGGTACGATGCACGGACGGAGACGATATGTTTCTGGTCTGAGTGTTCAAACACTAATCATATCACGGTTGATGTTTCCACTCCATGCAATACCTATAGTTGTGAGTTTTTTGTTACAATCGCGTGCAATACCGACCCGCTGGTAATCCTGCCGCCGGACACAACGATCGCTTCATGTGAGATGGAAGAGATCTGCCTGCCGGTGGGCGCCAGTGACGCCGAAGGCAATCTGGCGGATGTCATTGTTGAGGGAGCGCTTTATAATCCTATAACGAGCCAGGTTTGCTTCACGCCGGATACGCTGGGGACATATGTCATTCGAGTGACGGCCGTGGACTCCTGTGAGGCATCCGACTGGGATGAGATCGCCGTGAACGTTGTGCTCAACAGCGCTCCATATATCACGTATGTTTTGGAAGATTCTGTTTTTTCTCAGTGTGCCCTCGAGGAGATATGTCTGCCGGTTGACATTGGCGACGTGGATGGCAATCTGACCGATGTGACGACCTCACTCGGTTTTTACGACGCCGAGGCTGACCAGGTCTGCTTTACACCTGACAGTGCCGGGCGTTTCTGCATTGAAATTATCGCTACTGACGCATGCGGTCTGGCGGATACCGCCGAACCATGCATTATCGTGGAGACAGGAGACTATGTGCAGATTGATTGTCCCGTCACGTTTAAGCCTATCGATATTTTCCTCTGCGAACCGGGTGAGGCCTGCTGGCCGCTGAACATAATAGGGGACAGTTTCCAGGTTGAAACAAGTTACGGCACGTGGGCGAACGGCGAGCTCTGTTTCTATGCTGACACCTCCGGTTATTATGGTATCGAGGTAATTGCCGTCGCCGAGTGCAACAGCGACACCTGCTACATCGATTTTGATGTCTGGATATCTGAGGAAGTGGACATCTCCTGCCCAGCTGATACGAGTGTTGTTCTGTGCGAACCCGACACGCTCTGCCGGCAATATACGGTCTTATCCAACGTCGATTCGGTGACGGTTACGGCACCGGCATTTCTCAGCGGGGAGGAGGTTTGTGTGCCTTTGCTGCAACCGGACGACTACGTAATAACTATGACGGCATATGGTGAGTGCGGAACTGCTGCCTGCACATTCACTGTAATAGCGCGGTTCAATAGCCCACCGGTTGTCGACGCCGGTAACGATACGACCTTAGTCCAGTGTGAGCCAAGCGAGATTTGCCTGCCATTTGTCGTATCCGACTTAGACACTAACATTGTTGAAATCGTCAGTTCTATCGGGGTTGTTCAAGGTAATCAGGTCTGCTTTACTCCCGAGGATTTTGGGATTTATGACATTGTTATTACGGCTATCGACGAATGTGGTGCCTCGGGTTCGGATACTGTTGTGGTGACGGTGAACGTGGGCGGCACGGTTGCTATTATTTGTCCCGAGGGGCTTCAGTCAGACACTATTTGCGGGCCGGATACGGTGCGCGTTGTAGCGTTGATTACACCTGAGGATGCTGAAGTCACGGTATTGCCCAATGGATACTACGACCCGGCTACCGGTGAGGTTTGTGTCGGCATTGATACCGGCGGTACATACGATATCACCGTGATAGCTGAGGCCCTGTGTGGAAGTGACACCTGTGAGTTTACGCTGGAAGTAGAGCTCGCTCAGCCGCCGGACGTTACCTGCCCCGCGCTGATCGACACATTGCTCTGTTTGGCTAAGCCGGTTACTCTCTGTTATCCGGTTACCGTGTCCGGCTCCGTTTCGCAGATAGATGTAAGTCCCATTGGGTACTATTCTGATGGATTCGTTTGCTTCCAGGTCGATGAAAACAGCACCTATGAGATAGACGTTATCGCCCAGGGTGTCTGTGGTGCGGATACCTGTCATACCACGGTAGATGTCACACAGGATCAGGCGCCGGCACTGTTCCTACCGGGTTACCAGACGTTCGAGCGTTGTCTTGACGACACCGACCAGGTTTGTGTCGACGGCATCTATGCCACTGATATTGAATCGTCGGTATCGCTCTCCATGACCTGTGGAACAGGCGACTTTACACTCCTCGCCGATGACAGCGGTCTGATTTGTTTCCTTCCTGACAGCTTCGGCGTCTATGAATTCTGTTTTGAGGCTTTCGATAGCTGCAACACCACAACCGGCTCGTTCTTTGTGGAGATAACGGAGAGAGAAAATTGCGATGTGTGTCTGAGGCTTTCAATTGACGGCGGCGAGTGCATTCCTGTCGGCATGGTTCAGGACGTTGACATGCGCATCGAAAGCTGGGATCCGATCGGCGGCTTTGATATCTTGACAAGCTATGATGCCTCGGTGATGACCTTCCGAACGGCGACAATCACCGGAACTCAGATAGATGGCTGGGAGTATTTCACCTTCCGTTTCGGTACCGGCGATTGTGGCGACCATTGCCCCTCCGGGTTGATGCGATTTGTGGGGCTGGCCGATATGAACGATGGCGCTCACCATCCACCGGATTCGACTTTGATGCCGAATGGGGTGTTGATTGCTATGCAATACCAGGTGGCGAATAACCAGAATCTGGGCGGTTTCTTCCTCCCTATAAGCTTTGTCTGGTACAACTGCGGCGACAACGCGTTTTCGAGCCCGTCTGGAGATGACCTATACATTGACCTGAGAATCTACAATGCCGAGACGACGCTGGTTTGGGATGAGGCGGATGATATCACATATCCTGAGTCGGCTCGCACGTATGGTCTGGGAGCGCCGGATACATGCGTGGAGGGCGGTGGCGAGGGCAAACCGGCGCCGATACGGTGTGTCGAATTCATCAACGGTGGCATCTGTGTTATTCCTGCCGAGTCTATCGATATACGTGGGGATATCAACCTGAATGGAATTCAGTATGAAATCGCCGACGCAGTGGTGTTTACCAACTATTTTATTTACGGCTTTTCGGCATTCAAGATAAACGTGGCCGGACAGACTGCCGCCACTGATGTAAACGCTGATGGTTTGACACTCAGCATTGGCGACCTTGTGTACTTGATCAGGATTATTATCGGCGATGCAGACCCAATGCCGAAAACCACGCCGCATTCCGAAAAGCTCACCGTCCGGACCGAACACAACTCCGATGCTATCTTCATCAGCACCGAGGCGGCAAGCACCATTGGAGCAGCCCTGCTTGTCTATGATATAGGCGGCGGTTTGGTTCTTGATGAACCGCGGCTGGTCTCCGATGCCGATGGGATGGATCTGATGTATGGTATGGAAAACAACGAGCTGCGGCTGCTCATCTATAATATCGGGACCAATGTAATTCCCACCGGCAGGAACAATCTTGTCGGGATTCCCTGTCATGGCGACGGTCGACTGAGCCTGATTCGGACTGAAATAGTGGACTACCAGGGCCGACCTTATACAGTTGTGGGCAAGGAGAGCGGTTTGCCGACTCGCTTTGCCTTGAACCAGAATTATCCTAATCCATTCAACCCGATGACAACAATCAGTTTCACACTGCCCCAACCAAACGAGTGGAAACTGGAAATCTTCAACATTACCGGTCGTCTGGTTCGTGAGTTCCATGCGTCGAGCGATGCAGGTGTCGTTACAGTGGAGTGGGACGGCAGGACTGTCAACGGATTGCCGGCTGCTTCCGGCGTGTACCTTTACCGCCTGGAGGCTGCCGACTTCACGGCTACCAAGAAGATGGTTCTTTTAAAATAACTCCCTCTCTTCTCTTTCCTCAGAAGCGCCCGATATAGACTACACCGTCGGGCGCTTTTTTTATTCTCTCCGGTTCGAGTATGGGGCAGATGTGGACATCTGCCGCCCACGAAATAGCAGCGTTACTTATGGTAGTCCGTACCGTGAAGAATTGTAAAGGCGCGGTAGAGCTGTTTCAGCAGAATCAGCCTAACGAGCTGGTGGGAAAAGGTTAGAGAAGATAAAGACAAAACGTGGTCGGCTTTGTTCAGAATGACATCATCAAGTCCGTACGCTCCGCCAATAATAAAGTTCACTGTCCCACCGCTTTTGATCTGAAGCGTCTCAAGCATCTTGGCAAAAGCAGGTGTATCTCTTTGCTCGCCTTTATCAGCTAAGGCAACACATAATCCTTTTTAACATTCCTTCTCCAACAGTCTGGCCTCACGTTTTTTGATCTCAGCAGGTGTCAGCGAGGACGCTTCTTTCAGGGGAAGCGCAATTTTCCACTCGACCTTGGCGAAGCGGGAGAGCAGCTTTTCAAAATGGGCGCAGCCTTCTTCGACCCAACGGTCTTTGTGTTTCCCGATAGCAACTATTCGGATCTTAAGCAAACGAGCCGACCTTGACTATGAGCCGCCGCCGCCTGGGGCCGTCAAATTCGCAGAAGTAGATTCCCTGCCATCGTCCCAGTACAAGCCGCTTGCTTTCAAAGGCGATCAGTTCTGAAGAGCCTATCAATGATGCTTTGACGTGTGCGTCCGAATTGCCTTCGGCGTGGTGGTACCCATCCGCCTGGGGTATCTCTTTTTGCAATTTGTATAACAGGTCCCGCTTCACATCTGGGTCGGCGTTTTCGTTAATAGTAATGGCTGCCGTTGTGTGGGGAACGAAACAGAATGCCAGACCACAGTCATGCTCGTTTTCCGAGACTGCCTGCTGCACCAGAGCGGTGACGTCAATTATTTCCTCGCGGATTTTGGATTCAACAGTGAACTTATGTATCATGCGAACAATGCCTCGGCAAACTGCTTGGGGTCGAAGGGTTGTAGGTCGTCGATTCCTTCCCCCAAGCCAAGGAAGTTGACCGGCACTCCTATTTCCTCAGCGACAGCGATAATTACGCCCCCCTTAGCAGTGCCGTCAAGCTTGGTGACAATGATACCATCGCAGCCAATCGCCTGAGCGAAAATCTGAACCTGGGAGATCGCATTCTGCCCTGTGGAGCCGTCAACGACAAGTCTGCTATAGATAGGGGAGTTGGGCAGCGCCTTGGCGATAACCCTCCTGATCTTTTTCAGTTCTTCCATCAGGTTCGATTTGGTGTGAAGTCGCCCGGCGGTATCGACCAGCAATATGTCCGCCGAGCGTGCGGCGGCAGCTTTGGAAGCGTCAAAAGCAACTGCCGCCGGGTCTGAGCCTTCGGCGGATTTGATGATATCGACGTTGCTGCGTTCGGCCCAGATGGCTATCTGGTCAATTGCGGCTGCGCGAAATGTATCACAAGCTGCGATGACTACTTTCTTGCCTTCAGAGGAAAACCTGGTGGCCAGTTTGCCGATGGTGGTCGTTTTGCCGGTGCCGTTAACGCCCACTATCAACCAGACCACCAGCCTTTTGTCGTTTTCGTTTACAAGCGGCGCTCCTTCTCGCATCAGTATGGAAACGATTTCTTCCTGCAAGAGAGCAATGACCTGTTCTCCTTCGGTTAGGTTTCTCTCTCTTGCCTTCTGCTTGAGGTTCTCGATGAGTCTGGCGGTTGCTTTGACGCCGACGTCGGCTTCGATGAGGATCTGTTCAATTTCTTCCAGAAGTTCGTCATCAATTTTGCGGCGGCTGACCACCTGAACGATTTTGCCGAGAATGTTCTGCTTGGTCCTGGCCAGCGACCGTTTCAGCTTTTCATACGAATCAATCATGAGAGTAAGGTAGGTGTCTTTAACACCTGCCAATTATAGCAGAAGTTGTTGTCGGGTTTCTCATTCCGTCCGGCGGCTGCCGGATTCCATTCGGAACCCGATCTACTGCACCTGTAATTGTTTTTTCTATCATAACTTAAAAACGATATTTCACGGGAATTTAGTCGCTCAGTCCCGATCCTCCGGTTTGCCGCCGTAAGGTATCGTAGGATGTAACCGTTCAACGACTATTCTAGGAAGCTCCTTAGTATCATCTTGTGAAACGACTGGTGCTGTCTCCGCTATCTCAATTGGTTCGCCGGCATCGGTATCGATTCTCACGGCACCTTTTGCTTCATCCCGCTGAACGTCAGCAAACCTGACAGCAACCAGCTTGGAGATACCGGGTTCCTCCATAGTGACACCGTAAAGATTGTCAGCGGCTTCCATGGTAATCTTGTTGTGAGTGATGGAGATGAACTGAGTCCGGTTGGCAAAAGTTCCGATCATTTTGAGAAACCGACGGCAGTTGGCATCGTCGAGGGGGGCATCGATTTCATCGAGGATGCAGAATGGGGACGGCTTGACAAGATAGAGGGAAAAGAGGAGAGAGATAGCCGTCAGCGCCCGCTCACCGCCGGACATCTGATTTATGGACAACAGCTTCTTCCGACCGGGACGAGCGATGATCTCGATGTGCGACTCCAACGGGTCGGCCGGATCCGCCAGAAAAATGTCGGCCTCCCCGCTTGTGAATAACTCAACGAAGAGCTTTTTGAAATTGCTGCGCACTTTTTCAAACGTCTCAGTAAACAGGTTTTTTGCCGTCTGATTGATCTTTGTGATAGTAGTCTGAAGATCGGTTTTGGCATTGGTTAAGTCGGCCAACTGTTCCTTGAGGAAACGCTCACGATCGCTGGCTGTCTGGTATTCTTCGAGGGCAAGAAGATTGACGGCGCCGAATTTCTTCAGCGCTTCTTTCTGTTTCAACAGAAGCTCACGTGCCTGTTCCTCCGTGAGCTTTTCATCCGGACTGACAGCCTCTACTAAAGCAATATCGACCTCGAATTCCTCACGTATCCTGTCGCTGACAGCCTTGATCTCCGACTCAAGGGTATTAAGATGAATTTCCAACTGGTGTATCTGGTCGCTTAACGTATCTCTTTCGCCCCGGATTTCCTTGAGCTGCTTTTCTCGTGCGGAGACTCGCTCCAGTAGTTCTATCTGGACATTTCGTAGACCGTTCTGACGGGCAGCGATCCCGGTGCGCTCCTCGAAAGCGGCTTTCAGCCATCTTTCCAGCTCAGAGATTTTCTGGGTTGAGGTCTCAATCTCCTGCTCGGCCGTGTGAATTTCAATCTGTTTAGCTTCGATTGTCCTGACGATCTCCTGCCGCAACTCTTGGAGGTGGTTGAGCTTGCTCTCGGTTTGCTCAGTTTTACTTTTTGCTTCAACGACCGCTACTTGTAGCTGTGAGACATTTTCAAGCGTGGCTGTGGTGGTGTCCTCAGATTCACTCAACCGGTCGCTTGTCTGTGATATACTGCGAGCAAGGTCCTCTCTTTGGGAGGAAAGCTGGTCGAAGTCCAGACCCAGATTATACTGGCGAGAACGGATTTTCTCGAGCTTGGCGTTGCAACTGAGCCGTTCTTTGCGGAGACGGTCAAGTTCGCTTTCGATAGAACGGCGCTGGTACTCGACCTCGTTGAGTTTACTCTTAATTGACTCAAGTTCCTCAGCCAGAGTCTCCAGCGATTGGGATAGCCGTGAAGACTCTGCACGGGAGGCGGCGATCTCGGCTATGACCCTGCTCTTTTCCTGCTGGATAGAGCTTAGTCGCTCGTGCAACTGTTCCACCATTTTCTGTTGCTCGGCAACTTTTTCCTGGCGGCGAAAGAGAGGAAACCTGTCATCTGAACCGCCCGAGATGATATTCTTGCTGTACACCATCCCATCGGTAGACACCGCCTGGAATCCGAATGGAAGCTGACGAAGAATGTTTCGCGGATTGCATCCTTCCTTGAAGACCGCCGTCCGGGCCAAGACAGCCTCCATCAAGGGTCGAAGGTCAGAATCTGTCGAGATAAAGCTATCCATCCACCCAATAAATTCCGGCACATCCAGTTCTGGACGTTTCACAACCGGGTTAAGCGTCCCGCTGTCCGGCACGAGGATGCCGACCTTGCCTTTCTTTTCCGCTTTCAGGTAGTTTATGATTGCCTCGGCAGCCGAGCGATCCCTACAGATGATAAAACCGGCGATTTCCCCGAGTGCCGCCTCTACTGCTGTTTCCAGTCCTTCCACAGGGACGAACTTCTCTGCTGCGGTACCGATCAGGCCCTCACTAAAGCGTTCACGTACCTCCATGGCCGCAACGACACCAGATTCATAGCCTTCATAGTGGATGATCATGTCCTCAAGCAGACTGCGACGGGCCTGACAGGCCTCAATGGAGGCGGTCAGGTTCGAGATTTCAAGGGAAAGCTCCTCACTTCTTTCCAGCAGTTGCTCGATTTGATTAGAGAGATCGTGGTGCGATTTCTCGTCGGCGATTTTGCGAGCGTTAGTCTCATCCAGAGTTTGCCGGTGAGCAGAGGTCTGTGCGCTTAGTGTTTCCCGCAGCCTGGTCTTTTCGGTGGTTTGATTGTCAATATCACTGCCAAGCTGCTTCAACTCCTCTTCCTGCTCATGGAGGCTTTCCACTTCCGTTCGTCCGGAAGACAGCCTTCCCTCGAGGTCGAGGAGTTTCTCGTTTTCCTGTTCTTTGGCTGTTCGGACGTTAAGCAGTTGTCTGTCGGCTTCTGCTTGCTCCCTTTCGGCCTCGTTTAGACGAGAGGTAAGAGTCTCAGCGTCTTCCTTGAGTTGTTTAATTTCGTTTCCGGTTTCGTCGGACTGCTCTCCCAGAAGCTTTTCCCTGGTCTGAAGAGATTGGATTTCGTTTTGATTGCGCTCAATAAGCGATCTGGCGTTAGAGCGCTTCTCCGTCAGTATTGAGATTTCCTTTTCGCATGAATGAGCTCTTTCCGAAGCCTGGTAGACTTCGTTGCTGACGCTGGTCAGTTCGTGTTCCAGGTCGACCTGCTCTTTGCGGTCTGCCTCCAGTTGGGCGGAGATTCGGCTGAGAACCGACTCTCTGTCAAGCCGCTGATCAGTTAGCGTGCCAAGTTGTCCCTTTAGTTCCTGCTTCTCAGATTCAATCGCTTTTATCCGCCGCGAGCTTAAGTATAGCTCCCAGTTCTTGATATTGTTGGCGACAGCCTGGTAGCGTTCGGCCTTTCGATGTTGGCGTTTGAGCGAGTTGACCTGAGATTTTACCTCAGCGTAAATGTCATTTAGGCGTAGAAAGTCGTTCTCGGTCGCTTCGAGCTTTCGCAGGGCAACTTTCTTGCGCTGTTTATACTTGGTGATGCCGGCTGCTTCCTCGAACAGGAAGCGTCGTTCCTCAGCCCGGTCGGAGATTACAGCATCAATCATCTCTGGTTGAATAACTGAGTAGGAGTGGGTGCCCACGCCGGTGTCGTAGAATAACTCTGTTATATCTTTTAGTCGGCAGGGGACTTTGTTGAGCAGATACTCTGATTCGCCGCTGCGAAACAGGCGCCGGGTAACTTGTACCTCATGGTATTCTGTTGGTAGGATGCCCTGGTCATTAATCAAGGTTATGGTCACTTCGGACATGCCTAGAGGTTTCACGTCACGGGTGCCATTGAAGATCACCTCTTCCATTTTGCTCCCTCGCAAGAGGGTGACTTTCTGCTCTCCCAGCACCCAGCGGATGGCATCGAGGATGTTCGTTTTGCCGCAGCCGTTAGGACCGACGATAGCTGTAATACCATTAGAGAAGTATATACTTGTTTTATTGGTAAAGGATTTGAATCCCAGCAGATCAAGTTGCTTTAGATACACAGTTCCTCCGTTGTTTATCCACTGTGATCAGGGGTTGCTGTTTTAGTCCGGCTGCTCTTGAGCAGACTGAGTGTTTCCAGGAGTGAGCGATATATGTTGCGTTCGTCCCGCAGGTATTTTGTTTTGATTTCGAGGTTATAGAACGGTTCTCCCAAGTGATTCCCGCGTCCAATCCTCACTGCCTTTGGGAAGCCAAGCAGAATGCTTGAGGTAAAATACGACGATTCAAGGTTGAGATCCAGCAGCAGGTCAAACTTGTTTTCCTGAAGCAGTTTGAGGTAGTTCTTCTTGGCCAGACCAGACCATGTCATCTGATCCGAGGTCGGCGTCAGGATGTGAAATCCTTTGCGTGGGAAGATGTCGGCGATCTTGATTCCCGGCATAGACAACAGGGTAATCTCAGCAGGTTTGAATAACTCGGTTAAAGTCGGCAGGAACTGCTTGACAAAGGTGAGCTGGCGGAGGTTTCCCGGCAGGCAGACGAGGATCTGTTTTGGTTTCGTAAGAACCCCGGGAAAGTCGAGAATTTCAGAGTGAACATTCACCTTGCGGCGATTCAGCTTGGCGGTGGCAACCAGGTTTCTAATGCTCATTATCATCGCCTTGGTTTGGTGCAGCGTTGTCATGGCCCGGGTGGCGGATTGTATCCTGCTTGGTACGGTTTCGTGCTGGAGGATGGCTACTTGCGGAATCAGCTGTTATCGGTACTACCGGGGTCGTTACTGTACTATGCGGATCGCTTACTTTTCGCTCACTGCCTGTCTTGGCAGGGCGCGTGGGCCGGTTAAGAAATGACGCCAGATTCGCCTGGTTGATTTTGATTTTAGAGATGCGCCTCGTGTTCGGGTCACGCAGGTTTACGGGCGTGCCATTCAGCTCGACTTCAACCGCTGATGGCACTCCGATCGATACCTGCAAGCGGTATTTGGCTGAAGCCCGGTACACCCTTCCAGGTACGAGATTGTCGTAAATTGCCCTATCACCATCTGCAAAAACCGCCGCCCAGGTCTCCCGAGCTGCCACCAGCTTCAACTTCAGGTCTGAGGACTTTTCATACCGGGGGACATCCCAGTCGTAGTGAGCAAACTCTGTATCTGCTGCCCCTCTCTTCTCTGCCGCAGAGACATCAGAAATATCAACCGAACCGGTGTCTTGCTGTATTTGCCCAGAAGGCTCATGGTTATCACCGCTGAAAAACAACTTATTTATGAGCACAACAATGAGAAAGAGGATGACGACAGCTCCAAACAGCAGGGCGAACTTTCGCAGAAACTTGGTTCCCGGTTCAGGTTTGCTTTCGGGAGGAGCGCCCTCTTTTTCAGGGGCTGTTTTTTCCTCCTCGGAATCATCTTGTTTTCCCTTTTTGGCACCATTCGGAGGTTCCAGTGGCTGTCCAATGTCCTCCTTGATGGCCTCGACGGTACTGGTGTAGTCAATGCCGAGCGCTTCTGCGTAGGACTTGGCGAAAAGGTTAAAGTATAACTCGGAGGGGAGAGCCTTCAGTTCTCCTGCTTCGACGTGCCGGAGATTGCTGCTGCTGACCTTGAGCTTAGTCGACAAATCGTCCAGAACAATGCCTTGTCGTTGGCGTTCCAGCTTCAGCAGCTTCCCGATTTTTACGTGTAGCTCGCTCATGGTACCAATGGCATTAGTTGTCCAGTCCCGCGATTACCTCTTTCGCAAGGTTGTTCAGTAGCGTACATGGCAAGCCGATGACATTATCCAGATTGCCCTTTATTCTGTCAACTAAAAATGCCCCCATTCCCTGAATACCATAGGCTCCGGCCTTGTCCATCGATTCGCCAGTGTCGATGTAGTCGCGTATCTGCCGTGCCGTTACCGAATTGAAATAAACCTCGGTAAGCTCATAGTCGGCGGCAAAAAGCCTTCTGTCACCGGACAGCGCAAGGGCCGTACACACGACATGCATCCGCCCCGCCAGTGTTGTGAGAATCCTGAAGGCATCACTCTTATCGTTCGGTTTTTGAAGAATCTTCCCATCAAGGACGACGATTGTGTCACAACCGATCACAACATGTCCGGCATTGGTTTGTCGAGCTACCCACAGAGCCTTGTCCTGTGCAAGGCGCTTGGCGCATTGGAAAGGGGGTTCGCCCGGATTCTGTCGCTCATCAAGTGAGGGGATAACTTGCTTGAATGGCACACCGAGCTCTTTGAGCAGGGAAACCCGACGCGGGGATCGCGATCCGAGAACCAGCTTCCACTGACTGGCCAATTGTCTGATATGGCTATAGTTCATGTTCAAGAATGATTGTCACCGGACCCCGGTTGGTAAACTTGAGGTCCATTCTCGCTCCGAATATGCCCGTTTGTACAGCCAGACCGGACGCTCTGACCAGCTCCACAAATCTCTTGTAGAGCCGCTCCGCCGCTACAGGTTCCATTGCCTCGGTGAATGATGGTCGCCGCCCTTTTCTGGTGTCGGCGTACAGTGTGAACTGGGAAACGATCATTATTTCCGCCCCGATGTCCAGCGCTGACAGGTTCATTTTCCCACTGTCGTCTTCAAAAATGCGCAGGTTGACAACCTTGTCGGCCAGGAAAGCGCACGATTGTTCGGTGTCTCCCGTTTTGGTCCCTATCAATACGAGCAACCCGGCTTCTGCCTTACTGTGTAACGTATTGTCTATCCAGACCTCGGCACCGGCAGTTCGTTGGACAACTACTCGCATCTTTGTCTTACTTCTCCTTGTGAAAGAATATATGGTTGCCCAGCGGAAAGACAAACGAAAATAAACCCCCCGTCTTGTGGTCAATCGGGTATATGAATTCAAGGGATGGCTTTTCAAAGTAATTGCATCCTTAAAGCTAGTTTGACATATTAAGAGTTGAAAAGCCCAGTGGGGTAGCTGAGCGGAACCTACAAGACTTATATGGAGGGTGAGGTGCTACTGTGAAATCTGTAGCGTGGGTCAGGACACGGAAAGCGCTTATATAATGGAGGGCGTAATGTTAATGAAATCTACAAAACTGACCTTTAATCCGGAGAAATACATATTCTTGCTGGAATTGGCGCTCCAGGTAACATAGGGGGGAAGGTGTGGTTTGATGATATACAAATGTCTGTGGAATCAGACTAATGTCTGCACAAGCAGTTGTTGCGCCTGTAGGTAATTCGTAACTGAGGAAATTGACAGAACAGGGATTCGTTCGTCATTAGATAATAGGTGAAATAAGATGTATGTCTCAGCAAGGATGGAAGTATGAAAGCAAGATCATTTCTCTTGGTTGCCATCTTAGTTATGGCGCTAGGTGGGGCGGCGTTTGGCGAGTCTGAGTTCTTAAAGAAGTTCAAACTGGACTACTCTGCCTTGGACATGGACTTGTTGAATAACATGGGAGAACAGGCCAAGATCAAGGACTTCGTCTACCGTAAGGACGTCGCTACTTTTACGTTTAAAGAAGGTAAGATTCACCTGCTGCGCTATGTCGAAGGTCGACCCACGACGGCCATATTCGTGGGTAAAGGGAATGCGAAAATTGAAATCCCGTCTCACATGGAGAGGCAGGCGCTACAGGGCATCTCAGGAGACAGTGTTGTTGACGAGGACTTTGAAGTAGCCTTTATCCGTATGGCTGACGACTTCGACCTCAGGTTGAAAGAATCGTTTACATTTGAGCCCAAAGAGCTCAAATGGAAAATATTTACAATAGCCAAGCAGGCTCATGGGGAACAGTTCTTCAAACCAATTATTCTTCACACCTTCGATAATTACTTCCAGCTCTTGCGGTCACTCTATGAACGTTCCAGCGACGGATATTTCTGGATTGATTTCAACCGTTATGTTTTTTTCTTCGATCCCAACCGGCCGGAGCAGGTTGCAGTTGACTACGAGCTTGGAGTGAGTGATCTTGTTGCCGCACCGGCGGCGGCCTTCCAGCGCCAAGAGATCGGTATCTATGGTGACCGACAGATGTCCGAGGTCCACTATCCGACCACAATCATTGAAAAAAGCGGCCGTATCAATTTGGGTGGTATAGACGGATTCTCTCTGGATAGCGCCGAAGTAACCGTCACACTGGTATTAAATGCCGACAGCCTGAGGTTTGTTTCGCTGTTTCTCCCGGCAATACTGAAAGAGGACTCTATCTACCTTGATGGTCAACCGGTCGATTACTATCGCCGGAAGGACTTTAAGCATATAGGCATTATCCCGCCGGGGTACCGATACGGTGGGGATACACTCCGGTTCACTCTCTGGTACCACGGAAAAAAATTCGATCGTTTCTTGCCGTATGTTGAAAATCCGCAAGTCTGCACGCATCGTTTTACTTTCACTGTCCCCAGGGGATTCAACTACTACCTGCCTGGAATGAGTGCCGTGAGGCCCGTGGACAATAAGTACGACCGGTTCACTGTCTCTTCATCAAATCAATACAATGACTTCTATTTTCATGTCTACCCTTCCGACATTGACACCATTTCGGTGGTATCGAATGCCGGCATCACTCTCAACTTCTTGAAACAGCGACATATTTCGAAGAGGCTGATTCCATGTTTCGTACCTGATGAAACTTTCCAAAGTTCCATAGCGGATGCGTTTAATTACATGACTGCCCATTTCGGCGGGCCTCAGAACGCTTTCGTGGAGTATATTGTCCCGGAGCGGATGTTTCGTATGCCTGGTCTGATCATGGTGCCCCAGACCGTGTGCGCTATGGAAGGTCCAATGGAGGCCGTAGGCGGATTTGATGTCGTTGCCGGTGTGGCTGTCGCCCGGCAATGGTTTGGAACGCTGTTAAGACCGGTATCCAACCGAGAGGCCTGGATAGCCGATGCTCTGCCGGAGTATCTTGCGCTTTTATTCCTCAACAACAAGCAGGGAGCAACTTACCAGAGTAATCTGATCAACCGCCGCGATTCGATTTATACCGAGGTGGGGCGCAAACGGAACGTCCCATTGGCTATCGGCAGCCGCGCCAGTTTTAGCGCCCGCGTTAACAAGGGCGTCTGGCTACTTCACATGCTCAGGTTCCTGATGTATGATCTTGAGCATGGTACTGAAGGGAACTTCCTGCGTTTCCTGCAGGAATGGACCATTACCTGTAACACGAGACCGTTTACAAACGAGGACTTCGTAGATCTTGCCGAGAAGCATTATGGCCAACCGCTTAACTGGTTTTTCCAGCAGTGGCTCTACGGACGGAATATCCCTGAGTTCAAAGTTGAATATAGAACCGACCGCAAGGGTGACGAGTATTTTATAGATGTCGACATTGAAACGAAAGGTGTGGATACCAGTTTTGTGATGCCGGTTACCATGTGTGTATCATTTGGACAGAACAACTCGAGCTACGCGCGAGAGAAAGTCACTGGCACGAGTACGCATTTTACACTGGGCCCGTTTGCGAGCGAACCTAAGGAGTTTGTCTTCAACGAGTTCTACAGTGTTCTGTCAAAGGACAAGGTGAAGAAAAAGTGAATCCTGCGGACATCAACCGTCCTGTTATAGATAATGAAGCTTTCTGTGCCGGATTCCCTGATGCGATCATCGGACGATGAATATTTGGAAAAGGGTGTGGACAGCAGCGGTGAAGATTGTTGATTTAGCTTTGGAACATGCCACGCTTTAGCTTATCTGAATTGTTGCTCAGGGTTGCGCGACGACTCAAGCCGCTGGGATTGTGCCTGCGTTACTACCTCACCGGGTTGTATTACAGAATCGATGAAGATCACGTTTTCCTGTCAGCGGCGGGATTGGCGTTTTCATTGTTTGTCTGTATTGTTCCGTTCGTTTTGATTGTCTTCTCGGCGCTCGGTATGGTGCTGCAAGCATCCTCGGTTGAACAGGAGATCGCTTCCTATGTCGACAAGTTTATTCCATACGAGCAGTATGCCGCCTTTGTGAAAGGAATCATCTTTTCACGTCTTGATGAGTTCCGTATTTATAAGAACATCGCCGGCTATATAGGAGTATTCGGTCTACTATTTGCCGCGAGCAGTCTGTTTAGCAGTATGAGGACAATCCTGAACAGGGTTTATCGGGTTGGCGTTGGCAAACCTGCTGTTATCGCCAAACTGAGGGACCTTGGAATGATTCTGTTGGTGCTGCTGTTTTTCCTGGTCTCAACTATGTCGTTGCCGTTGTTGGAAATCATGAAAGATGCCGCCTACAAGATTAGGCTTTTGGAGTTCTTCCGACTCACTTCCGTACAAAACATCTCTTTCAGGGTGGTGTCGGTGTCAATCGTATTCATCGTGTTTTATACCCTGTATTACCTTATCCCGTATGACAAGCTGAGTAAAAAAGCAACGGCACTCAGCGCTGTTTTTTCTACAGTGCTGTGGGAATTGGCGAAGCAGGCCTTCGGGTACTACATAACAAATCTCGCTTCGTTGAAACGAGTTTACGGCACCTATGTACTGATCGTCGTTGTGGCCTTCTGGATCTACTATTCATCTATCATCTTTATTCTTGGCGCCGTAGTCGGTCAACTGTATCGGGAGCGTCGAGGGGGGCGGCTTGCAAACAGCTCCAGATAAACACGGCCGCCCACCAAGTTGGAATCGTGGGTCATATACTGTTTGTGGTTAGTGTATGTCCTCGTTCGCTAACTCGTTATCGAGAGGAGGGGGTGCACCACCACGGGCGAGATTCATTCCATTCGGCATTGCTGAGGGGCGCTATGGGTTATCTGGTTGGTTACTCCATGGAACGAATGGCATGGATGAGTTCGCCGGTAGACCTGGCTGACATGAGCTCTTCGCGGAAGGAATCATACCGGAGCATCTCAGCGAGCGCCTTGAATACTCTCAGATAGAGGGTATCGTCATACGGTGGCGCGGCCATAATGAAAAAGAGATGGGTCAGCTCGCCGTCGAGGGCGTCGAAGTCGTACCCGCCGGTTGACCGTGCGAATGCGATCATGAACTCCTTAGCATGTTTGGACCTGATGTGGGGAACTGCGATGCCGTGACCGATGCCGGTACTGGCTTTCTTCTCGCGGTTGATGAAGTCAAGAAGAAGCTTGTTGCAGTTGCCAATACGAGCATTTTCGTCAAGCAGTTTGACGAGCTCGAGCAGTATCCACTCTTTGCTCTGCTGGCGCCACCTTTCGATCGATATCCCTTCGTCAGGTGGATCGATCTTCGTGTCCATTTCCAGCTTGATCAATCGCTTGTTCATGTAGCGCGAGATGTTCATGCTAATTCTATCGGCTTCAATCGCTTACATTTTTAGATGAATATAGTTGGAGTTCCGTCATTTTGTCAACAGCGCCATGCTTCTGTTCTCTTGAAATCAAGCGCGAACCAGTAGGTCAAAAGCTGTGCTTGTAGAGTTAGTGCAGCTACAGATTGGAAGAGTTGAGGTGAGAGCAAAGATGGTTAGCAGGCTGTTGAAAACACAGAGCGGAAGGCAATAAAATGGCTGCCTTGTGCGACCCGTCATTCCTGCGAAAGGAGGAATCTATACATATCAACAGGTTACTGGGTCCCCGCTTTCGCGGGGATGACGAGTTTGTTGGTTATAGAACGTGATAGAATACTTTTTCAACAAGCTGTTAGTCTTCTTATGAAACAAGTTTTTTAATAGTTGCGATTACTTCGTCCTGCTCCATTTCAGTCAGTTCCGGGTAAATCGGGATCGAAAGCACCTGAGCGCCGGCCTGGTTGGCGATCGGGAACTCATCCGGCTGGTGCCCTTGGTATGCAAAACATTCCTGCATATGGAACGGCACCGGGTAATAGATCACACAGCCGATACCGGCCTCTTGCAGCTTAGTCTGCACCTCATCCCGATTCGGAATGGCAACAGTATACTGGTTATAGATATGAAAAGTCATGTAGTCCTTTACCACCGGTCGCTTGAGGCTGGTCAGGCTTTCAAAGGCCTTATCGTACTTCTTGGCATGTTCGATCCGTTTTTTTGACCACTCTTGGAGGTGTGGTAGTTTGACAAGCAGGATGGCGGCTTGCATCGTTGCCAACCGGGAATTGTAACCCACAATTTTGTGGTAGTACTTCGGTTTTGCGCCGTGGACCCGGAGGATTCTGCAGAGCTCATAGTTGGCGTCGTCGTTTGTCGTGATAATACCGCCGTCGCCACCGGCGCCGAGATTCTTGGAGGGGAAAAATGAGAAACAGCCGAAATCGCCGATCGATCCAGCTTTGTGCCCCCTGTACTCTGAACCGATCGCCTGGGCGGCATCCTCGATGACCTTGAGGCCATGTTTCTTGGCGATCGCCATAATCGGATCCATGTCGGCTACCTGACCAAAGAGGTGAACCGGCATAATGGCTTTGGTCTTGGGTGTGATCGCCGCTTCGATCAGGTTGGGATCGAGGTTGTAGGTATCGGCCTCGATATCTACAAAGACCGGTTTGGCACCGAGACGGTGAATAACGCTGGCAGTGGCAAAGAAGGAGAAATCAGTCGTGATAACCTCGTCGCCCGGACTGATACCAGCGGCACGAAGAGCCAACAGCAGTGAGTCGGTTCCAGATGCCACTCCTACGGCATGTTTGACTGTGCAGAGGGCTGCAATCTCTTCTTCCAGTTTCTTTACCTCAGGACCCAGGATAAACTTGCCGTGCGTCAGGACGTTAATGACAGCGGCATCGAGTTCTGGTTTCAGTTTTGCGTACTGACGGCTTAAATCTAAGAGGGGAACAGCCATTTTTTTCTCCTTGCTAAACTTGGGGTGCTGTCATACGACCTCGTATGACAGTCTCGATTCGCCTGACACCACCGAAAGCGGTAACGCGGCTTAGTAGTATCACTCGTCCTTCCAACCCTGGTTCTCCAACAGTTGCTCCGGCGGTACATCGCGGAAGACTTTGGCCGGCACGCCGGCTACGATCTTTTTTGGGGGTGTATCCGAAGTCACCAACGCTCCCGCAGCGACCAGGGTGTCCTCACCGATCACCTTGCCGGGAAGTATCGTCGCGTTGACGCCTAGGCGAGCGCCTTTCTTTACAATCACCCCTTTGAAGTGTTTGAAGCGCTCTTTGGTGCGTCCGACGAAATTGTCGTTCGAGGTCGCTACGCAGGGAGCGACAAAAGCCCGGTTGCCAATCTCGGAATAGGCGGTGATGTAGACGTTGGTTTCCAGTTTTACATACTTGCCTATTTTGCAGAAGTTCTCAATCGCCACGCCACGCCCGACAATCGTGCACTTGCCGATGGACACATTTTCACGGACGGTTGACAAATCGGCGATCAATACTTTGTCGCCGATTTCGCTCCCGCGATATACTACCACATTTGTTCCGATGATGCAGTTTGAGTCAATTGTGCATGGGGGCAGTTCCTGATCGGAGGTGGTCGCCGAGATCACCGCTTTCATGGGGCGCTTGCCGATCACGCTGCCATCGTCAATGCGGACATAGTCGCCAATCTGCGTGTCGTCGTGAACAGTCACGTGGTGCCCGATCACACACCCTTTGCCAATCTTGACATTTTCGCCGACAACACAGAACTCGCCGTGCCGGGTTTCCGATCCAATTGACGCCGAGGGGGCGATGATAGAAGTCGACATATTCTGTATCCTTGCTTATTTCGTATAACTCATTCTAAACAAGACCGGCCATTGTCATCACAGGTTGACCGGCGCGCCGCCTGCTTCCAGTGACTTCTGCGCTGCATCCAGAACTCTCAGCACTCTAAGGCCTTCTACACCGTCTGAACGAGGCCGTTCCCGTTTCTCGATACAGTGCAAGAAATGGCGGCACTCGTCAGCCAGCGGTTCCGAGGATTTGATCTGGGGGATAAGAATGTCACCGGTACGTATCGAAAGGTATTCACCGTAGGTTTCATAGTCCTGCCGGGTGGCCACGCCCTTGTCGTACAGGCGGATTTTTTCACCGGCATGACTATCGTCGAATACGGCCATCTTCTTGGAGCCGACGACGACCAGCCTCCGATCTTTGTGGGGGTCAAGCCAACTGATATGGATATGTGCCATGGTACCGTCGCCGAAGTGGAGAGTTGTAAAGACAACGTCCTCAATGCCGGGCTGAAGGTACGCCGAGCCGGTTGCGGTTACCCGGACGGGGTCCTTGTCCAGTAGATACAAAATGATGGAGATATCGTGTGGGGCAAACGACCAGAGGGCGTTTTCAATTTCACGCACCTTACCCAGGTTAACCCGGCTGGCGTACAGGTAGTAGACCCGACCCAACGCACCCTCGTCAATCCGCGATTTCAGGTAGAGAGTGGCCGGATGGTAGACCATGATGTGTCCGACCATCAGGATGCGGTTGGCATTCTCCGCTGCTTCAACGAGCTTCTCTCCATCTGCCACTGACAGCACCAGAGGCTTTTCCACAAAGACGTCCTTGCCTCCCTCTATGGCAGACATGGCCATCTTGAAGTGTTCGGCTGGTGGCGTAGCCAGGATGACGGCTTCGATATCGTCTCGCCTAAGAATATCATCGTAGCTGGCGGTGGTCTCTACACCGGCATAGTTTGCCTTTGCATAGTCCAGCCTCTTTTCGTTCTTATCGCACACCAGGACCAGGTGTCCTCCTGACAGATTGTAGAAGTTGCGCAGGAGGTTCTTGCCCCAGGCTCCGATTCCGGCGATGGCTATGTTTTTCATACTTTCTTATACCTACAATTACCGATTTACTTATTGTTTACTTTCTTTACCCCTGGCAGCCACCCGAAGAAGGCTTTGCCAAAAAGCGCCATCCGGGCGTAGTCCTCAGGGTTCCTCTGCTTCAACCGAGCTGTGTATTCAAGAAATGCTGCTATGAGAACAGCAAGAAGCACCGAAAAACCGAAAGTGCCGCCAACAATCAGGAGCCGTTTGGGTCTGCTTTTTGTCTCCGGCGGCTTGGCCCGATCCAGCACGGATATAGTCGACGATTCTTCGTTTTCCTGTATTTTTGCCTGTTCCAGTTGTTCCAGCAGAGTCCGGTACAGGGACTCGCTGACCCTGACCCGGCTGTACAGAGCCTCGTACTGTCCTCGTAAGCCCGGGATTGAAGCAACCGGCAGAGAAAAGAACGAGCTGTCGGGATTTGATTTCTCCAGTTGTGTGAGCTGTTCGCTGACCAGGTGCCGGCGTCGTCGTAGTTCAACAAGTTCCGTGTTATCTTTGGAAAGATTCTTTTCACGCATTTTCAGCTCGATGTCCAGCTCAGCCAGGTTTATTTTAAGTTTGATAGCCTGCTCCACGGCAAGCCTGGTCTGCTCATCGAAGTCGACGGCTCTATTTTGCAACTGGAAGTCCTCAAACTCTTTCCGGGCGGAGTCGAGCTCCAGCCTGACCTGAGCAAGTCTCCCTTCAATGAAGCTCCGGTTTTTATGAACTCTCTCGGAGGAAATCTGCCGGTTGACTCGGTCCAGTTCGTCCACAAATGTATTGGCGATGCCTGCGGCTATGTTGGGATCCCTGTCCTCAACTGAAATCAGGAGAAGGCCCTCGTCGGTGACTTTGAACTCTGATCGGTTCATCAATTCCTTGTAGGTCTGCTTGAAATTGTCAGTGCCAAACCTAATCTTCAGATCAAACTTCTCGATAACCTGTTCTGCAATCGTTCGGCTTTTTAGCATCCGGGCATAGACATCGGAGGAAGTTACCATGACGGGAAGGTCGAGTCCTTTCGTGACCGATACCACCTCCGACAACTGGGATAGGCCCGGCACCGGCGTTGAGAGGTCCTTGGGAGGAAGAAGTAGAGCCATTGCCTGGTACCATTTGGGGAGCACCAGCGCCACGACAACGGATAGAAGCGTCGCTACAACTACAACCGTAATGATAAATGCCCGCCGTTTGGCCAGGAGCTCCAGAAGCAGCCAGAAATTGTTCGATTGGGATTGGCTCACTTGAGCTCCTCGCGGATGTTGACAATGACATCGTCGCCGTCATGAACAAGCACTTCGGGCGAGAAGGATGAGGTTATTCTGGAGACGCGGTTGTAAATATCGATCTGGCTCCGGTTGGCTGTTTGGAGGAAGCCGCCGGCGACATTGATGTAGAATATGGCGTCCTTATTCTCAACAAATGGGAGCAGCCCCGGATTGCGAACTTCGCCACTCACCTTTACATATCCTACTTTGACCGGAACAAAGACGGAATCGAACGGTTGGAGACGTATCACTTCTACCTTGTCGTGACCTTTGACAACGTTGGAGATCGGGTACCTGATGCTTGTAGTTCGTCCCCACTCGTCTACCTCCGCTTTTCGGAAGACGGTGGTCCGGCTATGGCTCGCATGGGGAGCAAAACCACCAGCCTGTTGAATGAGTTCTTGAAGCGTTATACCATCCCGGTACTCATACTTGCCGGGGGCAGAAATGGCGCCGAATATGATCAGCAAGCCAGACTTGCTCTTTTCCTCTTTGGGCGGTACCAGTATGATGTCACCAGCTCTAATGTCCTGGCTTTGGCCTGAGCTTTTCCTGTGCTCGCCGATGATCCGAATCGAGTTGACATCGCCCTTGCTGCATACGCCGCCGGCGAGGGCCAGAAGCAAATCCAGATCGTCACCAGGCTTGAGTTCTATTTCCCGAGGGCTGTTAACCTCACCCACCACCTGTACCAACTCACCTGACTTACTGGGCACATAAATGCTGTAACCGGCGTACAGGCATGGGTTGGCAGCGTTGTCCCCCAAGAAGCCTGCCCTGTCCAGATCGACGACTATTTCCTGCGGTCCGCCGGAGAAGACGATCCACCTATGAGACCCGGTGCAGGTGATCCCTCCCGCCGAATCGATTACTTCCGAGACCCGTTGGGAAGTATAGGCAGTGTACAGGCCAGAGGATGTGACGGCGCCGCTGACGAGTATACCGACTTTTGCAGGTTTGGTCACTGAGATGGCAATTTCTTCAACGTTGTACAGCTTCTGCAGAGCTTCTCGAAGAAGACCTTTCGCTTCAGACAAAGTCTTGTGGGAAAGGTCAAACAGTCCCAGCGTGGCGTCGACAACCTTGCCTTCGGGGTTGACAGAGAGCGTCAGGGGGGCGAGTTTAGCCTTGATAAATGTTACCACCAGTTCGTCGCCAGGCCGAATCAGGTAGATTTCCTGATCTATGGGCTGATCGAAATACCTGTAGTTGTCGACCATACCGACCCCGACGCTGTCGGACATGGGCAGCACCTGTCCGAGTATGGACGAACTCAGTAAAAAACAGGCCACATTCAGTACAGCTGAAAGGATTCTCAATAGCTACTCCACAAATGGCCGATTTGTTCGGTCCACTTCAATTCAAACGGCAACAATAGGTAAAACGTTCGGGAAAGTCAACCGCTATCGAGATAACCTGTAGCGGTTGCTCTCTTGACTCGGCGGCATCGCCAGACAGCAATGAATGCCAACACCGACACTATCGATAGAGCCAGCCCAGCAAAAAAATAGGGAGGGCGGTATTCTAGTATGACCTTCTGCGGCCCGCCACGAAAGCCGAAAGTTATCAAGTTCTGCTCCTGCCAGAGCCGCCGACCGTCGGTGGTGTGCCAGCCCGGGTCATACCCCATGCTGATGACCATTTCGCCTGGTTGCTGGCCGTTGATTTCGTACGTGATTTTGTTCGGCGTGTAATACCGATGTATAATCTGTGACTTCCCATTAAGAACGTATTCCATGAGCACGCTTTCGTGGGCAGCTACCAACCCCCTGCTTGGGTGGTATGCCGATAGCCAGTTTGTCACCAGCGAACCACGATTGGCCAGGTAGTTTTCGTAGGTTTTTGAACCGTCGTCGATAACATGGGTAAAAATCGGCGATCGAGAGACTTTTTGTGGTCGCTGTGTGAAGGCGCTGTTCATGATTGGCCAGACGAGTACCAGATTCGTAACTATGACAATCATAGCCACAGCATTGAGAGCACAGACCATCAATTTCCGGCGTTGGTAGTTATCAATTCTCTTCCTGATCCAATCAAAGCCGAAGCCACCCAAGATAGAAACGGACAGAATCACAAACTGGAACGCCCGGCCGGTGCATCGGGCCGATGAAAATCCGGGCAGATGGGTCAGAAGCGACCAGGGTGACAGAGTGCCGAAGTTGCCCAGACCTACCATCAAGAAGCATAGACCCACAACCAACCAGGACCAGCGCCGCCTGAAGTTGGCAAGTAGACCGATCAGAGCCAGAACCACAAGGAGGGGGGAGAGGTAGGCGCCGTACTCATGCCAGTTCCAGTACTGCTGGGGGAAGTTTCTGGCAAAAAGTGACTGATTCAGGCTGAAGAAGATTGTTCCCAGGGCGCTGATAGGGATCGATTCGTCGGGAGCACCCTTCCATTTGTTCTGGGCCATGTATGCCACCATGGGGACAAACTTGACCGCCGCCAGACCCAACCCAGCCAGCACGGAAAACAGGAGGTTTTTCAGTTCGGCAAAATTTCGGTTCTCAATTGAACGCAGTCCAAAGAACAAGATGGAAAACGTAAAAGTATACAAAAGCGGTACGGCTGCGCCGTTGCCGAGCGTCATCAGGGCGAGAGTGCCCCCAGCAAGGAGGATGCCCAGTTTTCGCCGTTGTGCAATTATCACAAAATGGAGGAACCAGGGCAGAAAACAGTAGTGCGTAAACGGCATGTGCCCTTCTGCAAAGTGCAGCGCAAAATGCACCGAACCAAAATAGGCAAGGGTCGTCATGACTGCCGCCCACCTTGATACTCCCAGCGATATCGCCAGCCGGTGGCTCCCCCAGAAGCCGAGGAAATAGCAGATCAGAACCTGGAGTTTGAGCCCGACGACAGCGCCAAAGATCAAGTACAGCAGAAGAAATGGGGAAAGCACAGCCACTTCGGGATGATGAAATAGGATATTCCCACCGGCCAGGTAAGGATTCCAGAAAGGGAACTGGTGGTAGTGTACAAGGCTGCCGACCGGCACGGCGGCAACCGTCGTAAACAGGTCCCAATCACGTACCCCCCAATAGTCATACTTCAGAAGGAAAGGAAGCGTATAGTAGGCGGCCAGAAAGAAAAAAGTCGCGGGGAGCAAGAGTTTTGACTTTTTGAATGCCATACTTTGTGATAAGTTATCAAATCGCTATGCGTTCCGGCAACTTAATGAACTATTCCTACTTCAAAAGCAAACGCTTTTTGCTGCCTACCTTGCTGTGGGTAGCATTTATTCTGTTTTACATTGTCCTTTTTGAGGTAGGAGAGTCAAAGTACTACTCTCTGACAAGAACGCTGATCCAGTGGGACGGCCAGCACTACCTGTCGATTGCGCGTGACGGTTATGAGAAATTCCCCTGCCCCTGGAACTCGAGAAATATCTGCGGTAATATCGGTTGGTTTCCGTTTTACCCGCTTTTGGGGCGAGTCGCTGCACGGCTTGTTGGCGTGGTGGGTCTTGATGTTCCGGTGGCCATCATCGCCGTCAGTTGGCTGGCTTTCTGGCTGGCGCTGCTGGTTATGTACCGGCTTGTTGAATATAGATTTGATCCGAAAACGGCTCTTTTTTCGCTGCTGGCTCTACTTGTTTTCCCTTCGTCATTTTACTTCCTGACCGGTTTTCCTTATTCGGTTTACCTGCTGCTGGCCGTGCTGGTGTTGTACCTGCTGGAAAAAGAATGGTACGCCGCTGTAATCCTGCCAGCCGGTTTGGTGGCCATTACCTATCCCTCCGGAGTCGTCATTGGCCTACCGATTTTGTTTACGTTGGTCTGGAAATGGAAGCAACTCAACCAGCGAGAAAAACTATCGCTCCTCTCTGCCCTCATAGCTATTGGGCTGGCCCTGTTTCTATATGCCGGCTACTACTGGTGGAAATTCGATGACTTCTTTTTGTATCAGCGCTTTCAGGCCCAGAGCTACTATGCCCACCAACTGACATTGCCAATCTTGCCTATTATCGAAGCCTTGCTACACCTGAAATGGGAAACCCCGGTGTTTGTCATACTGCTGTTTACCCTGGGTGTGGTGGCGCTGTTCTATTCGCGGAAGATACCGGCCTCGTGGCAGTTGTTGATGTTCGGCATCTTGTTGTTCACGCCGACATTTGGAACCACTATGTGTTACTACCGGCATATCGTGGCGGCCTTTCCGCTCTTTGCCATGATCGGTGTTTCCGTGAACTCCCCCCGGCGCAGATTTCTGCTGATTCCGTATGTTCTTGTCGCGCTTGTTTTGGGTTGGAGGGTTTTTCTCTCCGCTTACAAAGCCGGGATGCTGATGTAAGCGGCTATTTGGTCAGGCGGAAGTCGTAAATCATCGTGTCGGTATGTTCATTCATGGAACTGGAGTCGATCCAGGTGAATGGATGCGCGCTCGGTCCTAGGTAAAGACTGTCTCCTCTAAACACGGACTTGAATTCACCTTGGGGAACTTTAATACTGTCACAGTTCTGATGATCAGTGGAAGTTGGTGTCAGCCTTAATATATTGGTACCGAAACCGACGACTTTCCCGCGAGAGCTGCAAAGGTTGCTTTCGTTGGTAATATGCTCCAGCCTGTAGATGCTCCCGTCAACCGTAAGAACCACCGTGTCAGTATAATGATACGTATATGGAGGAAGCTCTTTGATCTCAGCAATTGCCAGTTCCCCTGAGAACACCTCAACTTCGGGTGGGGACGATTCGTCTTCGCACCCGGCCAGAACCGACCCCAGAAGTATCAGGACAACAAGTCTCGCTGGCATCATCCGCCTCCGCTCTTGGGCGTGTTGAAAAAGTACTTTCCTGGTCATTGCGAGTCCACCTTTGGCGGACGTGGCAATCTCGAATATTGAATGCCAACGAGATAGCCACGTCGTCCAGCAGCAGCCGGACTCCTCGCTATGACGCTTTCTATGTTTTTCAACAAGCCCTTTTGTAACGGCAACTGGGCAAGGCGCCGTCGGCTAAGCCGATCCGCAATACTCATTTTGATAGCCGAAATGTAAAACAGAATCGATCTGTATACTGTTGATCGTCTACAGTTACAACGTACTCAATGGTGTCGGGGCCAAGTCTGAGGCTGTCTCCCTTAAAAGCTGCTTTGAATTGGCCCTGGGGCACATGAGAGGAATCGCAGGCGAACTTGGGGATAATGAAGACTCGTATCAGTCTAATTAGATTACTGCCAAAGTTATCAACGGTTCCCCCGGAACTACACAGGCCGCTGTTGAAAGTAATATGTTTTAGAAAGTACTGGTTGCCCTCGACCGTAAACGCCACTGAATCGATGCTGGTATTCGTGTATGGGTTAGCGTCCTGTAAGTCTTTAACTTCCAGTTCTCCGGAGAATACCTCAACTGCCGGCGGCTGTTCCGAATTGTCCCCACAGCCGATCGAAAACATCATCACCAGAGCCACAACAAGGCTCCTGATTTTCACTTAACACCTCCAGGTCGATAGCCCCATACTATATAACGCAGCAGGTGCGTTGGATGTTTGAAGCAAAATAGGTGGAGTTTGAATTTGTTACAGACCGCTATCGGTAACATCGGACGGTTCGTTCTCCTCGGGTACGCTTTCGACCTTTCTCTGGCGGCTGTATTCGACCGCTGCCCTGACAAACTCACGGAACAAAGGGTGCGCTCGGGTGGGGCGGGATTTCAATTCGGGGTGGAACTGCACCGCCACAAACCATCGATGCGACGGTACCTCCGCAACTTCCACCAGCCGCTCATCCGGAGAAAGTCCCGATAGAAGTAACCCCTTTTCCGTCAGCATTTCGCGGTAGGCATTGTTCACCTCGTAGCGGTGGCGGTGACGCTCGGATATTTCCTTCCGGCCATAGGCCTCGTAGGTTTTTGACCCCTCTGTTAGGATACAGGGATACGCCCCCAGGCGCATAGTGCCGCCCAGTTCAGTGACCCCTTCCTGGTCAGCCATGAGGTGGATGACGGGATGTTTCAAGTCACGGTAGAATTCGTAGCTGTGGGCGTCGGATAAACCACAGACATTGCGGGCAAATTCGATTACGGCGCACTGCATGCCGAGGCATATCCCCAAAAAGGGAATGTTGTTCTCTCGCACGTAGTGAATAGCCTCAATTTTTCCTTCGACGCCGCGTTCCCCAAAACCTCCGGGAATGAGGAGGCCGTCGACATCCTGCAGGAGTCTCTCCGCCCCGCTGCGCTTGATGTCCTCGGAGCTCACCCAGACCAGCCTGACCTCTGCGTCGCTGTGTACCCCAGCATGAACGAATGCCTCGATGATGGATTTGTAGGCATCTTTCAGGGTAACGTACTTACCGCAGACGGCAATCGTTGTATGATGATTGGGATTATTGATTTTCTCGACCATCTGTTCCCACTCTGCCATGTCCGGCAGGGGGATCTTCCAGCCGAAGTGCTCACACATAATGTCGTCCAGACCCTGCTTGTGGAACTTCAGCGGCACTTCATAGATAGTCTCCACGTCCTGAGCAACGATTACGGACAACGTTGGGACCGAGCAGAACAGACTGATTTTCTGCCGTAGACTGTCGGAAATCGACTGTGCAGAGCGGCATAGCAACATGTCCGGCTGGATGCCGATCTCCCTAAGTGCGCGCACAGAGTGCTGAGTGGGCTTAGTCTTAAACTCGCCGGCTGTGGGAATAAAGGGAACAAGCGTGACATGGACATACATTGTATTGCGGCGACCGATTTCCAAGCCTATCTGGCGGATTGCCTCTAAAAACGGCAAGGACTCGATGTCACCGACTGTACCACCAATCTCAGCCACGACCACGTCCGGCCTCTGTGGGGCGTGTTCCAGCTTCCTGATACGGCTCTTTATCTCCTCAGTGACATGGGGAATTACCTGCACGGTCGCGCCGAGGTAATCACCGCGGCGTTCCCTGGTTATGATGGTGTTGTAGATTTGACCCGTAGTGACATTGTTATCTTTGGTAAGTGATTGATCCAGAAAGCGCTCGTAGTGCCCTAAGTCAAGATCGGTTTCGGAGCCGTCGTCGAGCACGAAAACCTCGCCGTGCTGGAAAGGGTTCATCGTTCCGGGGTCAACGTTGAGGTAGGGATCAAGTTTGAGATTACAGACCCTCAGCCCTCGTTTTTGCAGTAATAGGCCGATTGAGGCTGAAGCAATCCCCTTGCCGAGCGCTGATACTACGCCGCCGGTTACGAAAATGTATTTGGTCTTCTCGGACATACGCCTTCCTTACCCATATATTCTCTTGAGCTTCTTCAAATCCTGCGGAGTATCGACTGACACGGACCGCATGGCGGTTTTGAACACAGTCAACTTGCCACCGTTTTCCAGCACCCTTAGCTGTTCCAGCGACTCGGCTTTCTCCAGAGGCGACCGTTTCCACCCGGTGAAACGCTCCAAGCCCCGACGTCGGAAGAAGTAGACTCCGATGTGTGCCAAAAACGGGAACAGCTCCGCTTTATTCTTCTTATCGGCGCTCTGTAAGTAGGGGATGGGGGAACGGGAAAACCACAATGCGGTGCCGTCTGCGGCAACCACGACCTTGACGATATTGGGACTATGCAGCTCCTTATCCGTGTCCAGGCGACGGGCCAGGGTCGCGAACTCTATACGGGGGTTACTGGTGAGTCTCTTGATTGTTCCATCAAGGACGCGCGCCTTAAGCCCCAGGTTATCAGCTTGAATATTGACCACAATATCGCCCCCTACTCTTTGCATAACCTCAGCCACACGATCGGAACCGGTACGGTGGCGGGAGGAAGTCAGTAACGCTTCTCCTCCGAAATCTGTAACCGCTTTTAGCACCTGTCTGCTGTCGGAAGCCACGATCACCCTGTCAATTCTCCTGGCTTTTCTTGCCTCGTTGTAGACGTAGAAAAGAAGCGGTTTGCCTTGGTAGGGGTAAATCACCTTATTAGAAAACCGCTTAGAGTTTAGCCGGGCTGGAATGACTGCTATGACAGTTGGCGCCATTACTTGATCACCCTGGGGACGCGGGAGTACTCGCCATCACTGTCGGGAGCATTGCATAAAGCCATGTCACGCGGTAGCGAGGGGCGCACCTTGTCTTCCCGAAAGACGTTTTCGACCGTGATAAACTGGTTGCGCGGCTCGATTCCTTCGGTGTCAATCCCCTGGAGTTGCTCGAAATAGTCCACGATAACGGTAAGTTCCCGGGTGAATCTCTCAATCTCGTCGGGAGTCAGTTTCAACCGGGCCAGCCGGGCGATCTGTTTTACTTGATCCTTTGAGAGCGGCATGGAAGAAGATATGTACGTAAGATGCGCTTGTCAAGGTTAAAGGACTCACCGAAAGGGGACGGTGATGCCGCGCAGAGAAGCTTCGCCAGATCGATTAAAGCAACCTTACGAAACGCCGATACACTATATAGGTGTCCCAAAATGAAACAAGAACTGCACGGTGACAACAACACAGATTAAGGATAATCCAGTATCACTGGAGACGTTAGGGTCTCGTCTTTCGCCATCGCCAGCGATTGTGACCCGCATCGGTCTGTCGGAAGTAACCAAGGCAGCCGCCGTGGAGTCGCTGCTTTTGGGAGTACGGCTGCGAGGCTGGTTGGCTGACCGTGACAAGGAGTTTCTGGACAATCTTACCCCCGACAGGTCCATCGCGTTTTTGATTCATGGCAAGCGCTATCTCCACCCGGAAGGTGTGCGGCTGTTTCCCCACGAAATGGTCGAAAGCGCCATAGCGCAAGGGGGCGAGGCGCTTTTCTCGCATCGGTATCGTCCCGGGAGGTCCCATGCGGACGGCTACACAATCCACACCGCTTTGATAAATCCATCAGAAGAAAATCCTCTGGTTATCGGTTATTTTGGGCCTGACAATCAACTCAGTCACCCGGAGACCCACGATCGGTTCTTTAAGTTAGTATCGCAATTCCGGCAAGCGTACCGCCTGGCGGGCCAGGTTGCGCAAGAGCTGGCTGTGCGACAAGAAGCCGAAGTGCCAACGGCAATCATTAACCGTTGCTCAGGACGCGTGGTGGCAGTCAACGGGGCGGCGGAGACGTTGCTTCGTATCTCTGAGAGAAGGTTGGTTGATTTGGAGTTTGGCCAGTTGAAGTCCAGATTGATGCCGATTCTGACCAGCCGCAGGCTGAAAATAACCAACGTAAGTCGAGAGAACCTCTACCTGTCGGTCATTACTATACTCCCCGATCTGGCTTCCCGGGACCGCCGGGGCTCCGGAACTGACGAGTTCTTTGTTGAAGTGCTTCGGAGCAAATCAGCAGACATAGTGAAGACAGTCAAGCGTCTGGAAACACTGAGCGACAGGATCGTGAATGAAGAGATTACTGCGCTTTCAGGAGCAGTTGCGAAAGCTACTAGGGAGCTCGATCTCTATATTGCCAGACTGCGTTTCTTGTGGCACTATGACCGCCTGGCACCAGGCGGTGTTGATCTACTGGAGGAACTGAGGCAGGCCCTTGGAAGGGTTGTTTCTGTGGTCGGCAGCAAACGCAGCATTGAAATAGGTGAGACGACTTCCGGTTTTGAGGTCCGGGCTCCGCGAGGTGCGCTTCTGAATCTGTTTGAAAGCATCTTGCTGTCACACCTTTCCGAGCTCGATGTGCCCGGCAATACGAATATCAGCCTCGAGAAGCATCCGGCTGCTCGAGAATTGGTTATTGTTTTTGAGACTGATACTTTCCCGGTTCTTGCAGAAAATAGCATAAATCCTGAATGCTTAAGCTATGCCAAGGAACTAGCGGCCAGGATGGGTGTCCGGCTCGCTGACAGGGAAAGCGTACAGGATTACAAGGTGATTACCGGGGTGACGGTCAACCTGTGAAGGGTTTGATAGAATCGAATCTCATGAATGGGAAGAGGAAAACATCGATCTTGCTGATTGACCCAGATGGGAGCGCTCAGCGCTCACTGTCGTTGGGTGTTGGGAAAGACGAATACCTGATCAAGGTAACCAATTCGAGTCAAGCCGCCCTGGATATACTGGACCGGCAGGCGTTTGATATTGCGCTTATCGCTGATCTGGCGGACCAGGCCACAGTCCCGGAAACTGTCAAGCGAATACGACTGGGTCACCTCTACACAGAGGTTATTCTCCTGGGAGAATCATCAGATGATAAAATGGCCGTTGAGGCGCTGCGTGCAGGGGCTTTCGACTGTATCAATAAGCCTTTTTCCAGCGAGTATCTGTGGCTGAGACTGGGCAAGACGGCCGAGCATGGAAATATGAGGAAGGAGTTGACTGCGCTGCAGCGTGAGATAGCGATGGACTGCGCGTTTGATAATATTGTCGGCGTATCAGCAGCAATAACAAAACTGAAGGAGACGATCAAGCGCATCGCTCCTACTGACATTCCCGTTCTCATAACCGGTGCCATGGGAACCGGTAAGGGGTTTCTGGCTCGCGTGATCCATCACCATTCCGACCGCCGCCGGAGGCCGTTTGTTAGCGTTGACTGTTCCGGCGTTGACGGCGCACAGCTCGAAAAGGTGTTATTCGGGCCGACCGAGGACGGCAACTCTTTGGAGCCAAGAGAGCTGGCGGCAGCCCTAGAAAAAGCCGACCACGGCAGTCTTTTCCTGGACGCGGTCGATCGCATGCCACTCCCGGTCCAGACAAAGCTGTCATGTTTTCTGCGGGACTTCAAACTGGAAGCATCCCGCCCCGGAGCAGATAGGAAGATCGATGTGCGTGTGATCACCGCTACCGAAAAGAACCTGGGCTCTCTCGTTGCTGAAGGGAAGTTTCGCGAGGATCTACTCAATCGCCTGGGTGTTGTCAGTGTGGAAATCCCCGCGCTTGCTGAGCGGACTGAAGATATAGAAATGTTGACTGATTATTTGCTTCGAAGGATTGCCGCCGATTTCGGCAGGAAGCAGTTGAGCATCAGCCGGCAGGCCGTCGATAAACTTGTCAGCCATACCTGGCCGGGGAATGTACGCGAGTTGCAGAACTGTCTCAGGCAGGCTGTGGTTCACTGCAACCGCGATTATCTGGACGTGGACGATATCATCCTGGGAGTTTCCAACGATTACCGAAATCCCGGCGAGAGGATGTCACCGGGATCGGCATCGATAGCTACTGATAGTCTTCTCGAGGACAACCAGCGCGTTGTCATCAGGAAGGCTCTCGCTAATAATAACTGGAATTTCAGCCAGACGGCTCAGGCGCTTGGTATCGGACGAACGACATTGTGGCGCAAGGTTAAGAAATACAACCTGAAACGGGATACCGTACCAAGTTAGCTCGGAGGCGCCCTGGCCTGAGGGGGTATGTGCAGATTGCAGCAAAGTGACAACATTACAGAGTTCACGGACGAAAGCTCCGAGGACAACTATCAGACCCTTGATGAAGTAGTCAGAGGCATCAGTGATCTGTCTGAGGTTTTCTTTGAGCTAACCCGGTACCTGAACAGGGACTTTGAGATCAACAAAGGGGTGCTCGTCCTTAGGCAGGAGCGTCCAAGAAAGCTTGCTGCTGTTTCAACGTGGAGCAATGGTCTCGGCCGCGATGGTCTTGCCCTTAATCTACCCTGCGACTCGTCATTGTTCGAGCAGGTGGCTGAAAACGGGCAGGTATATACCGAGAATTATTGCGGTGCTTTCAGCGGCAACTTCTTCGAGCGGAAACTGCTCCTGGGCGAGAACTCCCGCTCGTTTGTCCTGCAACCGCTGAAGTCAAACGGGCGCGTCGTCGGACTGCTGGGTTACAGTTCCGAAAGCGCAACCGCTTTCACCATGTTCGAGGAAGGAACGCTGGACGGTGTCGCCGAGGTGTTCGGCTCGGTAATAGAAGCCGGTAAGTACAGCCTTTGAGAAAGTCCCGACTAACGCATGTTCTTCTTCAGAGCCTTAATCCTGCGTTTGGCCCGGTTGTGTTCGGCGTTGGTTCGTGAGAAGAAATGCTCGCCCGTGACATCTGCCACAAAATAAAGGTAGTCGGTTTCCTGCGGATGCAGGGCCGCTGTTATCGCTGCCAGCCCCGGGGAGTTGATGGGCGTCGGAGGAAGGCCCTGGTGACGATAGGTGTTGTACGGAGTGCCCTTCTTCAAATCCTGCCTGTAAAGGGGACGGTTCAACCCACCAAGACCATAAATCACAGTAGGGTCGGCATCCAGTCTCATGTTCTTACGAAGACGGTTGAGGTAAACAGAGGCCACTACCTGGCGTTCGTTGTCTAACTTTGTTTCCGCTTCGATGATAGAAGCCAAAGTGATGATTTCGTAGCGAGACAAATCACTGTCAATGCTATCCGGCCAGATGCTGTCGGTCTCAGCGTGAAACTGAGCAACCATTTCCCGTATGACCTCAGTCTCACTAATTCCCCAGGGGAAAACGTATGTCTCTGGGAAGAGGTAACCTTCCAGGCAGGGTAGATCGAGAGATTGTAGCAAAGTAGAGTCACTGTTGCCTGCGACGATCGCTGCGGAATCGAGATCAAGTTTATGCGCAACAATCGATGCCACCTTCCATATTGGTGCTCCTTCCGGCACCGTGATCTTGATCAGGACATAACTGGCGTGGCGCAACTTCGCCAACACTGTACGGCAGGAGTTGTGTCCGGTGAAATCGTAGCGGCCGGGTGTCAGTCTCTTGTCGACCCCGGTAATGCGGGCGGGGTAAGTCAGCATCACCCTGGAGGTGACAACACCTTGTGAGATCAGCTCATCTACGACAGATGCAAATGTGTCACCTGGTTTGATAATGATAGAGACAACGCGGTCGCCGAGATCAATTGAGCGATTATACAGATAGAATGTATAAGCTACTGCCAGTACCAGCAGGGCAGCGATGATTGCGAGTATGCTTCCTTTTCTTCTACTCATCGTTCTCTGGTAAACAATACCGTTTCTGTTTATTCCTTATGTAGAGGGTGGCCTTCCATCGGTCGCCCTTCGACTCCGCTCAGGGTGACTTGATTCGACCGGAGGTAAGCGGATTTGGCTTAAGGTGACAGCGAGTGAGAGATGGGAGAGGCTTTTTGTCACTGTCATGCTGAGCGGAGTCGAAGTATGACGCCTGTTCACGGGTAGGAGGTGACCTTCTGTCACGCCACAAGTCCTGTATTGGCTTGGGTGAACACAATATGCAGACACGGTTTTCGGTTTCCTATTCTGAGTGTTTAACTCGCTTACTCTTCCCGCGGCAGGCTGTCCAGAAATCGCTGAAGAATCAGTACCGCCGCTATGCGATCAAGGCGTTTCTTGTCCTGTCCGATTTTCTTACCGTGAGCGTGCACCACTCGCTCGGCCTCAACAGTAGACAGTCGTTCATCCACTCTATGTATCGGGCCACTGAAGGTTCTTTCCAGCCGTTCAATAAATCGATCCACCTCAAGGCATTTGGGACTTTTTTCTCCCGATAGTAAGAGGGGATATCCGACTACCAGCCCCGCTGGCTGATACTCCTCAATGATGGTGGAAATCTTGTCTACAGCATCACGGTCGGAGGACACCTCAATCGTTGTTAAGGCTGATGCGATCAATCCAGTCGGGTCGCTTTTTGCCAGACCAACATGTCTGGTTCCATAGTCGATGCCGATGAAGGTCTTGTCATGGGGTTCGATCATGAAGCAAGTCTATTGTTTTATGTCCGGGTTGTCAATGGAAGGTATTACAGGTTGTGAGACAGGGTTGTCTGACCGGGCTAACGAAAGAGAACATCAGGTCTTGCGCTGCTTTTTCTTGGCCGCCGGAAAGAGGATATTGTTCAGGATCAGCCGGTAGCCGGGGGAGTTCTTGTGAAGGGAGAGGTCTGTTGGTGGGTCGTGCACCATGTGTCGGTAGTCTTCGGGGTCATGTCCGGATAGAAATGTGAAAGTGCCCCGCCCCAGGTTTCCATGGATATAGCGAACCTCGTCGAAGTTGTCCGGTTGGCCAAGGATGGTCACGAACTTCTTCAGCAGCGACTTCCGAAATCCTGTCGTCTGGCCCATAAAGCCATTGATGGTGTTGACATGATCCTGGGTGAGCATCGTGGGAACCGGATCGAGCTTGGCGGCAAAGTCAAACAGGTAAAAGAAATCGTCCTGCTGGCGGGGGAAACGCACCAGGCGATCCGGGTAGGTATCGATATTGGAATGGCGGTACAGCATCGGATCGAGGGTAACAGTGAAGTTTTCGAATGCGAACGTCTTGGTGTAATCCAGTTTTCCCTGAGCTCCGGGATCGACAGGATCGCCGTCAAACTCCGAGGGGACAATGTCGACTCCATCGGCGGCGAGGGCGATGTCGATCGTTTCCGGGGCCGAACACATCGAAAACAAGAACCCTCCCCGTCGGACGTAGTCGTAGACAGCCTTCGCCACATCCAATTTCATCAGGGATACTTTGTTGTAGCCGAGCTTTCTGGCCATCTTCTCATCGGTTCTGACTTGAGCCTGGTACCAGAGTTCGTTACGAAAGGCGGCGTAGAACTTCCCATACTGGCCGGTGAAGTCCTCGTGGTGGCAGTGAAGCCAGTCGTACTCCTCAAGCTCGCCCGATAAAACTTTCTCATCATAAATCAGATCATACTTGATCTCGGCATAGTTCAATGCAAGTGTGACGGCGTCATCCCAGGGTTCGGCATAAGATGGAGAATAAACGGCTATCTTGGGTGCTTTTTCTAACTCCACCCGTTCCATGTTTTCGACTTCTATCTCTCGGAAGATATCAGCCACCTGGCCAGAAGTGACCTGTTCGTAGGATACCCCCATCAGCAGGCAGAGGTTGACGGTTTCAGGGGAGTCATCAAGCAGGAAGGAGCCCCCGCGGTAGTTGAGGAGCCATTCTCCTTTGTGGCCTTTCTCGAGCCACTTATAGACCACCCCGTACGCCTTGAGGTGGTCGGTCTGGCTTTCATTCATTGGAATCAGTAGCGAAGCCGCCGCTACCTTTATAGGAATGAGCGGCAGTAAGAGAAAAAGGCCTAATGTACATAACTTGCGCATGATTGAAAGGTACACACAAAACCAGTAATGGCAATCAAAGATTCTACACTTGCACAATAGCAGAGTTTCAGGCTGAATGGAGTGTCGCGGTTACTCGATGCTGGAGGGGCTCAGAATTGGCTTTCAACGGTCCATGAGAATCTATTGGTCTTGTAGTTTGATAACTGCCAGGTGAAGTTAACTTTGAAAAACAGCGGCAGCAGTCTTCCAATGCCGAAGCCCAGCTCGGTATAAGGCTTTCGTGCGCTATGAACGTCGCTGTCGCCGGGTTGAGCGGGATGGTTTTTGAAGTCGGTCCAGAAAGCGCCGCCGTGGATACTCAGTGTGAGAGGGATGTTTTTGATTAGCGGCAGACCGCTCTTGCGGAAGAGGGTACGTTTGAAATCATGAACGGCGTAGACAGCAATCGCCCGACTACCGGCGAAGTTTGTTTCTCCGAGAGTCTTGAAATACGTCTGTTGGTCCAAAAGTCCCGCTCCAAAGTCGACGGTAAAATACTTCTGCGGAGGTAGGATTCTGTCTGAAGCGCCTGCATACAATTCTATTCTGCTGATACCAAGCCCCAGGGTTCGCTGGCGTCGATATAACCACACATAATATCGGGCAAAATCAAAGTCGTTGTCGATTATATCCGGGGAGGCGATCTCGGCGCCAACGGCAAAAAGAATATACGATGATGAATAGTCTATGCGTTCCTCTCCCTTGTACCTCCATCGTGCTCGTGAATCATAGCTGAGGCGGCCTGAGATTGAGCGGAGTTTGCCATTGGTGATTTTGGGATTGGTGCGATACTTTTTCGTTTCTCTGAACAGGCTGTACTCTGTGCTATTTGAAACGGAATACTGATTATAGTCTTGATAGGCAATGGCCAGCTTTGTTCGCCCAACCACCTTGGTCGAGAGTGAAATGTTGAACCCTTTTTCAAGGTAGTAGTCAAAAGGGTTGGTCTTGTTGGCCAGCGCTGTTAAGGTTGGGTTAGCCGTTCGACTTGAGATAATGGTTGGGAGATGTGTGATCTCATCATGGTATTCCCCTCCGATTTTAAACTTCTGACGCCTGGAGAGAGTGTAGGAAAATCCGTAATTATGCTGCCAGTACTCGCCGGAGAAAGCGTAACCAGATTTGAGCTTCAGTTCCGTATTGGGAACAAGCTTATCCAGTGTGACGCCGGCCCCGAGATAGGCCCCTTCGACACGATTGAAATGGAAAAAATCATAGCCGTTGCCGCCCATACCAACAAAGAGTGCTCCCAATCCCAGCCGTAGGAGCTTCTTGGGAAGCGGCTTTGGCGCGTTGGAAATGGAATCGATTCTCTGAAAGCCCCTGATTTCTTCGGGCGTCAGTGGGATGAGCTGGCCGGCGTTCCAGGTGGCAGAGTCAATGTCGTCGGCATTTTCAGCCACCTCAAACTCAAACTCATCAAATGTACCATCGGGATGCTCCGTGTTCAAAGTGAAATTATGTAAGGCAACAATGTAGTCAAATGACATTTTGGGAATACCGGGGATCGGGATATCTGCCAGCCCTGTGAAGTCTATCTCGACAGGCATCCAGTACCTATCTTCAAACTGGGCGTAATGCTGGCTGTAACGAGGGTTAATCACATATGGGATATCGAATGCCTCGTTGAATCCGACATCAAACCCCACCACGGCAAAAGTTGAATCTTTGATGTCAATAGTACCGGCAAAAAGAGGATCAGTGTCGCTCTTGGGTTCAACCTCAAGCCGGAATACCCGCTGGCTATCAATATAAATCGTGTCAAGCAGATAGTAATTGTAGTAATCGAGCGCATCTTTGGCAGTTGGGGAAACGACTAAATACTCGCCAAAGTCCAGACGATTCTTGTTGAAGTTCGTTAACTCTCCAACAGAGGTAAGGACTTCGGCCCCTTGCAGATTTGAAGAGAGCTTTCGTGCTGTGACAATTTCCTTGTATGTGTGCGGATATTCCCAGTGGGAGACAAGCTGGCTTTCCGTGATAAGCATTATGTTGCTGGAGTCATCTTTGGCAGTGTCACAAACCACCAGTTTGCTGTATGCCTCAAAGCTGTAGGCATGTATCTCGGCTAAGATTTCGTCCTTGCGAGCGATGGCTTCAAGAATGATTTTCTGCGCCGGGTCATAAGCGCGCTGATATACTCTCATCCCTGGTAGCTGAATAAGGGACGGGCGAAGCCGCACATCCTGAACGACAATGGAATCCGCGGTGTTGAGTTGTAAGCGCTTGGAGTAGTATGCTACGTGACTGAATTTCAACTGATAGGCACCTTCCGGTAGTCGCAGGCGATATTGCCCATGCTTGTTGGCGAGCATCGACTGACCAGTTCCTTCGACCCGAACGGTGGCAAATGGCACCGGCTCGCCGGTCTCTTCGTCATAGACTGTGCCCTTGATCACCCCACCGAGCGCGATCTCCCCGGAAAAGAGGAGCAGAGCAAGCACCAACAGGATGTGAGGGAGCAAACCCCTCGTTACGCGGGAGTGGTGGTTTGTTGATCCTTTTACTGCGGCGCAATGCATGTGAGCAAGAGTCTACAGATTCCGTGCCATTAAGTCAACCCTATGAATTGGTAGTTAGTTACGAACATTCTCCAGTTTAGTTTCGAGTATGATTGACACACCAGGAAACAATTTTTTTTGCACGAAAGATAAACTGGTGGTTGGTTAGTTTGAAAATATCCGGTTTTGACAGATTTGTCAATCATGTTAACCTGCCTATATGCGAAAGCGGTCACGAAAAAAGAAGCGGCCACTGGTAGAGGAAAGAGAATCATGATTCCAATATGTTCCATTTCCGCTCTAACTGATCTATGTTTCTATCCAGCCACACGATTCTGCTGTGAGTGCCGGAATTCACCACTATCGTTCGATCAACCGAACTACCAGATTTGTAGAGGTAAGGGTGCAGACTTCTATATTCTGGCTGTATTACAATGAATTCGATCAATTCATCCGTCACATCTTTGCCTTCTTGTGCGTTATCTCTATACCATTGGGCAACGCGCACCATCATTGCCCGCCAATCCTTGATAAGTTGACGCCGACGTTGCTCAATTTGTTCCTGTCTGTTATGTTGATGGCGTATACGGGTTAGCTTGTCGTGGATGGTGATTGCGATAGCTAATAGCAAAAATACCACACCCCAACCCCAACCCGGCACAAAATCCAACCATTTAAGAAAGGTCGTCATGCCTGCAATCTTCTCAGGTAGATCAGCAATAAAGCTGAGCACTGAAAGGACAACAGAACAAGTAGTAAATATCCAGACAGACCGCTTACCCATGTCCCTAAGATAATCCGCCCGCTCTTTTCAGCCAAGAAATTCATACTGACCCACTACTGATAAATTTGAACTGCTTGAACTCGGTGCCAAATTGCATATATTGGCTGGCGTGATAGGCTCCGCCATCTTTCAATTACAAAGGTTGACCTGCGCATGAGGTCGGATGCGACACGAAATGGGGTAGAAAAAGTCGTGGACGGATCCTGTCCCTCCGACAACGAGGCTATCCCTTCGCGCGCTGGCGTCTGGCGGATGTTTGACCGGGTTGCCAATCGCTATGACCTGCTGAATCGGCTTTTGTCGCTTCGCCAGGATGTTGTCTGGCGCAACAAACTGGCGAAGTATCTTCCTGATCATTCTGAACAAGAAGTATTGGATATTGCCACTGGAACCGCTGATGTTCTTCTTTCTTTGTTTAGGAGATGCGACAAGATCGAGTTCGCGGTTGGGATCGACATGGCCGAAAAGATGCTTCAGTTAGGCCGAGGAAAAGCTGCTACTGACGGGCTCAGCAATCGGATTTCTTTTGTCCGCACTGATGCTGAGCGCCTCCCTTTTACCGATGCCAGCTTCGATGCTGTGACGATTGCCTTTGGGATCAGGAATGTGACCGACCTGTCCAAGGCGTTTGCGGAGATGCGCCGGGTTCTCAAGCCGGGAGGAAGAGCGCTGATTCTTGAATTCTCTCTTCCCCGCAACAGAATTATCCGCGGGTTGTACCTGGTTTACTTCCGCCACATTTTGCCCCTTCTGGGAGCAGTGATCTCAGGTGATAGATGGGCCTATATGTACTTGAACAAGACGGTTGAGACTTTCCCGTTTGGTGAGGAGTTTTGTGACCTGATACAGCAGGCCGGGTTTACCGGAGTACAGGCGATTCCGTTGACATTTGGCATCGCTACTATCTACCACGGCGGCAAGCCAGCAAACCAGCAAAATGCTTCTACTTGCTGAAAGGGAGATTTGCCAAGGGATAGGCAGTATATGTCAGGGAGACTAAAAGAACACACGGCGTGCGACCTCGAACAAGCCAAGGTGTTGATGGCGGACAGGATCAGGGATGCCTGTGCTTCGCATGCCTCACCGGTTCGCTCTCCGCTTGAATCAGCCGTTGTCAGGTTGGAGATTGCCGTTGAAGACCTTCAACCTCTGCCGTGGCTTGCCGCCCAAAAATGTCCCGCCAAGACCTACTGGTCAAGCCGGGAGAGTGGCTTCGAGATGGCCGGTGTAGGAGTGGCGGATATTATTTCGGAAAAGAGCAGCGTTGATTATGGTCTGTTGCACAAGAGGTTGTGGGGATTACTTAAAGTACATCATGATGAAGTACGGTACTATGGGGGGTTGAGATTCGACGCCAGAGATACAGGCTCCCGTGATGCCCTGTGGAGCAAGTTCGGAACATATCGGTTCGTTGTGCCCCGCTTTGAGTTGTCCCGTCAATCGGGTCTAACACGCTTCGTATGCAATATCGTGTTCGCCGGAGACAGACTGGTCGGCGACAGAATCCTGGACGAACTCGGAGACATAATCTCTCTTGTTGATTCACGTAATACAGAAATCCCCCACATAGTAGCTCGCTCCGACTGTCCTGATGAGAGAGGGTGGGACGTGGCGTTTGAGACCGCTCTTGAATCCATCGATAAAACAGAGTTGGAGAAGCTCGTGCTGGCGCGGCAAACATCGTTTGAACTTTCGTCTCTGGTGAATCCCATCCGGCTATTACAGCGCCTAAGGCAAGTGACTCCAGGGTGCTGCCATTTCTGTTTCCAGCTTGACGACAACTTTGCTTTTGTCGGGGCTACACCGGAGCGGCTGTATCAGCGCGCCAAGCGAACAATAAAGAGCGAGGCTGTTGCCGGTACCCGTCCCCGAGGAGTATCCGAGGATACCGACATAGCTCTGGGGAAGGAGCTTCTTCAGTCCGAGAAGGAGATGCGGGAACATCGATATGTGGTTGATACTGTGGGGGAAGCGCTGACGCGTCTATGTGAGGCTTCAAACCGCGAGGGGGATGTCTCCTTGCTGAAACTGGCTACAGTTCAGCATCTGATAACCCGCTTCGAGGGGAGGCTTGCTGCCGACATTGCTGATGCTGATATTCTGCGCGCGCTGCACCCGACTCCGGCGGTAGGCGGGTATCCATCGGGCCTCGCAGTTGAGAAAATACACGAGATAGAACCCTTTGACCGGGGATGGTATACTGGGCCGGTCGGCTGGGTGGGGAATGATTCCGCCGAGTTTGCAGTTGCTATTCGTTCTGGCCTGGTTGCTGGCGACAGGCTTCATCTTTTTGCCGGAGCCGGGATTGTAGAGGGCTCCACTGCCGAAAGCGAGTGGAGTGAGATTGAAAACAAACTAAGTAGCTTCACCAAGGTTTTTGATGCCTGATGTTGACTGAGTTTTCCAGCCTGAATGCTCTTTGGGCGAGTCTGATTGTTGAGGAGCTGGTACGCAACCGGGTCGACTACTTTTGTCTGTCACCCGGTTCTCGAAACTCTCCTCTAACCGTGGCGATAGCCCATAACAAGAATGCCCACAGTGTTATCCATTATGATGAAAGAGGAACAGCTTTTCATGCTTTGGGGTATGCACGTGCCACCCGTCGCCCGGCAGTTTTAGTCTGCACTTCCGGCACGGCTGCGGCCGATTTCATGCCGGCAGTAATCGAAGCCTCGATGGACATGGTGCCGCTGATTGTCCTCACTGCCGACCGACCACCTGAACTTCGCTACACCGGCGCCAACCAAACGATTGACCAGGTAAAGCTCTATGGCAGCTATGTGCGATGGTTTTGTGATCTGCCATGCCCTGGCGCGGACATTGAGCCGCAGTTTGTGCTGACGACCATTGACAACGCTGTCTACCGTGCAACCCGATCGCCCGCCGGGCCGGTGCATATTAATTGTATGTTCCGCGAGCCGCTGGCGCCGATTGGACCAAAAAAAGATTTCAGCCATTATCTATCCGGCATCAAACGGTGGGGGAAAGGTCAAAAACGTTACACAGAATATACGAATGCTCCCAGCGCTCCAGGTGCCGAGGCCATTGCAGAAGCAGCAGTGATTGTAAGTGAGACTGATAGGGGGATTCTCGTAGTGGGCAGGCTCCACAGAAGTGAGGAACAAGAAGCAGTCAAAAGAGTGGCTCGCTACCTCAACTGGCCGACTTTTCCCGATATCGCCTCCGGTCTGCGGTTGGGGGCTGCCGATGACAACATCATCGCTTATTTCGATCAATTATTGCTGTCGGAAAGACTTGCGGAGGCTGATAAATCTCACACCATACTTCATTTCGGCGGTATACCGGTCTCGAAGCGGCTGCAGCAGTTCATAGAAAAGAGTCGCCCGGAGAACTATATAATTGTGGCAAACCACCCGTGGTGCCATGACCCCGGGTACCGGGTGACAATGCGCATAGAGACCGGCATCAGCGAATTCTGTGAGGCGCTCGTTGCAAATCTGGAAAACCAAAAACGTACATCGTGGCTTGATGGATTTGTTGGCCGATCGCACCTTCTCAAACAGGTCTTAAAAGACACAATCGACAACGAGGATGCATTAAGCGAACCGGCTGTAGCAAGATTGATCTCACAAAATATCCAGCAGGGTTCGGGCCTTTTTCTGGCCAGTAGTATGCCGATTCGGGACATGGACATGTATGCTGACCTGTATGGTCCAGCAGTTACAGTGGGATGCAATCGAGGAGCCAGCGGAATCGACGGCACCATCGCCTCAGCGTCCGGGTTTGCGCGAGGGTTGGACAAGCCCACGACACTGCTGATCGGGGACCTGGCTTTCCTCCACGATGTGAATTCACTCGCGCTGCTAAAATCACTTGTGCACCCGCTTATTATTGTGGTGATAAACAATGATGGCGGAGCTCTCTTTTCCTTTTTGCCGATTGCGCAAATGAAAGAGGTGTTTGAACCCTTCTTTGGAACTCCGCACGGCTTTAGTTTTGACAAAGCAGCCGCAATGTTTGGGCTTGATTACTATTGTCCTGATTCTAAAGAGTCGTTTCTTACATCCTACCGATCAGTGCAGCAAAAAAACTGTTCGGCCATCATTGAGGTAAAGAGCGATCGAAGTGAAAACTATCGGTTTCATCAAACGCTGCAAAAGAAGATCATTTCAGCACTGGATAACCTTTAGATGGTTATGAACTCTCCCTACACCTTTCACTTTATACAGGCTGGAGACAACTCAAACCCTCCGGTTCTCTTTTTGCACGGTTTCCTTGGAAGCGCCCAGGACTGGTGTGATATCGCTACTCCCATTTCAGAAGGCCATTGGTGTATCGCCATTGACCTCCCCGGACATGGCAAAACGGTTGTGAATGGATCGGAGGGAAACTATCGGATGGAGAACTGCACCAACGGACTTGTCCACTTTCTGGATAGCCTCGGCATTGACAAATGTAACATCGTTGCCTATTCCATGGGCGGAAGGCTGGCCTTGTACATGGTTATCAATTTTCCAAACAGATTTGAACGAGTCGTATTAGAATCGGCCTCACCTGGCCTTAAAACAGAACAGGAAAGACAAGATCGCCGGGCACGCGACAACATACTTGCTAAACGGCTCGAAAAGGATTCTCTGGAGCAGTTCTTGAACGAGTGGTATGATCAGCCACTCTTTGCAACGCTCAAGCAGGATAAGAAGTGGTTCGCCCGATTCTTGACTAATCGAATCGACAACAGCAAAAGTGGTTCTACCACTGGCTTGGCCACTTCGCTGCGGATGATGGGTACAGGCGTCCAGCCGTCACTCTGGGATCAGCTCAAGAAAATACAGGCTCGCCTCCTCTTGATAGTGGGCGAAAAGGATGATAAATTTAAAAGGATTGCCGCTGAGATGGCGCCGAGGTGTCCGAAGGCGTCAATCTATATTGTGGAAGACGCCGGGCACAATGTCCACTGGGAAAAAGCGGGAGAGTATGCCCGGCTAGTGAAGGGTTTTTTATCTTCATAACGAAGGAGTTGTCACGCGGGTTGCATGACAGCACCTTTGAATAAATAGCGAGGTAGATGATGGCTGATATTGTGTGGGTTGAAACTGGAAGATTCACTGATATAAAGTACCATAAGGCGGAAGGGATCGCCAAAATAACAATCAACCGCCCCGAGGTGCGCAACGCTTTCCGACCTCTAACGGTCTATGAAATGTCACAGGCATTAGCTGACGCCCGCGAAGACTCACAGGTGGGGGTTATCATACTCACAGGTGAAGGTGATAAAGCGTTTTGCTCAGGCGGGGACCAAAGAATTCGCGGCGACTCCGGTTACTCCGATGAAAAGGGTGTTAACCATCTCAACGTGCTGGATTTTCAGCGCCAGATGCGCACCTGTCCCAAGCCGATTATTGCCATGGTGGCCGGCTATGCCATTGGTGGAGGGCATGTGCTGCATCTGATGTGCGACTTGACTATTGCCTCCGACAATGCGGTATTCGGTCAGACCGGTCCGAAGGTTGGTTCGTTTGACGGTGGCTACGGTGCAAGCTATATGGCTCGTGTCGTTGGACAGAAGAAGGCGCGGGAAATCTGGTTTTTGTGTCGTCAGTACAGCGCTGCCGAGGCGCTTCAGATGGGGTTGGTCAACACGGTCGTCCCCATTGCGAAGCTTGAAGAAGAGACGCTAAAATGGTGCCGGGAGATTCTGGCCAATTCGCCGACTGCTATTCGATGCCTTAAAGCGGCCCTTAATGCTGACTGCGACGGTCAGGCCGGTTTACAGGAGCTGGCCGGCAATGCCACCATGCTCTATTACATGAGTGAAGAATCGCAGGAGGGACGCAACGCCTTCGTCGAAAAGCGCAAACCTGATTTCACCAAATTCCCCCGCCAACCTTAGCAGGTTGTTAAAAGTAAGGCGGACTCGCAATGACGAGTTTGGCGTATGTCCCACGAATGATGTGAGCGAGGACATAAGGAGGCAAGCCTCATTTATGACTGATTCCAAGTTGGGTGTATGGATCCTTGCGGCCCGCCCTAAGACACTGTGGGCAGCGATTGCGCCGGTGCTGATTGGAACGGCTATGGCGTTCGAGGTCGGAGCGGGTCATTGGCTTTCAGCACTAGCGGTGTTGGCCGGAGCAGTGCTGATTCAAATCGGAACCAATTTTACCAATGACTACTTTGACTTCAAAAAAGGGGCCGACCAACATGAGCGCCTTGGCCCAATGAGAGTCACACAGGCTGGTCTGGTCAAACCACAGTCGATGAAAACTGCTACCGCGATCGTCTTTTCTCTGGCAGTGCTGGTTGGAATCTATCTCGTCTGGCGAGGTGGCTGGCCCATAGCAATCATCGGCGTGGTCTCGATTCTTTTTGGCATTATGTATACCGGAGGCCCGTATCCGCTCGGCTATCATGGCCTTGGAGATATTTTCGTGTTGATTTTCTTTGGCCCTGTAGCAGTGGGCGGGACGTACTACGTGCAGGCGCTGGATATCAATTCAATGGTACTGCTTGCCGGTCTGCCGCCCGGTTTGTTTTCGGTTGCGATACTCACAGTGAATAACCTTCGTGATATAGAATCGGACAGGCTCGCCGGTAAAAAGACACTGGCGGTGCGGTTTGGTCGAACCTTCGCCCGTATGCAGTACCTGCTAGCTATTACGGTCGCAACACTTATGCCTGTTTTCTTTTACCTCGCCACGCGTCAGCATCCATATTCTTTACTAATGCCGCTGTTATTACTGGCGGCGGTTGGGGCTATCAAGGCGGTTTTTGTCAAGACTGATGGTCCGACTTTGAACAACGTTCTGGCCACCACGGGAAAGCTCCTGCTACTCTATAGCATAATCTTCTCGATTGGGTGGCTGCTGTGAAAATCGTTGGCTTCAATTTGTTCAGATTCACACTTCCCCTTGCCCGAACGCTCACTGTGAAGGGGACAAAATTAGCTGAGAGGTCTGGTCTGGTCATCGAACTAACCGATGAACATGACCATACCGGTCTGGGTGAGGCTTCGCCGCTACCGGGGTTGAGTGCTGAAGACGTGGCTACTGTCGAATCACAGGTAAAGTCTTTGCGCTATGCGTTAAGGAGCACAGAGATACCTGACAACCTGGAGGAGTTATCCGGTGGCTTTGCACGCTGGCTGGAGCAGTATGAAATCGCTCCATCAGTTCGCTTTGGATTTGAAACGGCGGTCTTGAATCTTATTGCTGTCGGCCGTAGGCTGCCCTTGCGCAGACTTATCTCGGACAGGTTTCGTGATTCCATTTCGACCAATGGGCTATTGGCTGGTTCTGCTAATGAAATTGTAGAGAGGGCTGTCAAGCTTCGTAGTGAAGGGTACAAAGCAGTTAAACTGAAAGTGGGGCAACGTCCCCTTGACGAAGATATCCGCCTCGCTTGTGAAGTTCGCAGGTTAATAGGTGATGACATTATCCTGCGGCTGGACGCCAACCGCGCCTGGAGCATCGAGGATGCTCTTGCTTTTTTTCGTCAAGTGTCTGATTGCGAGATAGATTATATCGAAGAACCGGTCCACAATTACAATATGTTAGCCTTAATAAGTAATAAGAGTGGCTTGCTGCCTCTCGCAATGGATGAGAGTCTGTTGGAGTTGACGCCGGGATCGTTGACCCCTTTACCGAACCTAAAGGCGATCGTGTTAAAGCCGACCTTGCTGGGCCTTGAAACAAGCATGCAGTTTGCCCGCATGGCGGCATCCCTTGGTATCGTTCCTGTTGTTAGTTCGGCTTTTGAGAGCAGCCTTGGCCTGACGGCGCTGGCCGAGTTTGCAGCCTGCCTTAACGCAACCGACGTGCCGGTCGGTCTTGACACGCTTGACTGGTTCGCACAGGACCTGTTTGCAAATCCTCGTCGAATTAACAAAGGCCGACTGAATCTCTCCGAATCGGTGGTTCGTTCCAACGAACTCAGGCGAGAGCTACTGCAAGAGGTTGTGCATGACTGACATTCAATGTCCGTTGGTACAAGCCGCTCGGAGATATAAAGACTTACCGGCTCTGATAACTGACAGCCACGTGGTCAGCTATGTTGAATACAACAGTCTTGTAGCCTCCGCTGCTTCAAGATTGAGAAAAGCGGGCGTTGCCTCAGGCGAACGCGTGGCCATTGTTTCGCCCAACACTTTTGAATACCCCATTCTACTGATGGCACTGTTTCGCATCGGTGCCGTTGCCTGCCCAGTCAGCCCACGTTTACCGATAGATGCAGTTGCGGAGTACATCAAGAAAATTGGGTGTCGCAGTATTGTCAATGCGACAGATCATTCTCGAACATACCATATCATGACGTTGTCTGTCGCAGATTTTGTCGACTTCACCGGCGCTGGCGCGACGCAAGCAAGTGACTCTTCGATCTCGTTAGATCAGGACGCAACTATTATCAGCACTTCCGGCTCATCGGCACAGCCGAAGGCTGTTTTACACTCGTATTGCAACCACTATTACAGCGCGATTGGTTCAAATGAGAATATCAAGGTTCAGCCTCGTGATTGCTGGTTGCTTTCGCTCCCGCTGTATCATGTCGGCGGATTGGCAATTCTTTTTCGAGCCATACTTGGAGGCGGCGCGGTTGTGCTACCAGCTGAGGGTATGGACATCCTTGATGCTGTACAGCGATATCACATCACCCATCTTTCACTGGTTCCAACGCAGCTTTATCGCCTCTTGAAATCACCCTCCTTCGCTTACAATACAAAACAGCTCAAAGCAGTATTGGTTGGCGGCAGCGCCATTCCGAAATCGCTCATTAAAAGAGCGTATGGGAGTGACTTGCCGCTTTTCACCACCTATGGTTTGACGGAAATGGCCTCCCAGGTGACTACGACCCCTCCGGATGATTCACTTGGCAGGCTGCTTACAAGCGGTAAGCTGCTTGAACATCGCCAGGTCAAGATTTCCACAGAGGGAGAAATCCTGGTCAAGGGTGATACGCTTTTTCGCGGTTATGTGGACGAAGGCAATATCTCGCTTTCTCTTGACAGTGAGGGATGGTTTCGTACCGGTGATTTGGGAAACATAGATGACGCAGGCTACTTAACGGTCTTGGGACGCAAAGACAGTATGTTCATCTCCGGCGGCGAGAATATCTACCCCGAACAAATCGAAGGGGCATTATCTCTCTTGGATGGTGTATCGGATGCAATTGTGGTGCCAGATAAGGACGACGAGTTTGGTTTCCGCCCGGTAGCCTTCGTCCGGACAACCGATAACAGGAGAACCTGCAAAAAGGACTTAGTCGCGGGGCTGGAGCAACTCTTGCCTCGTTTCAAGATTCCAATCCACTTCTACGAATGGCCTGTGACAGAACCAGGTAGTAACGTGAAGCCGGCTCGTCACTACTTCTGCGAACTGCTTGGTACCGGGGAATTGAGGGAACTTACCTGATGTTAGCGAGTTTCCCCCGCAGCTTCTCAGGCAGGGGGATTTTGTCCCCGCTTTTCTTTTCAACTGTCACATGAACGGTCTTGATCGTTGCAGCAATGTCTTCGTGAGTATTCTTTAAGGAATACGACAGTGCAAATGAGGTCTGTCCTATGTCTTCAACTTCCAACTCAACTGTCACTTTCTCGCCCAGTCGCAAAGGCTTTTCATAATCGGCTTCGGCGCGGGCAATCAAGACCAGAAAGTCTGCATCCTTTATAATCTGAGAGAAGCTGAATCCGATTGATTCCATAAACGCCTCGTAGGCGTCGTGAGCCATCCTGAAATAGTTACCGAAAAAGAGGATTCCAGCAGCGTCGGTATCCGGTAGCCGCACTATAGTATTCACAGTGTACATTATCCCAACCGCATATGACTTATGGTAATTTTCCCTATCCTATCAACCTTATAATGATTATATTAGCTGTCAATGTATGATAATGTGAACCATCGTCCAATAACTAAAAATCAAAGCAGTGAAGTAGGTCGGGTTCTCTGGAACCTGACACTTGCCTGTCAAGGGGAGTATTATGCTATCGAGGCAAGCCCGGGATGATATAGCCAGTTTTGGGTAAAGTAGGTCTTTGCGCTGGCGGCTTTTTCGTTGTAAGTTATATCAATGAATCAATTGTGGCCCACATTGGTGTTACTCGTGCTCTCTTTGATTGGCGCGGATATATGCGGAGAGCAGGTTGAGCAGACTGTTGCTACAGGAGACACCCTTGTTGAAGTGATTGAAGATTCATCGCGGTACGTAGTGTCTATCGATCGCGTCACTATAGGGGATATGAGAATCAATGACACGCTCGGGATTTTCCTCAACTCCTTCGGCAATCCAGTGGCTGCTTTCGAGCTGAAGATCGCCGTAGAGAGCCCCTTTATTGACATTGATACGGTCCTACCTGGGGAAATTCCTGATTCATGTGGCTGGGAGTTTTTTAACGCCCGGCCTGTCAATACCCAGGGTGAAGAAGGCTATCCCCCCATTGTCTGGCAGGTAGTAGCTTTGGCCGAACTCGGTCTCGGCGGCACTCAACCGGTTTGCTACGGCTTTGAGAGGCCGGCCTCCCTTGTTAAGCTGGTAGTATCAAGTGAACATGTTGCTCAGGTGCCGGATACTGTCGTCCCGATATTCTTTTTATGGGAGGATTGCACTGATAACACGATCTCCGGTATTTCCGGCAACACGCTGATCCTCTCGGCGCAGGTGTTTGACTATTTCGGTAGTGATTTCATGCAGGAACGTGGCCTTTTCCCGAACCGTACGGGGGCGCCCAACCAGTGCATCGATCCCAGTGCGCAAAACAAACCCCGCCGCCTGATCGAGTTCCACAATGGTGGAGTGGAGTTTAAGCTGGATTTGGGTGAAGGCATCGTGGACTCTGCTGACACCTTCACTGAGTGAATACATCAAGGTAATTGTGCCCTGCGGTAGACCGTCGGTACCTCTGTCACTTACCGGCAAATCCGGTTGACAATCTGCCTTTAGACGATAAATTGCCCGGAAATCTGTGAACACTGGCACGAAGTGCCTGACTGTAAAGGGACAAACCTATGCGACTATATGAATTTGAAGGTAAAGAGCTATTCAAGAAATTCAAAATCCCTGTACCGGAAAGCCATCTGATCAGCAGTGCCAATGAAGCGGTCGCTGCCGTCAATGAAATCGGTGCGCCTGCAGTGCTGAAGTCGCAGGTGCTGACAGGTGGTAGAGGTAAAGCTGGCGGCATCAAAATCGTCAAGACAGTAGACGAAGCCAAAACCTCCGCCCAAGACTTGTTTGGGCTGGCCATCAAAGGTTTTCCGGTTGAATCGCTTCTGGTCGAACTAAAACTGGACATCAAGCAAGAGTATTACATTGGGATTACAATCGACCGCGCCAACTACATGCTGGTTGTGATTGCGTCCGGTGAGGGCGGCGTTGACATTGAGGAGACTGCTGAGAAGCATCCCGAAAGGATCGTGAAAAAACCGATCAGCATCGAGGAAGAGCTGTACACGTTTGACGCGCTTGCCATCGCCAAGCAGATCGGCATACCGGCGGCGTTACTCAAGCAGGGAGCGGCGATTATTGTCAGTCTCTATAACGTGTTCAAGAAGTACGACGCCAAGCTGGTGGAGATAAACCCTCTCGTGCTCACTGCAGAAAACGAACTCATAGCTGCTGACAGTCGTGTCTCGCTTGATGACGACGCCGTCTTTCGCCATTCGGAGTTGAAAGAGATGGGGATTGAGATGCGACATGAAGAAGGAGAGATGACCCCGCGCGAATGTCAGGCAACCGGGTGGGGGATACCCTATCTTGATCTGGACGGCGACATCGGCATGTTCCCCGGTGGGGCGGGGTTTGGCATCATGGGTAATGACTTCATCCACTACTACGGCGGCAAACCGGCCAATTTCATGGACTCCGGCGGGGGGCCGACACCTGAACGACTGGCCAAAATGCTCGTGCTCCTCGATGAAAACCCCAATGTCAAGGCCATCTTTGGGGCGCGGTTTGGAGGCATCAGCCGTTGTGACGATTTCGCCAAAGGGGTAATCATGTTCCTGAAGGATCACGGCCTGTCCAAACCGATGGTTATGCGCATGACAGGCAACATGTGGCAGGAAGGGGTGCGCATCTTCGAAGAAGCAAGGCAGGCATCGCCTGAGTTATTTAAGAATGTCGAGTTTCATGGCATTGAAACTCCCATTGAAGAAATCTCCAAACGAGCTGTTGAATTAGCCGCCACACAGAAAGCGGGTAACTGATGGCAATCTTAGTCGATAAAAACAGCAAGGTGATGGTGCAGGGGATCACCGGCGGCGCGGGCAGGTTCCACACTGAACGGATGCTGACCTATGGTACGAATATAGTCGGTGGCACTTCACCTGGAAAAGGCGGACAGGTTGTATTTAAGAAGCCGGTATTCGATACTGTTACTGAATGCGTGGAAAACATGGGCGCCGATGTATCGGTCATTTTTCTGCCGGCACGGTTTGTCAAAGAGGCGGCTATAGAAGCGATCCGCGCTGGAATCAAGTTCCTTGTGGTTATTCCGGAACATATTCCCATTCACGACATGCTGCACGTGCGCCGTGAAGCGGTCGAGCACGGCGCTACGGTGATTGGCGGCAACACAGCCGGTGTCATCACCCCCGGTGAGGCGAACCTCGGTATCATGCCGGACATTGCTTTTGCGCCGGGACGTGTCGGCACTGTCTCGCGATCCGGTTCAATTACGTACTACGTGGCCGACACGCTCACTCGCAGCGGGTACGGTGAGACCACTTGCGTGGGTTTAGGCGGTGATCCGGTGCTGGGGTCGACTTTCAACGAGATCCTCTGGAAGTTCGAAGAAGACGAAAAAACCAAGGCGGTTGTTTTGTGCGGTGAGATCGGCGGCGTCTATGAAGAGAAAGCGACCGAGATCATTCCCAAGATGAAGACCCCGGTGCTGGCAATTATCGGCGGCATTTTCGCCCCGCCCGGCAAGCGCATGGGCCACGCCGGTGCTATCGTTGAAGGGCGTATGGGCACGGCTAAGGAAAAGCTCGACGCTCTGGCCGCTGCCGGCGCCCATCCGTGCAAAACATTCACCGATATTCCGGAGGTGTTGAAGAGGCTGGGGGTGTAAGAATTAGTTTTCGGATCAATAAGGTGAAGGAGAGCACTTGAGCATTTTACTTACAATAGCAGCCTTGATTGTAGCTGCTGCAGTAGCGTATTCGCTGCTTGTTTACAAAAGAGCACGAAGCGAAATGTGGGCATGGTGGCACACTTTTACATCTCTCTCGCTTTCCTTCGCACTAGGATGGGTCATTGCTATCTGGCTGTTTCAATATGAGACGCAAAAGACTGACTCAGAAAGGAAGACACTTTTATCTAAACTGGTCGATCAGGAGATGGCACATATCATTTTACAGTTCGAGGTGATCTCTCGATCTACGTTTGTGTTCTCGGATACTACGTTAGAGTTCAGTTACTTGCACTTTGAACCAATTGGACTTGAAGAAGCAGCTAAGAGCGGTTTGTTTGAAGATCATCTAACGTTGCGAATGTTGGTTCTCTCTAAAGAACTACGAGAATTCAATAGCACCGCGGATTTTGCTACTTCACTCTTGCCCCTTCTTTCCCAAGGAACGAAACATGAAATGGTGTTGAAGTTCGCCTTTTCCAGACTTGATCTACTGGGGTCAGAAATCATCAAGCATTCGAGACAGTTGAGGGAAAAGCTTGGCCTGCCACCTGTACGACAAGTGATAGACACAACATCATTTCAGATATACAGATTCGACTAAGAATGGCCGGATGCCCCACAGCTTGCTGTGGGAAGCTTCAAACCATATACTTCTTCTGTAATTAGAATTCGTCGCTTTGATGAACTATAAGGAGTAGGTCAGGAGGCTTGTCCTCCTGACTCCTTAAAGAAAATGTCAGGACCACGAGTGTCCTGACCTACTCGATCTGGATTCCTGCTTTCGCAGGAATGACACCGGACGGCTCACCATGACAAGAGGCTCCGGCAGATGTGGACATCTGCCGGGCACAGAGACTGTGACATATGCCGCAAACGGGATTATCGGCCAATTCTTTTTCACTAAAAAAAGTCATTACGGTGACCAAAATGCTATTATATTAATGATATGAAGCGGCAATTTAGGCATACCAGCCTGGTGACAATGAATAGCCTAACATTGTTTAGAGATACGCATCTTGGTCTTGATTACCACCGCCGCCGGGTCAAACAAGTGACGTAACATAATCTCCTTGTTAGCAGATACCGAAACGCAAAAGCAAGGAGGTAATAGTGAAAGAGAATCGTCAACCGGCGGAACCATACCGCATAAAATCAATTGAGCCAATCAAGCGGCTAAACCGCAAAGAGCGCGAGAAGAAGCTTGTTGAGGCAAAGTACAACGTCTTCAAACTGGATGCGGCTGATATATATATTGATCTTTTAACTGATTCCGGCACGTCGGCCATGTCTGCCCGGCAGTGGGGGGCTTTGATGCAGGGAGACGAATCGTATGCCGGAGCGACATCGTTTCGCAAGTTCGAGAAAACGGTTCAGAACATCTTCAGAAAGAAGAAAGTTATTCCCTGTCACCAGGGCCGTTCGGCGGAAAACCTCATGTTCAGCACTGTTGTCAAGAAGGGTCAGTATGTGGTAAACAACACGCACTTCGATACCACCCGAGCCAACACACTTTACTCCGGGGGTATCCCTGTTGATTTGCCCTGCCCGGAATCGGTTTCGCCGGAACCGCTTCCGTTCAAGGGGAATATGGATATCGTCCGGCTGGAGCAGTTCATTCACGAACATGGCTCAGAGAAAATCGCTATGGTAATGATGACCATCACCAACAACTCCGTTGGCGGCCAGCCAGTATCCATGAAGAATATCCACGAGGTCTCGCAGTTGTGCCAAGAGCATCATATTCCCTTCTTCTACGACAGTGCTCGCTTTGCCGAAAACTGTTACTTCATCAAACGGGACGAACCGGGTTACGGTGACAAGTCAATTCGGGAGATAGCCTCGGAGATGTTTGATGCCTGCGATGGAATCATGATGTCGGCGAAAAAGGATGGGCTGGCCAATATCGGCGGCTGTATTGCCCTGGATAATGAGGATTGGTACCGCCGCATTACCGATCTCATGACAGTCGTCGAGGGTTTCCCGACCTATGGGGGGTTGGCGGGGCGAGACCTTGAGGTGCTGGCGGTCGGTCTCGAAGAAGTCATGGATTTTGCTTACCTTGATTTCCGGGTAAAGCAGGTGGCTTACCTGGGACAGCAGATCAAGCAGGCAGGGATGTCGATCGTTGAACCTACCGGCGGCCATGCAGTATTTGTGGATGCCGGGCAGTTACTGCCCAACATACAGGCTGATCAGTTCCCCGGCCAGACGCTGACTGTCGAGTTTTATCGCGAGGGAGGTGTACGGGTGGTCGAGATGGGCTCGTTAATGTTTGGCGGTATCGACCCTGCTACCGGTGAGAAGGCTACAGCCAAGCGAGAGCTGGTGCGCATGTGCCTTCCGCGCCGTGTGTACACCAATTCGCACTACGATTACGTCGCGGAGATCGCTGAGCGGATTGTGACCAGGAAAGATTCCCTGGTTGGTTACAAAATCACCAGACAGGCACCGTTACTTCGTCACTTCACGTGCGATCTTGCCGAACTCCTGCCGGAGCAGGTCAAGGTGAAGCGTTAAAGCAACAGGAGTATGAGTCAGATTGCGAGGGACTCTCTGTGGTTGTTGGTGGGACTGCTGTCTTTTGTTTCTTGCAGTGCTATCAAGATAGAGACCGGCCAGACCCAGGGTGAGGCGATTGAATCGTCACAAGCGCAAGCAAAGATGCTCCGCGCTAGCTGGGCCAACAGGTTTCAGCAAGCGACGCCACCGGAGATGGCGCGATTGCTTATTTACCATGTTGATTCCGTCACTGCCCGGTATGTAACCTACGGTTTCGGGGTGGCTGCTCAGTGGCGTGAAGGTAGTGCCAACCGTAGCGATAAGATCACGGATACGGAAATACGTGATGGTATGGCACAATGGATCGAAACCCAGAAACCGATCCTGAAAGCTTATGAGGACAACCTTGAGTATGCGCTGGAACGGATTAGGCAAAGCCGTTATTTCCATCAGAACTTCCTTGATTTGCTCGGTGAGTTAGCCGGGCAATACTATAGGGTGTACAGCGTCACTTTTTCCCCATCCGGCAGTGTGGAGGAATATGAGCAAACGTTGGATGTAGCAAAGCGCGACACGGAGATGATCAGTGCCCGGTGCCAAGCCGAGCTTGATAGGTATTGACCAGTTGCAGACCAACAAGCATCAATATGAAATGGGATTCAAGAATCATGGTGGTTCTCGGCTGATAAGGCATGTAGTTATAGTTGTTTTTCGGATAACCAAAAGCTGCCATAACATGTTGTTGATTATAAGCTTAGGCTGCGGCCACCAAATTATCCTATTGTTTTGGCCGGCAAATTGCGTCCGGATTGGGCTGTCGGTATGTTCTGTTCTTGACTTTTTATATGGAACTTTGCATACTTAAACGACTTATACGAAATGGAGGAAAAGTTATAGCAATACGGCTAATGTTTTTTTGATTTTGTACCACGTGTAGTGGATGACATTAACTTATTGGCTTAAAGGCCGTAGCTATAACTTTACTCGGTTCCAATTCCGGGTGAAGCATCCGGTTTCTTATGGAAAAGATTTCGCGTAAGTCATTTCTGTTTCTCCTCCTTGCTCTCGGGTTAACTGGAAATTCCCAGGGTTATAACCTACACCCCAACCTGGCGGTTCTATCTTCCACTCAGACAGAGTTTCAATTTCGAGTCAGCAACAGGTTCGTCGACCTTGAAAAACAGGTCGAGACGGACTCTTCGGTAACATTCTTCAGGGCTCTTCATGTCGGTATTCCACATGGTGCGAGAGTGGTTGTGCTTTCCGTTGAGAGTGACTTGCCGGTGTCGGTGCCGGGTAATGAACGGGAACTTGAGAAACTATCTCAACGATCCTATCCTCTGGTGAATGTCTCAAATCCGATTACAGTCCGTGGACGACAGTTTGTTGTTGTGCGAGTCTTCCCGATCGTGGGGAAATCCATGTATCGGGACGTTACTGTGAAGCTTGGTTTCACCGGAGGGTTGACACGAGGCGGGGTAATGGCCAATGACCCGCAGTTTGACCGCATATTCCAAGCCACTCTGGCCAACTTTGAGCAATTCAAGACCTGGCCGGTGCCGTCCGGAGGACTTGCGAAAGCTGCACAGTTCGGCGAGGAGCTTTTCGGAACAGTCCCCACTTGGTATAAGATCGCCGTTAATAGAAGCGGTCTTTGCAGGGTTGCGGGGGCCGAGTTTGAACAAGCGGGATTGGTGTTGGACGATATCCCCTCCGACTCGTTACATCTATATAACGTCGGTGGTTTACCCTTGGAAGTGAGCAATAGCATGCCTCGTCCGGAGTTCACGGAAGTTGCCATCTTGGTTGAAGATGGTGGAGATGGCCTGTTCAATAGCAGCGACTACATCGTTTTCTATGGCGAGGCCGTTGACAGGTGGCTGTATCCGGCCGGTCAATCTCCACGATTTGTAAACAACCCGTACGCTGACCGTAACATGTACTGGCTGGCTGTTTCCGGCTTTTCACAGGTTGGGTTGCGCATGGGCCAACTTGACCCTGCGCCAGACGGACCTGTTGACACGATAGTCACGACTTTTCAGCGGCATGTCCACTTGGAACAGGACAACCTTCTACGGCGCTTGAGCGATGGGAAGATACTTGACTACTATACCTGGTATTGGACAAACGACTCGGAGTTGACTTTTTTCATGCCGGCTCCGGGAGTTGTCGAAGGGGATACGGCCAGCATCTGGTTAGTCGGTCAGACATATGACAACGACGATTTGGGCGACACGTATGGTTACATGGATTTAGATGTGAACGGAGTTGCCGGGTTGGCAAAGACGTGTAACCGATTCAACTGCAGTTACCGCACTGTTGCTTTAGTTGACGGTCCCAATGAAATTCATTTGACATTGTGGCCGGAGGTTAACGCTCCACCGTACTTCGATTATATGAACCTTGAGTATACCAGCCAATTAATGCCCGCCGACAATGCCCTTGACATTACGCTGGGGAGTTTTGTCGGGGAGGCGCAAATAGAAGTAATTGATAACTTCAACTTCCCAGTGGTTGCCCTGAGTCTGGCAGACCCGCTTCGACCGGTAGTTTTGACGGGCTACCAACGTGCCGGGGGACAGATAACACTTCGTGTTCAACTGAGCGCTGATAACCCGAACCGTTACTATCTGGGGACGGTTCAACAGGCATGCAGTCCGCTCTCGATAGAGCAGGATTCCCCAATCGACCTGCGGTCGGGCGATGAGCAGGTGGATCTGCTTATTGTTGTTCCAAAAGTGCTTGCCACAGCAGTGGATGAATATGTCGACTATAGTCGTTCATCGGGGCATACTATCGCAGTTGTGAGCGTTGAAGACATCGTGGATAATTTTGGTTATGGTTTGTACGATCCCACGGCCATACGGGATTTTCTTAAATATACCTATGAGTTTTACCCGTCACCGCCCCCCTCGGCTGTTCTGCTGGTGGGGGACGGCAACTACGACTTTCTCGATCATCTTGGCACCGGTCTCCCGAACTATGTGCCATCCTATGTCCACCCTCTCGACGAGTCAGTCTCGGACGACAATTATGTGTACTTCGGCGAGTATGGAATCCTGGACAGCGATACCAGCTATGACACCAGCTATGCCACGCAGGATCGGGGTTATGATATGGTCATCTCCCGCTGGCCGGTTCGCTCCCGAAACGAGATTAACACTATCGTGGCCAAGGCCAGGAGGTATGAATCTCCTTCCTCCCTGGGCATCTGGCGGGCGGAAGTTACCCTGGTCGCTGACGATGAGTTCGGTACCTATTCGAATGAAACCTTTCATGTGACACAAACGGAGCTGCTTGAGAAAGAACATATCCCCCGCCTGTTTCACCGAAACAAGATATATTTGTGGGATTATCCCTTCGTGAACCGGGAGAAACCTGCTGTCAATGATGCGATTGTCAGTGCTATCAATAACGGAACGTTGCTGGTCAACTTCGTCGGTCATGGCAATCCCAACGTCTGGGCTCATGAGCAGGTTTTCACCAGGATGGGCGATTTGCCACGCCTGAGCAACTATGACCGGCTCCCGCTTTTCTTCAATGCCTCATGTGCCATTGGTTTCTTCGACGATCCCAAGCGGGAAGGGATGGCCGAGGACTTGCTGGTTTATCCTGCGGGCGGTGCAGTAGCGGTTGTTTCCGCAACTCGATTGGTGTACGCTTCCGACAACGCTCTGTTCAATCAGAAGGTATATGATGTATTGCTAAACACCGATTCCCTATCAATGGGCGAGGCGGTCTACACGGCCAAGTTATTGAGGCAGTATGGCGTGTCGTCCGTCCCAAAACCCGAAGAAAACGATCGCGCTTACCTGTTTTTTGGCGATCCCTACTTGAAATTGGGTATGCCGCAACTTAGCGTAAAATTTTCCGACACTCCAGATAGTCTCACCGCGCTGGGTCGAACATACATTAAAGGACGGGTGCATGATAAACGAGATCAGTTGTACAACAGGGATGGTACGCTTTACATTAACGTCTATGATTCCGAGCGCCAGAAAACCTACCGGTTGGTGAACAGCCAAGGTGAGGTAACTCAGGAGATAGATTACAGTGTCACCGGCCCAACCATTTTCCGTGGGTCTGCAAGTATCGATACCGGTTTTTTTGACTTCGAGTTTGTCTCTCCGCTTGACATCGGCTATGGCGGGGAGGGTGCCAGGATCGTGGCCTACGCCGTATTTGATTCCACTGATGCTGCGGGCTTGATTGATTCCCTGACGGTTTCGGACAGTATCGTTGCTCTGGCAGATTCCACCGGCCCGGCTATTGAGTACGCTTTTCCGGGCCGTGCCAACTTTGTGTCTGGTGATTTGATAAGCAGGGAAGATGTTCTTGAAATCACCCTGTCCGACTCAGCCGGGATAAACCTAACGGCCAGTCTCGGTCACGGGATCACTTTGGAGTTGGATGGTCACAGCGAAAACGTAATTGATCTCACCGGCCGCTTTGAATACGATCAGGACGATTATACCAGCGGCAAGCTGACCTACCCGCTGAAAGATATTGAATCCGGAAAACATACATTCAAGATCAAAGCTTGGGACAATGTAAACAACTCGGCAATTGTCGAGTTTGCGGCGGAGGTCGCGGCCAATCAACATTTGGCGATCTTCGACTTATTGAACTACCCCAACCCGATGAAGGATTCTACTCGTTTTTCTGCATACCTGAGTCATCCAGTTGGGAGATTCCTACTGGAGATTTTTACCCTTTCCGGTAGAAAAATAAGGACCCTCGGTCCATACTATCCTCAGCCCGGCTTTTATGACGATATAGTATGGTATGGACGTGACGACAGCGGTGATAGGGTGGCCACCGGCGTTTATGTCTACAAGGTTACGGCTGTGCCTGTGGCTGGTGGTGACCAAGTTGAATCGTTTGGCAAAGTAGTGGTTATTAATTAGATTTAACAGGAGATGCTTATTATGGTAACCAGGAAACTCTTGACAATTTTGATTGCCCTCTCTGCAGTCTTTGCGCTGGCTTCAAGCAGCTACGCGGATATTTCGAATGCAGCGGTGCTCTTTTTGAGAATTGCTCCGGGAGCCCGTGCCGCCGGTATGGGAGAGGCGTTTGTAGCGATTGCCGACGATGCGACTACTACCCACTTTAACCCGGCCGGATTAGGGGCAGATCCGTTAGCTGACGTATGGAAGGAGATAGAAGTCCCTTCGCATCTGAAGCCACTAAGGGCCACGGCAGCCCTGAAAAAGGAAGGCGGTTCTGGGTATCGTGCCCACGACATCTGGGCAATAACGTCACAAGGGCTTGCCCGCTATGATTACCGGACATGGCATCTGGGAGAGGTCTTCAGTACCAAGACTGACCAGACAGTTGAGAAGGTTGTCAAATCCTATTTCAATGTCAGTGATGAGGACCGATTGGCGCGGATGGTGGAGATGGTTGCCGCTGCCAACAACGCTGAAAACCCCGAGTATCTTGAAAAGCTGCGGGATAGCGTAATGGCCTCCGTACCGGAAGATTATAGCGCGCTGGAGTTACTGAAGTCAGCGTTTGACAGCTTACTGACAGGGTATCAACGTTGCCTTATTAATTGGGAAAAGGTCAGAGAGGCTAAGAAGCTACTGGCGGATGGTTTGAAAGACAGCGTCCTAACAGAGATGGAAACCGACCGCATCAGCTTTGCAGTGGAAAAGACGAGAAACCGGTTTATCCCGGAAGAGCTCACAATTCCCTATGCCACTCTATGTGGTTCCGAGCTGACGGCCATTGCTACTACCGAGGAAGCTCTCCTAGTGGGGACCTCTGACGGTTTGTATTCCTTCAACGGCAGGCGCTGGCAGACACTGACCGATGCCGAGGCGCTACCTTCCACCAACATTCTTTGCCTCTTTGCCAGGGGTGGTGTCATTTATATTGGCACTGATCGAGGCTTGGCGCGGTTTTCCGGCCTACAGGTAGCATCTGTCGCTGGTGTTGAGCAACTTCCGGAAGGTTCGGTGACCGCGATCGGGTCCAAAGGTCATGATGATGTGTGGATCGCGCTGGATAACGACCTGTACCACTGGGATGGTCAAAACTTGTCAAACAGCTTTGAGTATACGGTTGTTCTGGATGATACGCCTGAAAAAATCGCAGAGAAATTTGCTGTTTACGGTACGGCTGCAGAAAAAGACAAATACCTGGTGAAGTTCCAAGAGTTGAATCAAGACCTTTTGGAGCGAGTCTCTGCCGCTGGCATAAATGAAGAGCCGGCCGACTCTGTGCAGATGCTGCCGGTTGATTCGGTCGCTGCAGAGCCCGAGCAGGACCCAGACGTGGATTCTGCCGCCGGTGAGATTGATCCCGAGATAGAGCAACTCCCCGATAGCAGCGATACGACTCTGGCCGGTCAGCCTGAGTCCGGGACCGTAGAACCTGCGGCTCCAGGCGGTCTGGTCCCTGGTGTCGTGGTTCGGGCTCCTTTCCTTGCCGAGATTAAGGGTAAGGTCAACGCAATTCATGCATCTTTCGACAAGGTGTGGCTGGGTACGGAGTATGGTGTCATGATGTTTGATACGGAGGGATGGGTTCTGCCAGGCTACCGCGAACACGTTATCCAAAGCGGGGAGACTGTGGATGACCTGGTACAGATGAGAACTCATAAGGATTTCGCCAGTTCGTTGAGGTATGCTGCCGTTATATGCGATATCAACGACCTAGGGTATGAGTTGGGCGAGCCACTGACCGAGGGTCGGGCGATAATCATTCCGCGCAACCCGTCAGCAGCTTCAGTGAATAGTATAGGTGGTAATCCGCAACGGATATATTTTGCGACTTCAGAGGGTCTGGTTGAGTACAATGTCACAACCAAGCTCTCATTCTTTACTACGTTCTCGGTCAGCCCTGGTTTACCGCGACGAACCTTCCCCATGTTAGGGTGGTCACGGGTAGATCAAAAGGGCATGGGTGACGCTAACGTCGTCGATATCCACTTGGTCGAAGACGCGCTCGTATTTACAAGCGATGAAAAAATGGTTGTCAAAGCCAGTGGGTGTGTCGAGATATCTTTGATGTATGCCAAGTGGCTTCCGGAATTAGCTGATGACTTGTACTATGGTTTCATGTCGTGTGCGGTCAGTGCCGGTAGTTGGGGTACATTTGGAGGGAATATTACCTATATTTCGTATGGCCGCTTTGCCCGGACAACTACTAGCCCAACGGTCATCGACGAGTTCGATTCATTCGACATCGCTTTTACAGCCTCCTATGGTACCTCGCTGTCAGGGAAGCTGAAGGGCGGTATTTCTGCTAAGGTGATTTATTCGAAGTTGGCTGAAATCGGCGCCGGCGTGGAGTTAGGGCAGGGCACCTCGACTGGTTTTGCTGTTGATTTGGGTCTGTTGTACCTGATGAACCCTCGTCTCAACTGGGGTCTGGCGCTGACCAACCTTGGACCGAAGATGGCGTACATCGATGCTGCTCAGGCTGATGATCTGCCGCGCAACCTCGCCTTTGGGTTCGCATACAGCCTTCTTCAGTCAGACTACTACCGTCTACTTGTTGCGGCTGAAGTGAACAAAATAATGGTCGGGCTAGGGGACGGCTTGGGTGAAGAGCTAAAGCAGGTAACACTGAACGGTGGCGCAGAGTTCATGTATGCGAATCTCATTGCATTTCGGGGCGGTTACATTCACGATGAAGAAGGCAAGCTGAAGACGTTTACTTTTGGTGTCGGTCTTTGCCTGAAGAACAGGCTGAAGTTTGATTTTGCCTACTACTTTGGCAGCGAAAGCAACGAGTCACGGAAGGGAATCAGGCCGATGACCGTTACTGTTATTATTTGATAACTCCCGCTGGAGGATTGGGATCTGAAAACAAGGACTTTTTTGTTTGGAGTTGTGGCTGCTTTGGCGGTGTCTCTGGTGGCAACCGCCAACACGGTTACGGGAAGCAAGCTCCTGAGGGGGAAAAAAGAAAGGGTTGAGGAGGTACCCGGAGATAATCGGATTATGCAGAGAGGTCTGACCCCCGACCGCTACGACCGCCGAGGAAGCACACTTGGAAGAAGACATCCGTGGTCGCTGCCCACACAGGCGCTGGCCAAGGACTTCCTTGACACAGTCAGAGTACTGGTGCTCCGTTTCAATTTTCAGGAAGAAACGCCGGATGATCCCAATACCACGGGCAACGGGTTGATGAACCTGGCAACCCCATTGGCTGATCCGATCGACTCTGCCGCGTACTTTGATTCTGTCGGGCACTGGGTTGATCCGCCGCCGCATGATTCGGTCTATTTTGACGCTCACATGCAGGCTTTGAGAAATTACTACGAGACGGTATCGGAAGGGAAAATCACCCTTTCTTGGGATATTTATCCGGCAGAGAGAAACGCTGTATATCAGCTCCCCTATCCGATGAATTACTATGGCAAGTGCGCTTTCGATTCTGTCGTCTATGGGCTGGAAGAATACTTCATTGACTGTATTCAACTGGTTGATACAGTCGAACCGGGGATCACATTTGCCAACTATGAGTCGATTTTCCTGTTCCATGCCGGTGCAGACAGGCAGAATGATATCGGTTTTCCCGAAACCTGTTCAGACCTATTCACCGGTTTCATCAGCTTCGGCGACTCGCTGGCGGTGGATAACGGCACTCACTACGTGCGGACAGCCCTGCTCATGCCGGAAACCTGTAATCAGGATAACCGGGCGACAGCTATGAATGCCGTAACCGCCCACGAGTTTGGTCACCAGCTCGGGTTGGTGGATCTGTACAATACACTGAATTTCCTATCACAACTTGGCGATTTTGCCCTGATGGACGACAACGGTTTTGCCACCGGTATCGATTTTGGGTACCCTGTCGGACGGGTGTTTGGAGCCATTCCGCTTTATCCATCAGCCTGGTCGCGGGCTTATTTGGGCTATGTCGATGTCTATGATTTCCGGCAGGGCAGTGACATTCGGGTCGTGGCCGCCGAAGTCATATCCAGCGGGATTAAGATTGCCCGGGTTCCTATCTCTGAAAATGAGTACTACCTCATTGAAAACCGTTTGGTTGACACTGACGGTCGTGAGACCGCTATGCTTGTTGATTCCGCCACTCTGGTTTTTCAGGGTCCGGTCAATCTGAACCGGGAGTTCACCGGTGAGTACGATTTTCTCATGCCCGGTTCCGGACTGTTGATCTTTCATGTTGATGAAGGGGTAGCAGGGCTTGACTACGACGGAGACGGCATGAACAACTTCGACGATAATGACCTCCAGTGGGACTCGGATCGGAAGTTCGTCACGCTTGTCGAGGCCGATGGGTTTATCAATTTCGGTGGTTTCTACCGCGCCGGTTTTGGCCGGGCGGAGGATATGTTTCGTGATGATCGTAATCATTCGTTCACGCCCAACACCAACCCCCCCGCAATTGACAATTCGGATAACAACACCCACGTATATATTACCAATATCACCCGTGATACGGTGCTTCTTGGCGGCATCCCAACGCTGCTGGATTCAGTGATGCTCTTCGATCTCGAAACCGATAAGCTTGCCGCCGGCTTTCCTGTCCGGGCTGGGCATCCTTGCTACGGACTGTCGCCGGTAGCTGATGATATTAATGGCGACGGAACTGACGAGGTTATTGTCGCCTCCGGCAGGAATCTTTTGGTTTTTACAACTACCGGCGACAATTTCCTTCGCCAAGTTACCGGTTGTGAGACGTGTCCGGTATTCTATGACACGGCGGTGGCAAGTGTCTATCCTGCTCCCGGCCGGCCCCATCCGTTACCGCTCTATGCGAGAGTTAATGCCGACATAACCGCCGGACCGGTGACGGGTGATTTTGGAATTGAGGACACCATCAGGTTTGTGGCTATTGGTTATCCTGAGTTCACAGGTGCCCATGTACGCCTTTACCAACCAACGGACGTTAATAGCGATGGTCAGGCTGACCGCGTGGGGGATTATTTCATGCTCAATGCCGGTACACCCATCGCACTGTCGTTCGGCAAAGTGCTTTATATTCTAACTGACCATGGGGATGTTTTCCGAAAAGACCAGTCACTGCTTCCCCCATACACGGTTGGCATGATTGGCGCTGATGAATTCCACGGCCTTTGTCGCATCGACGATAAGTTGCTGGTCTTGGCCGGGGATTCGCTTCAGACAACGCTGTACTATCTTGACGCTTCTTATACTGACTCCTTTTCAGTGGATGGTTACTACAATTACGGCCCGATTCTCGTGGATGTGGACCGGGACAGTTCGCCTGAAGTTATCTGCTTTTCTCCCGAGGGAAGAGGGATTTTTGTTACGGTGGATACGACAGGGGACTCTCCGTCCTTCTCAATATTCGAGCAGGGAGAGACCGGCTTTCACGTTACGACCAACCCGGTTGCTGGGGATGTCGATAGTGACGGTTATCCTGATATTATAATCGGGGGAATAAACGAGATTTATGCTTTCAATCAGGAGCTGTTTCTCAAGATGGACTTTCCCATTGAGGTTAATGATCACTTCCCCGATGACGATGTTATCGCAGCGCCTGTCGTGGCTGACATCCAACGTGGAGGCCCTCCGGAGATCATCTTCCCCACCCTGGTGGGCAACATTTACTCTTTTGGCTTGGAGAGATCGTATGGATTCCCGCTCTCCGGCGGTGAGCGCGGAGCCGGGTCGCCAATTGTTTTTTCAGACTCAACGGGAGGAAAGCTGGGCTATCTGGGCGCTGACGGTTGGTTCTACGCGTGGGACGTCGACCTTGACACTACCACCGATTACTGGCCGATGGGCGGTCATGATCCGGCTGGGATGTTTGCTTTCCGACCGTCTCAACTGCCTGAGCCCAAGCAGTTCACCGTCCTGCTGCCGGAAGATCGCTTCTACAATTATCCGAACCCGATTGTTGATGGTTTAACGAGGATACGGTATTTTCTGGGACAAGATGCCGCTCGAGTTGACATAAAGATATATGATCTCTCCGGTGTGGAAATTGCTGCCATGAAGGGACCGACCTCCGGCGGCCTGGATCATGAACGGGTATGGAACTGTGGACACGTTACGCCGGGAGTTTACCGATGTGTGATAGAGGCTGTCTTCGGTGGCGAGACAGAGACCGCCTTTACTGATATCGCGGTTATCAGGTAACGGCGAAGGGAAAAAGAAATGACAGCAAAACGGTTCTCGTTGATGATGACTCTGGTGCTGATTGTGTCAGCAAGCGCAGCGGCTTCGGTAAAACTGAATCAATCTCTTTTCGATCGGGAGCTACAGAAACTCAGGTACGAAACAACATCTCAGTCGTCTGAGAACAGTGTTACATTTGCTGCTGATGAGACGTTTTTATTGGCTACGACCGGGTTTGTGGAAAGACCCAAGCTGAAATCCCCCGGCAAGGCATTTTTCTACTCGCTGATGGTTCCTGGCCTGGGACAGTTCTACTACGGGAGCAAGATCAAGCCGCTGGTGTTTCTCTCCGCCGAAGCAGCCTCCTGGGCGTTCTATTTCAAGTGGCATGGTGAAGGGGATGACCTCACCGACGACTACGAAGCGTTCAACCGCGACTACTGGTACCGGGACAGATATGAGGATTTTCTTTTGTGGACGTACGACACGACGGACGATAGGGCCATCCACGAGCCGGGAATCACACATCATCTCCCTGACACGAGAACCCAGCAGTATTACGAGATGACCGGCAAGTACGATCAGTTTGCCTGGGGCTGGGACGATGCTGTGCATCATGATTCCTCTCTGTATGACTTTGATTCCACTAATGCGCCGCCCTCAATTGATGAAGCGGTTCCATACTCCGCGCTGCGGTTAGAATACGAGAAGATGCGCAATGATGCTAATAACAGGTATGATCGGGCGACGCGGATGATTTTCGTTTCCATTGCCAACAGGCTGATCAGCGCCTTTGAGGCGTATTTCGTTGTCAAGAGCCGGAACAATAAGATAAAGAAGAACACATGGGGTATTGAGCGTCTGAAGGTACGAACGAAGTTGAAGTCGTATCATTCGCATTGGGATACTACGTTTGTGACGTTCACATACAGGTTTTGAGAGCTGGCGATATGAAAAGAATAGCGTTACAGGTGTTATTGGTTGTCCTATTTGTCACGGCTAGAGCCTCTGCTATTGAGTTGAAGGAGACCCCAGTCCAATCGGGTTTTCACCGGAACTTGTTGGCTGTCAGTTCGGGCGATATCAACTACTCCCAGCCATCGCAACTTTTCGCGGACAAGGATGCCTACAAGCCGTGGGTCGACCAAGACAGCAAGAAGTCCGTTGCCAGAGCAGCGCTTTATTCAGCTTTGCTTCCAGGGTGGGGGGAACACTATGTCGGTCACAAGAGGAAGGCCCGATTCTTTTTCAGCATTGAAGCCTTGGGCTGGATTGGGTTCTTTGCTTCTACCGCTTATGGTAACTGGAAGAAGGATGATTATATCCGGTTTGCCAACGAGCGAGCCGGCGCCGACCTGGAAGGGAGTGACGACTGGTTCTTGGATATGGTCGGGTTCTATGACGATATAGACGAGTACAATTCGTTTGGACGCATATATGATCCTGATCGCCCCTATCTTGAGGACAATACTTCCAACCACTGGCGTTGGCAGAGCCCCAGCGACAAGGAGTTGTACCGACACATGAAAAACCAGAGCCGCGAGGCGTATCGCCGTGCCGATTTTATGATAGGTCTGGTTGTTCTCAATCGAGTGGTGTCGGTTATCGACGCTGTCCGTGATGCCAAGCGGTCGCAACGGACTCTGGATGGATCTTTCAGCAAGGCAAGCAAGGTACGCTATCGATTCGATGTGGATCCCTTCAATGCCCGCCGGCAACTCAGTTTTACCCTCTTTACGCCGTTTTGAGTGCCTGTGGATGAGCACCCTGCCGCGACAGCTAGTTCTGGTGCTTACCCTCTTAGTATCCTGTGGACATCCCCCCCCGAAGCCTAAGCCGCAACAGGCCGAGTCCTCAAAAGTTCCCGTTGCCCTCCTGGTTGAGAAGGAGATCTCCGGTGCTGTGCTTGGGAAACCGTTGAGCCGACCCTTTGGTTTAGCGGTCGATACCCGTGGGGTGGTTTATGTGTGCGATGCCGGTAACAACCGTGTGCTCAAGCTGAATCTTGACTTGACGGCTGACGGGGAGGTCGGCGGTTTCGGTGCAAGTGAGGGATTGTTCAATCAGCCTTCCTTTGTTGCCGTTGATTACGATCTCAACTTGTTGGTGTCGGACGAGGGTAACCGGCGTATCTGCCGCTACAACTCTTACCTTCAGTTCGTGGAGGCGCTGGATTTCTACGATGCTGAGGACCCTTTGAAATTCGGGTACCCTTCTGGTGTGAATCTGTCCGATTACGGTGAGGTGTGGGCGGCCGACCGCGACAGGAACCGTATTGTCATCTTCAACAATGTCGGTGTTTTCGACCGCTTCATAGGAGAATTTGGTTACCCTGGCAGGCAGCTTCTCAGTCCGGAGAAGATTGTGAGGAGCCGACAGGGTGAGTTTGTTGTCTGCGACGCTGGCAACAGCCGATTGGTTATTTATGATGAATACGGAAATTTCCTGCGTGAGATAAAGATCAGCGCCCTTGAGTATCCGATAGCCGCGATAAGCGTGCACGGCCGGTTGTGGGTTCTCGATGGCGTCACGGGGAAAATCCACCTGATTGATGGCAGTGGCAGGGAAGTTTTCGAGGCTGGCCCAACCCTTGTGGGCAGTGAGCGGGCTTTGAAGGAGCCGTCAGACATTGTCATGTTGACTGACGGGCGATTGCTTATTTCCGATAGCGGCAATGACCGACTGCTTGTTTGCCGGATAGTGTTCGATGAACGTTAAGGCCTCCGTGTATGCGATGGCCACCTATAACACGATTCTTCTCTCTTCTCGTAACCTTGGTGATTGTGACCACTCAGGTCAAGGCCAAAACAGAGACTGTTCTGGTCGGAGAGGAGATTCCCGATCGCTTGTTTATCAGCAAGCAGCGTACTTTTTTTGAATCCGATTCGCTTTACCTTAATGGCCGGCTCCTGAGTCGGAACATCGACTACTCGTTTGACAGTAATCGTGGACTGTTCGACCTGTCGCGCTTGGAATTCGACTCGGCTGATACACTGCTGGTAACGTATGATCCTTTGCCAGAATGGGTGCAGTCGACGTATGGGCGCTCTATGCCAGTAGTCGTGCCATGGGCGGTAGACCGCGCCATTCCCCGGTCCCAGTCGTTTGCAGAGACGGCTTCCTCACGACATTCCGATATCACGATCTCAGGCGCTAAGTCGTTTCTGTTCTCAGCCCGATCGGCGGGAACCTCTAATTTCAGCCAGTCTCTTGACCTGCGCATCGGCGGTTCCCTGGCGCCGGGAGTTGAGGTCACGGGGGCTGTCTCCGACCGTGGGTATGATCCCTCTTATGGCCCTTCAAACAGCAGGCTCAGTGAAATTGATAGGCTCAATCTCACTCTGAGATCGAAGATGGTCTTGGCGCAGGTGGGCGATATGGCGGTTGTCAGCCGGTTTGACTCCGGAGAAATTCGTAATAAACGGGTATCGGGGGCGAGTATCAGTGTGCATACACACAGATGGTACACCGAGGCGCTGGCAGCTCGCCCAAAAGGCAGGTTTGAGTCTTGCCGTTTTTGGGGCACTGACGGTTTGCAGGGTCCTTACCAGATTGGTCAAGGGAGCACCCTCCGGCCCGTTGTGCCCGGCTCGGAGCAGGTCTGGCTTGACGGTCGACTTCTTGAGCGCGGCGCTGACAAGGACTACACAGTCGATTATCCGACCGGGCTGATAACCTTTAGCGTTAATCATCCGATAGATCGCCGAAGCAGGGTAGAGATTGACTATGAACCCCGTGCAACGGATTATCGTGGAGAGCTCCTCTCCTCCGGTGGAGGCGCCAGCGTGGGTGATTCGGCATTATTCATGTCGGTGGAGTTTATTCGGGAAGGGGACGACCGTAATCAGCCCTTGAGGGGAGAACTGTCCGATGACGATAAGGATCTGCTTGCCGCTGCCGGAGATAGCATTGCTACCGCCGTTCGTTCCGGGGTGACACCGGACAGCGGTGGTAGCTATATCCTCGTGGTGGATAGCCTTCCCGATTCCATCTATCAGTACATGGGCCAGGGCAATGGGGACTACGCCGTCAGTTTTAGTTTCGTTGGTTCCGGGAATGGTGATTACCGTTTTCTTGGGGGTGACTACTATGAGTTTGTCGGTTCCTGGCAAGGCGATTACCAGCCTATTATCCTTATCCCTGCTCCCCAGCGAACCGATTACTACAATGCCCGCATCGGCCTGAACAACAAAGTTGTAGGTGATGTTATTGCCGAGTTTCGCCAGACGCTCTCTGACCGCAATCTGTTTTCGAGCCGCGACGATGATGATAACCGGGGAGCTTTCTATTCTATTGCATCTAAAAGAGAATGGTTATGGAATGACCAGAAAAACCGTCTAACCATCAAAGCTCGAAGGAAAGAAGCGGCTTTCAAATTGCGCAACAGGTTGTACCCGGCGGATTTTAATCGCAGCTTCCTTCTTCCAAGTAGCTATGTTGCCCTTACAGATGAATCGCTATACGAAATTGGCTTCTCTGTCAGTCCGTCGTCTGTTATAGCATTGTCACCTTTTTTCTCGAGACTTGAGTATAAGGATGATTTTGAGTCATCGACTGGCGGGCTCAGCGCCCAGCTTGTGCCACACGATAGAGTCGACGTATCGTTGGAGTGGAGAGCAATATCCGCCGGCAATAGAAGATCAGCGCTGAAAACCGATGGGGAGGTGAGCCGTTATTCCGGCGCTGTCAGCTACCGGCTTTCATCGCGCTTCAAGCTGTTGTCAAGCTATGAGCATGACCGCCGGGAGAATGATTACGAAGGAGAATCCAGGGGGACACGATATAATCGGTATCGCTCGGTGCTGGATGGGTCAAGTGAAAAGCTGAGTTATGAATACTACGTTGAGGATTCATTGACAGGCGCATGGCGCGAGATTCTCTCACGCAACCGTGTCGTGGCAAGTTCCAACCGGAAGCTTGGCAACCTCAATGCCAACGCGCATGTGACCTACCAGTGGCTTACTCAGACCAAAGCGCACAACGAGAGTTTTCTGGGGCGACTGCACCTGGATTACTGTAATGCTCGTAAACGATTGAACATGAGAGCTTCATACGCTCTTTCGGAGGAGACTCGGAACGCTCGCGGCATCACCTACCTTGAAGTTGAGCGCGGGCAAGGTGATTATGTTCTTGAAGACGGTGAGTATGTTCCTGATCCGGACGGCAACTACATCCGGGTCGAGGAGATCCTATCCGAACGTTCCCGGGTGTCGCGGGGTGAAAAGAGCTTTCACCTGTCAAAAGACTTCAAGATCGTCCTGGTACGATTCAATTCCGCAATTCGAGAAGAGCTGCTGGATGCCGGTAAGAGACAGCTCTGGTGGGCAGTTCCCTTTATCTCCGATGATACTCAGCCATACCTTTTCTATTCGCGGCGGTACGATGCCGATATCAGGCTGTTTCCCCTGCGAAGCGGGCATGCCGTGAATGTAACATTCTCTGAGGATAAGGAGACCCGTGATATCGCCGGAGCCGACAAGAACCGGCGGGATGCTACTGTCGCTCTGACTCTCAAACAGGCGGTCAAGGCGGCTTTTGTCGAGGAGGGCCTTGAGCTGTTTCGGAGTGATCGAGACAGCTATTTCGGAAGCAGCGGCGAGACCGAAGGATATAAGACCACGGTTACCATACGGCAATCGCTGTCGTCGCATGAGATTTCGACGGGGGCCGGTTATCGGCGGGCGGAGTCAGCTAAGGATGAAGTCTCGGAGACATATTCGGTTCATGTAGGCGCGCGCTTACAGGTGGTCAAGAAGGGTGAGCTGCGCACTTCCCTTGAATTGTATCATCAGGCGCTGACCAATGCGGCAGGGTTGTCGTCGTTTCAATTGACCGGAAACAGACCGGGCAGTCGTGGAGCTATCTGGTCGATTAACCTGCGCTACGGATTGAAAGGTGACGTGCGCATGAACTTCTCTCTATTGGGAAGGCACTCCGATGATCGCGCGGCTCGCATTACCGGTAGGGGAGAGATGGTGGTGGGATTCTGACGGTATGAGTAAGATGGTTGACATCCTTCCCATGCGTTGCGGACGTCCCGAGGCTGTCCTAAAAAGTAACTGTCTTGTCTCGCGTAGGATGGGGGCTTGTCCCCCATCATCCCAACGGCAGGGACGAGCCCTGCCGCTACGCGGAGTTACGGTGAAAGCACTTATGAGAGCAGAGTCTCAAATACAGTCACGTCAGACTTATGGGACAACCTTTCCACATTTGCTGCGATACGGTTACTCGGATAGGGGGAATGTGGGCATCTGCAGCATACGAATTAGGATAATTTACATTATTGTGGCTCTGAGCATGTTTGTAGCTAAGCTCAGCGCCGCGGAGGTTATCACTGATCCACAGTGCCGAATTGACTCAGTATTTGTCACTGGTGATTCGACTGATGTGATCGTCCTTGACAAAGCCTTTAATCAACGCGCCTTCCAGGAATTGATGGACGATATTCTCAGGCCGTATTATGACAACGGTTACTACTGGGCGTCAGCGAAAGTGAACAGGATCTGCAAACGTGATGACAAGATTCAACTTGAACTGCGAATCATCAAGGGGCCCCTGGTAACGTTGACCAACGCCATCTATACCGGTTTAATACATACCAACCGTGACATAGTGGAAAGATATATACCAATTTCAGTTGGCGACACGCTTACCGATCACACCTTGCGCAGGGTCGAAAGGGCTGCAACTCAGATTGGGTTTGTGACTTTTCATCCGCCGGCGGTAATCAAGCCGCTCGAAGGGTACACGAGCGCCGACTTGGAACTTTGCTTCTCAGAGAAGAGGCAGTTCACTTTTGAAGGTGGGGGCGGCTATTTACCTGATAACAACAGCGGTTTAGTATGGCACCTCAACCTTCGTTTCAACAATATGTTTGGCCGAGGGAGGCAGGCGTCGGTTTTTTCCGAACGACGGGAGAAAGGCCGCAATGTCCTGCGCCTGCGTTATGGGCAACCGCTCTTTGTTGCCGGAGTTGGGGACCTGAGCCTGGAGGTGGGCACCCGTGACTACCGCGATCAGTTTTACGAGTTTTCCCTGAACGGAGCCTATGTTACTCGATTAAAAGACAATCTGTCTGTCGGTCTGAGTCTTGGCTGGAAAAGCGTGGAGCCAGTTGTAACGTTGCCTTCCTACTCTCGTTTCTCCGGCTGCTTTTCGATAGAGCAAGAAGCGCTCGATGACCGACTGAATCCGGCCAACGGCCTTGATATGAAGTGGTCGATATCCTATTCCTACCGCCGCTATGCCGAGGACAGTTCGACAACGGCTCCTGAAAAGAGCAGCTTCAACGAGACTCGCGCCTCCGCCTCGATCAAGTGGTATAAGCAAATAGTCGGGGGGGTGATCTGGCACCTCGGATTGAACTATGTTGGTTTGGAGACGGAAGAGTCCTTGCCTCCTATCTCAGAATTGATCTTTGTCGGCGGCCCGGGTAGTATTCGCGGTTTTCGCAATGAGCAGTTCGCCGTGTTGCGAGTAGCATTCGGCTGTGTGGAGCCCCACCTTCGTTTTACAAGCGGATACCTGTTTACATTCTACGACGCGGCCTATCTCAACAACAGGGTTGCCGATTCGGATTCAACGGTTCGAACCGATGAGCTGTATCGCTACGGCTATGGTCTCGGCATTGCTCTGCACGATGACAGCCGCGCAATCAAACTCTCCCTGGGGTGGAACCCCGAACTGCCATTTGACCAGCCAAGGCTATCGGTCGAGTTCTCCTCCGACATATAAAAGTTGACTGTTTTGGCTACTCCGGATATTCTCTGGTCATGCTCCGCTTCATGGAAACCCTCAAACTCATCCGGCTTGTAAATTGTCTGCTGGCGATGGTGGGGGTGGGCGTGGGGGCATCCATGACCTGGTTTCAACCCAGTTACTACGGGCCGCTGGTCTCGGCAGTCGCCGCTTTTCTAATCTGTGCCGGCGGCAATGTCGTCAACGATCTGGTTGATGTTGATATCGACCGGGTCAATCGCCCCGATCGGGTGCTGGTGCGAGGGGCGTTAAGTAAGCGATACGCAATCAGCCTGGCGGTTCTGTTGAACGTCGCGGCAATCCTGCTTGCCCTGGCAGTGAACATGCTCGTGACCACTGTCGCCCTGATTGTGATTGTTCTGTTGCTGCTTTATAATCTCTGGCTTAAGCGGGTGCCGCTGGTGGGAAATATGGTCATTGCTACGATGGGAGGGCTGACATTCATAACCGGCGGGCTTGCCATCGACCACGTCATGGCCTTTACACTTCCGGGTCCTCTCATACCGGCGGCGTTCGCTTTTTTTTTCCATGGGGTCAGAGAGATCATCAAGGATGTCCAGGATGTGGAAGGCGATCGCCAGGTAGGTATCAATACCCTGCCGCAGGTCATCGGCGTTCGGAAATCGCTTTCGTTGGCATTGCTGTTGTTCCTGATCCTTGTACTGCTTACCTACGTGCCAATTCTGACTGGCTGGTTTGGGATGTATTATAGGATCATTACCGTTTATGTCGTTGACTTGCCATTGCTGCTGTTATTGATTTTTATCTGGGGTAATCCGACGCCATCCATGCTGAAGGCCGGTTCCTTGAGCCTGAAGGCCGGTATGGGGTTGGGTATTGCCGCTCTTCTTGTAGCGTAACATTTTAAGGAAACCAACCGGCTTATGCAGAGTATAAAATCAATTATGCCGTCGTGGAACGGTTGGCGACTCAAATGGTATTTGGCAACTGGTCCGGACGAATGAGAGAGAACAATATAGTAATGCGCACCTTCTTGTTGGCTCTGGTTTTTGCCACTGTCTCCACCACCGGGATTCGCGCCGATGGAATAGAGGTATCGCAATCCCTGGACCGTTTCAGTATCCCCTTTGAAGACAGCGTACATTTTGATATTGTGCTGCGGTGGGACGGGCCGCAATCGGCCTACCTGTTTACCAAGCCGCTCAGTCCATCCTTCGACCGCCTTAAAGTCCGGGGATTTACCTCCTCGATAGGCTCAACCGGTTCCGGTAAAGACGAGGTTACCACAAAGCGATTCCGATATACGCTCATCCCGACCTCCTCAGGCGCGGCGGGAATTGACCCGGTTGCGATAAGCTACATCTCGTGGCCGGACAGCATACCCGGAGAGTTGGTTACCGAGGCCATGACGGTGCAGATTGCCGAACCTCTGCCGCCGGTTGAAGAGGGCGGTAGCTCCACCATGTGGATTGTGATTATTTCTCTGGTGGCGGTAGGGGGATTAGTTGCGTTTATTCTTATGAAGCAGTTCAAGGCTAAGCAACCGAAGGAAATTGAGAAAACGCCGGTCGAGCAGTTCCTTGACAGATTGACGGTATTGAAACAGGAAGCTGGAGGAGACTTCAAGAAATTTCAAGCCGGGCTGTATAAGATCTTAGAGGAGTTTTTAGCGACTAGATATGGTATTAATCTGGACGGTACATCCGATGATGATATGGATGCTCTTTTGGAACAAACCAACCTGAACGACAGTCAAAAAACACAGATTGGTCGGTGGCTGGTTCAAGCCCGCCGGGATAAGTTCCGGCCGGTTGTCGCTGCCCCGGGTGAGACGGTTCGTTTAGAGACTGAAATTCGCCAGTTCTTTGAAAAACTATAATTTTACATACATGGAGGATAGATGCACACAGATATCCAGCAGATTCAATCCAGAGTAGAGGCTGAGTCCTCATTTATTGAACGTTTGACAGGTGAGATAAGCTCCGTAATTGTCGGGCAGAAGTACCTGATTGATAGGCTCCTGATCGGGATCCTTTCCAACGGCCATATTCTTATAGAGGGTGTTCCGGGGTTGGCGAAGACGCTTTCGGTCAAGACACTATCCGACGCTGTCCAGGCTAAGTTTCAACGGATACAGTTCACGCCCGACCTGCTGCCGGCAGATCTGATCGGGACCATGATTTACAATCCGCACACAGCGGAATTTTCCGTCAAGAAGGGGCCAGTCTTTGCCAATATCATCCTGGCCGATGAGATCAACCGTGCCCCGGCCAAAGTGCAGTCGGCGTTGCTGGAAGCGATGCAGGAACGTCAGGTCACTATCGGGGACAGCACGTACAAGCTTGACGAGCCGTTTCTGGTTCTGGCCACCCAGAACCCGATTGAGCAGGAGGGGACTTATCCGCTCCCGGAGGCGCAGGTGGACCGCTTCATGTTGATGCTGAAAATCACGTATCCCTCGCCGAGTGAGGAGCGGGAGATCATGGACCGGAATGCAGAGACGGGTATCCCCACTGTCTCAAGAGTTATTGCTCCTCAGGATATTGTAAGAGCGCGAGAGGTTGTTCGATCGATCTATGTCGATGAAAAAGTCAAGGAATATATCGTCAACATCGTGTTTGCCTCGCGTGAGCCGGAGAAATATGGCCTAACCGATCTGACCGACCTGATTGCCTACGGTGCTTCGCCTCGGGCCAGCATTTACCTTAATCTGGCGGCCAAAGCGCACGCTTTCCTCAGAGGAAGAGGCTATATCACCCCCGAGGATATCAAGGCGATCGGCCCCGACGTGTTGCGTCACCGCATCCTGATAACGTATGAAGCAGAGGCGGAAGAAGTAACTAGCGATACTATTGTTTCGAAGATTTTTGACGCCGTCGAGGTACCATAGGTCGCAGATATGATTCCCAAGGAAGTTCTCAAGAAGATTCGGCGTATAGAAATACGCACCAAAAGGTTGGTAAACGATCTCTTTTCCGGCGAGTACCACTCCACTTTCAAAGGCCAGGGGATGGAGTTCGAAGAAGTCCGTCAGTATGAGCCGGGGGACGACATTCGCCTCATCGACTGGAATGTCACGGCCCGCACCGGCTATCCCCACATCAAGAAATTCCGGGAGGAACGTGAGCTCTCGGTGGTGCTCCTGGTGGATGCTTCTTCCTCCGGCAAGTTTGGCACCAGGGAGCGCTACAAGAACGAGACCTCGGCGGAACTGGCGGCTCTGTTGGCTTTCTCGGCTATCAAGAACAATGACAAGGTTGGACTGATAATATTTACAGATACTATTGAAAAATTCGTCCCACCACAGAAAGGCCGCGCTCACGTGCTAAGGCTTATCCGAGAGATTCTGTACTTCAAGCCAACCGGTACCGGAACCGACATCGCGGGCGCGCTTGAGTATTTCAACCGGGTCATAAAAAGGAAGTCGGTAGTTTTTCTGATATCTGATTTCCTATCTGAGGGTTTTTACAAGCCTCTTCAGATTGCCAACAAGAAACATGATGTCATCGCTATGAAAATCACCGACCCTCGTGAAACTGGTTTTGACAATGTAGGCTTAATCGAGCTTGAGGACGCCGAAACAGGCGAGGTGTTGATGGTTGATACCGGTTCCAGAGAATTCCGTCGCGAGTTTGCCGCCCGTGCCGAGGAGGATACGCTGAATCTCAAGAAAGGATTCCAGTTGATCAATCTCGATTTCATAAATATCCTGACTGATCAATCGTACATAGTGCCGTTGATCAACTTCTTCAGAATGAGGGAACGGAGACTGTAGGTCATGGTATGCGAACGACAACATTGTCACCCTTCGACTCCGCTCAGGGTGACCGGCACAGCTGGCTTCATCTTTTTGATTGGCAGTCCGAATATACCCGCGCGAGTCGATTCTCTGAATCAGTCGCCGACCGTCATGGCGAGCGGGGTCGAACTATGACCCCACTTGGTTTAGGATTCTGTATGAGGTGAAGAACACATGCGTAGTCGTCATTGGAGGAAAATAGTAACGGTTTCTTTTGTGGTGGGAACGTTTGCGCTTCTGGGTTTCGTGTCATGTAAAGGGAATAATGGTACCGATACCACAGAGAGGAATAAACGTCTGGCCGGGGAACTGCGAGACAATAAGCTGTACCACGCCGCTGTTGAGGAATACCGGAAGATTCTCGATAACGAGAGTCTGGATACCAAGACACGGGCGAATATCAACTATTTGATCGCCAAGGTATACTACGAGGACCTTGAGGACTACGAAGAGGCGGCGGCCTATTATATCCGGGCGAAGGCGCTTGATCCTGAAGGTTCGTTTATCGAGGAAGCCTCCCGAAAGCTGGTGGCGTCATTGGAAAAGATGGGGCGCATGCTCGACGCCAAACGGCAGCTCTCGGCTGTGACGGACATCGACGCTACTCCGTCGGAGAAAGGCGACGTGGCCGTGGCGCATATTGGCAGCGTACCGATATGGCTGTCCGAAGTAGAGGAACAGATACAGGCTCTACCGCCTGAAATGCAGAAGCAGTTTTTGATACGCGAGGCCAAAATACAATTTGTGCATAACTATGTTGCGATGGAGCTTCTGTATCATGCCGCGGTCAGGGAGGATTACGGTAGCGACCCTGAAATTCAGAAGAGACAGCAATCGCTGTATAAGAAGCTGTTGGTTGACAAGTATGTTGTCGATAACGTGATGCCGCGGATCCATATTGACACTGCGGATGTACAAAACTACTACGTGGCTCACAAGGGGGATCGTTATAACAACGCTCCATACGATTCAGTCAAGGCGACGGTATTCCTTGATTACCAGGGAGAAAAAGCGCAGGCCGCATTCGGCGATTACATTTCACGCCTGGCGAAAACCGAAAAAGTGGAGTTCCTCGATCACAACGTGAAATAGAGATGTGTGCTGATTGTACTGACATAATGCAGAGTTGCATCGAAAAAGATTCCTGCGGTGGGGGTGCGTCCGCGTATGCTGAGTCAATCGAGAACGGGGCAGATGTAGACATACGCCGTCTACGAAACATAGGGCAGATGTGGACATCTACCGCTCACGAAACCTCACCAAGACGCGGCTTGGTGGCCCACCGCTTGCGGTGGATTGCCAGGAGGATATCGTTTAGCTCATCTCACCCTAAGGGTTGGGCTACCCAACTGACACCTGCTCACAAAAGCGCTGTCACGCGAGCTCGCATAACGGTACTCAAACTTGCTTCATGCGCCATTGCTTTGTTCGTGCTGTTTACCTCTCTGCCTGTATTAGCGCAAGATGAGCCCGATACGGTCAAGTCGCTGCCTGGGATAGAAATCGAAACCTCGGTTGACCGGGCGGAGGTGTACATAGGTGATCTCATTGCGTATCAGCTAACCATTATTCACGACTCGACCATCGAGCTTGTGCCGCCTCCTTTAGGCGCGAACTTAGGGGCCTTCGATGTCAAGGACTACGAATCGGATATAAGGTCAAAACTGCCTGATGGCAGGATAAAGAACGTCAGCAAGTTTGTCTTGAGCACGTTCACTACCGGGGATTATGTCATACCGCCGATTCCGGTGATGTTTACTATGCCGGATTCAAGCAAGAAAGTCATGCTGTCGCAGGAGGTGCCGATCAAAGTCAGCTCGTTGCTTGCCGTCGGGGCTGACTCGGCTGATATCCGCCCATTGAAACCACCCTATGAGTTTAAGCGCGGCCTAAGGCCGTATTATTTCTGGGGCGGGTTGATCTTATTGATACTTGCGTTCTGTGGAATCCTTATGTGGTTACGATTGCGGAAGAAGAAAGCGGCGGGTGCGCAGCTTGACTTGCGTCCGGCGTGGGAAATTGCCTTTGAGCGCCTGGCGCTATTGAAACAGCAGAATCTTGTTGGGGAAGGTAAATACAAGCAGTATTACATAGAGCTGACGGAGATTACCCGTGAATACTTGGGAAGGATGTATAGCATTAATGTTCTGGATATGACCACTGAAGAATTCCTCCTGGTTTTTGAGGAACAGCAACTGCCTACCGGCTTGCATGAGAACACCGGTCGCTTTCTGCGACATGCCGACCTGGTGAAGTTTGCCAAGCTCGTTCCGGAAACTGAGCGTGTTGAGGTTGATTTCGATTATGTGTACGATATGGTTGAACAGGTGCGCGCTGATTTCCAATGGCGGCAAGCTGCGGTGGTTGGCAACGAACCCGGAGGTGAGGGGAACATTGCTCCGGGTATACGCAGCGGGGCGCAAAAATGAATATTCAGTTTGCTGGCTTGAGTTTTAATCTTTTCGATGTTGTCAAAACAACGATTCCCTCGACGGTTATATTCATTGTCGGGGCGGTGATCCTGGCTGGCATCCTCTATTATCATCTTCGGAAGAAGAGGTTCAGATCGGCCACGATCAAGTACTCCGATGTCAGGATCGTCAAGCGGGCTGGACGCACCAGTCGCCAGCGGTACCGGTTTCTCCTGACCGCCTTGCGGGTGGGGGTTGTGGCGCTGTTTATCGTAGCCCTTGCTCGTCCTCGCTCTGGGACGGAGTACACTGAAGTAACTTCCGAGGGGATTGATATTATGATGGCGCTGGATGTGTCATCGTCGATGCAGGCCGAAGATTTCAAACCCCACAACCGGTTGTATGTGGCCAAGCAGGAGATCAAGAAGTTTATCAATCGCCGTGTCAATGACCGTATCGGGTTGGTGGTGTTTGCCCGCTACTCGTATACTCAGTGTCCGCTTACCACGGATTATGGCGTGCTGCTGAGGTTCGTCGATCAGGTTGATTTTGGGATGGTCGAAGACGGTACCGCTATTGGGATGGCGATTGCTAACGGCGTCAATCGGCTTCGGGAGTCAAAATCGGAAAGCAAGGTGATGGTTTTGGCAACCGATGGTGACAACAACGCCGGGGAGATTGACCCTATCACCGCCGCTAATCTGGCCGCAGCTTTTGATATAAAGATTTACACCATCGGGGTGGGCAAACCGGGCAACGCCATGTTTCCCTACCAGGACCCGATATTTGGCAAACGCTATGTTTATCAGCCGACGAGAATCGACGAGGAAACCTTGAAGGAGATAGCCAAGCGCACCGGAGGGAAATACTTCAGGGCACGCTCCGGTAAGGAACTGGATGAGATATATTCGACGATTGACAAGATGGAGAAAACCGAAATCAAGATGGCCTCTCATATTCAGTATCATGAGCTGTTTCAGTACTTCACCTATAGTGGTCTACTGTTGCTGGCACTGGAGATGGTATTGGCCAACACCTACTTCAAGAAGCTGCCGTAAGAGAGGCGCGGAATAACTATGCGATTTGCTGAGCCGACACAATGTTTCGTCAGGTCTTGCCACTGACAGAGTTGGAGGTGTGACCTGACGAGTCATTTAGTAGGAGCTTGTCGTTCAGTAGACTTTGTCAGCTGTCGGTTCACACCCGCTTTTGGCAGGCAAGAACCGACAGAACTCAAAAGGCTGCCGTAAGAGAGGCGCGGAATAACTATGCGATTTGCTGAGCCGATACATTTTTTGATTCTATTGGGAGTGGTGTTGCTGGGCATTTTCGTTTTTTGGGTGTTGACCCGTAAGAAAAAGCTCATGAGTCGTTTTGGTGACCTGCCGTTGATTATGAAAAATGCACCCTACATCTCCTTCTCCCGGCAGGCTACTAAAGCTGTGTTGTTATTAATCGCCCTGGCTCTTGTGTCAGTTACTCTGGCTCGGTTACAGTTTGGCACACACCTTGAGCTTCTAAAGCGAGAGGGTATCGACATTGCGGTTGCCCTCGACGTTTCCAACTCGATGCTGGCACGAGATATGAAGCCCAACCGGTTGGAGAAGGCCAAGCAGGAGATACGTGGTATCTTTGACCGTCTGAAGGGAGACCGGATAGGACTTGTTGCGTTTGCCGGTGAGGCGTTCATTCAGTGCCCACTGACGTTGGACTATTCAGCCGCCGGATTTTTGCTGGGTGCGATGGATAATACTTCGGTCAGTACGCAGGGAACAAATCTTGCAGCGGCTATCGAAATGGCCTCCAAGGCATTCGATGAGAAGGAGAAGAAGCACAAGGTTCTGCTGCTTTTGACGGATGGCGAAGATCAGGAGGGTGGGGTGCTTGAGACGGCAGAAGAGGCACGCAAAGAGGGAATCAAGATTTACACAGTCGGTATTGGCAGCACGGAAGGAGAGCCGATTCCCATGCTGGATCGTTCCGGCAATCAGGTAGGGTTCAAAAAGGATCGGAACGGCGAGGTTATTGTGACAAAGCTCGATGATGTCACCCTCCAGAAGATTGCCTTGGCCACGGGCGGCAAGTTTTATCATGCAACAGCAGGTGAAATTGAACTGGATCGGATATTTGATGAAATCTCAACGATGGAGAAAAAAGAGCTTGAGGGAACTCTGGTGACAAGATATGATGACCGTTATCAATGGCCGCTTCTGGCTGTGATACTTTTGGTGGTCGGTGAGTTTTTCCTGCCGGAAAGGAAAAAACGGAGGCTGAGCGATGCCCATGAGTAGATGGAGACAGATGGGTCGGAATCTGTTGTCGGGTTTCTCATTCGTCCGACTAAGGCGGACTCCATTCGGAACCCGACTTACTGTCCTGACCTACGTCTGCCTTATAGCATTGACAGTATTCGCGTTTACCGTGGTGCCTGCTTATGGCGAGGGCCATGTCAGCCTGGTCAAAAAGGGAAACGAGGCATTCAAAAAAGGAGATTACAAAAAGGCGCTTGAATACTATCACAGTGCGGAAACCGATTTACCGGAATCCCCGGAGCTTGACTACAATATCGCCGGCGCATTGCACAAAGACGGCGGTTACGAAGAGGCCGTAGACAAGTACACCAAAGCCTTGAATACTACCGACATAAACCTGGAAACTTCTGCGCACTACAACCTCGGGAATACCTACTTCAGGATGGAAGATTACCAGAATGCTATAAAAAGCTATGAAGAGACGTTGAAAATCAACCCTGATGATATGGATGCTAAGTACAACCTCGAACTAGCCCGAAAGATGCTGAAAGAGCAGATGGAGCCGCAGCAACAACAGCAGCAGCAACAGCAGAACCAGCAACAGCAGGATCAACAGCAACAACAGGAGCAGCAGAAGCAGAACCAGCAGCAACAGCAGCAAGAGAACCAACAGCAACAACAAGAACAACAGCAACAACAAGAACAACAGCAACAGCAACAGCAGGAACAGAAGGAGATGTCCAAAGAGGATGCCGAACGGATCCTTAATGCTCTTCGCGATGATGAACAGGACATTCAGAAAAAGATAAAACGGCGTGTAAAGGCAGGTAGTTATTCAGGCAACGATTGGTAGAAGGTTTGGAATGAAGAAACTTCGCAACAGCCTGGTTCTGGCTATGGGGCTGATCACAGCCGCAGTTGTGGTTTCCCGAGCGGCTGAGGATCTGGCGGTGAAGGTCTCTCTCGATCGCGATACGATCGGGCTGGACGAGCAGGCTATCTTGCAGGTGGTTGTCTCCGGCTCCGTACAGAATCTCCCCGAGCCGCAGATGCCGACGCTGCCGATGTTTGAAGTGTATTCCCAGGGGCGTTCAAGTAACATCAGTATTGTCAACGGTCAGATAAGTTCATCGGTGACGTACCGTTATATGTTGATTCCCCAGAAACAGGGGACGTTTCCTATCGACCAGATTGCTATAGTTCACAACCACAAGAGGTACAAGGGAAACCGGTTGGAACTTACTGTCCTCAGCACGGGTACGGCTGCCTCATCGCACCTTGAGGAGAGGTCGGTAGATAAAACGGGGAAGAGTAAAGATTATTTCCTCGAGGCTGTGGTCGATAAAAAGAACCCATACGTGAATGAGCAGGTAACTCTGACGCTGAAGTTCTATACTGCCGTGCAGTACTATGGCAGCCCGGAGCTCTCCGAACCTGCCACAACCGGTTTCTGGACCGAGGTGCTGGGCAACAAGGCCCCCTACAGCCAAAAAATCAATAACCGCACCTATAAGGTGATTGAGCGTAAGTATGCCCTCTTCCCGACGCAGACCGGGGACCTTACGATAGGTCGGGCCTCCATTCGTTTCACTGTCGCTCGCCGGGATAAGCGTTTTCGGGACCCGTTTGGTGTCTTTGGGGACTTTTTCGGATCGGGCCAGCAGGCATCTGTCAGCAGCCCGCCGATTGACATCAATGTCAGGCCACTTCCGCAGCGAGGTCGCCCATCCGATTTTACCGGGACAATCGGCAAATTCAACATACGCGCCGTAGCGGACAAGATGCAGGTGGAGGTGAACCAGCCGGTTACGGTGACCATTAGGATAAGCGGTACCGGGAACATTAAGTCTGTCGCGGAACCGGTCATATCTGAGCTCGATGATTTTCGCATCTATCGTGCGTCCAGCAATGAAAACGTGTCGAAACTCCACGACAAACTTGGTGGCACCAAGACCTTCGAAGAAGTTTTCATTCCCCGTCGTCCGGGCCAATTGCAAATTCCGGCTTTGAGCTTCAACTATTTCGATCCCGACCTTGGCAAGTACCGTGCGCTTACCACAAGGCCCATAAGCATTAGCGTTACCAAGCCGGAAGGGTATGCAGCCTCGCCCGATATGCCCTATGGCGCCCCGGGTCTGACTATTGGAAGCCGGGCGCGCGACATCCGCTATATTAAGGACAAAATTGGTTCTCCCACGCCTGTTGGCAGGTTGCTGTTTTTTACTCCTCGGTATTTGATTGTGAACGGCTTACCGGTGGTGATTCTGGCAGCGATGGTGTTGGTTCGCCGACGCCGCGAAAAGCTTGCCGCCGATATTGGCTGGGCCCGTTCCCGAAAGGCGGGTAAGGTGGCCAGAAAGAGACTGGTGCGGGCAAAGTCGATGGCGAAGGTTGAAAAGGCTGGTGGGTTCTATGCTGAAATCCATACAGCTCTCATATCATACATTGCCGACAAGTTCAATATCTCCCCCTATGGTCTGACGACTGAGCGCATCGCGGAACTTCTGCAAGACAAAGCCACCGATGAGGAGCTGATACAAGACGTAGCTGACCTGGTTGAGAAGTGTGACTTCGCGCGTTTTGCACCGGCCTCTATCACGCAAGAGGACATAGACCAGTCTCTGGCAAAAGCCGAGCAAGTCATGATCCGAATTGAGGGGGTCAAACTTGCATAGCCGGACGGTTTTTACTTTTTCTCTGTTTCTCCTGCTGTCGGGTGGGAAGGCGCTGTCGGCGGCGGGGTACACTGAAGAGTTTGCACGTGCCAACGAATTCTACGAACAGAAAGAATATGACAGCGCTGTTTATGTGTATACTGGCATCATCGACCAAGGTTTGGAATCGGCGCACCTTTATTTCAACCTGGGTAACACCTACTTCAAGAAGGGTGATCTCGGTCATGCCATCTTGTATTACCTACGAGCCAGGCGACTTGATCCGTCCGACGAAGACATAGTGAGCAACCTTGAATTCGCCAAGCAGTTTTCGAGGGTGCAAATGGAGGGGGTCCAGTTAAATCCGATCAAGAGCTTCCTGGCATCATTGGTTGGCCCCTATCACATTAACACGTTGGCATGGGTATCGTCGGTTTGCTTTGTGTTGCTTTTTCTCTTTTTGATAGTCCGCTTCGGTCTGGGCATTAGCAATGCTGGTGTTCGGGTGGCAATTATACTGGCTCTGGCTTTGCTGGTGGTGTCTGTCAGCCTGACTACCTTCAAGTATAGGAATGACTACCTGACGCGGAGGGGGGTAATTGTCTGTGAAGAAGCTCCGGTGCGGACCGGCCCCTCAGAACAGTCCGATGTTGAACTTCAGGGCGCACCGGGTTTGATAGTCGAAATCCTCGTTGAGAGTGGTGACTACTACAATGTGCTGTTTGAAAACAAACGGCGCGGTTGGGTGAAAAAAGTTTTAGTCGCTGAAATCTAACGACTTACAGCCCGGGCTCCGGGTTTATTTAATTGACACCTCTATTGGCTCTCTCTATACTTAACACTTAATGTGCTCGTTGAGCTGAAGAACTCGATAGAATGATATGGAAGAAGAAACAGTTCTGGGGAGCTATTGTCGCTATCGCGCTGTTGGCGTTCTGTCTCAAGGACATCAGGCTGAGTGAGATAGAAGCTCTCCTCGAGCGTATCAATTATCTGCCTTTCATTCCTTGTGCCGTCTGTACGTTCATTTTTGTATTCCTACGGGGTATACGCTGGAGACTTATGGTTTCCCAGAAGAAAAAAGTTGGTGTTATGAGGTCGGTGACCCTTTTCTCGGCCGGCCAGATATTGAACATCATGATGCCTGCCCTGACCGGCCAGGTTGGACGCATGTTCTTGTTTTCCAAAAAGGAAGGGTTGGCCAAGACATTCATCTTTTCGACGATGGTTCTGGAGGTCCTTTTTGATGCCATCAGCCTGCTTATCTTCCTGCTTTTGACTTCCCTGGCCTTCGCTTTTCCACAGGAGTATCGTTCGCTGAGTGTAGTTCTCTCGGGCGGGGCGGCAGTTGTGCTGATAGTGCTGTATCTGACTCTGCATTTTCGGTTGCGCCTGGAGGATTTCGGCCGCAGATGTTTTCGCAAGCGTCGACCCGGCCTGTATATAGGGCTGAAGAAATTCATCCGCTCCTTTACCAAGGGAATTGAGCTTCTACGCTCGAGTCAGCATCTGCTGGGCTCACTTGGTCTCTCGTTGCTGTCGTGGGTGTCCCACGTGTTTGTGATCTACTTTCTATTTAGATCGTTTGGTTTCGATTTGCCTATCGCATCTGCTTCGGCGATAATGATTATCAATACCTTGGCGCTGACGATTCCCATCACTCCCGGAAATGCCGGCACTTTTGAGATCGCCGTGAGCACATCGCTAGTAGCCTTTTCGGTCGGTCGGTCTGATGCGGTGTTGTTTTCGCTGGCGCTTCATCTGCTCGATCTGCTTCCCGTCTATCTGTTTGGTTCAATTTTCCTGCACTTCGAGAAGGTCTCGCTTCGGGAGATCAAGTTGCGGCACGAAGAAGAAACAATCCTCGACCGCCTTTCCGAAGATGGCATCCTGCTGGAAAAGGAGGAAAGGGTGTGATCAAGTCGTTCTTGTATCTTCCGGACGACGGCGTCAAGGTGATCGAAGGGATAGCGGATTTCGATCGACTGATCCGTAATGAAGACTGTGTGCTCTGGGTTGATTTGTGTAAGCCGACCGATGAAGAATCATTTGTTCTCACACATGACTTTGCTTTCCACCCGCTTGCTATCGAGGATGTGATCGCGGAGAAGCCACACACTAAGATTGACGACTATGATCGTTACCTCTTTCTGGTGTTTCAAATTGTGGATTATGTCGGTCGCGAGGAAGGGCTGAAAATTAGTGAAATCGACATGTTTCTCAGTCGTAATTCGGTGGTGACGGTGCATTATGACGACCATCGAATCTTTGACTATCTCTACCACCGGGCGGAACGGGATGAGCGTCTGATGTCACGCGGAGCGGATTTTCTCTTTCATGCCCTGATCGACACGACTGTTGACAATTACAATACCACTCTGGATATTTTGGAATACGAAGTGGACCAAATCGAGGACGATGTGCTGGGGGCGCCGGACGAAGAGACGGTTAAATCGATCTTCACTCTTCGTCGCGATATTGTTCACCTCAAGAGAATTGTGCTGCCGCAAATGGAGGTACTCAATCGCTTCTCGCGTGAACAGTTCAAACTGATTAGCAGTAAGGCTGCCGTCTACTTCTCCGACATCCACGACCACTTGGTGAGAGTCAACGAACTCGCTGGTTTTCACCGCGAGATCCTCAACTCCTCGCTGGAAGTGTACTACTCCTCGGTATCGACCAAGACCAACGAGATTATAAAATTCCTCACTATCTTTACGGTGTTGTTTATTCCGCCGACCTTTTTGGTTGGGTTATGGGGTATGAACTTCATGTTCATGCCGGAACTTGACTGGAAGTACGGATATCTCTTTGCCCTCCTGATCATGTTGACGGTCATTTTGGGGCTGGTAGTTTTTTTCCGCAGAAAAAAGTGGCTCTGACGCTTTTTTGTGAAACTTTCCTTGACAAAGGTCGATAGTCGTATATAAATACTGACTGGTAGGTATGTAATGACAACAGTGAAACGACAGAACAGACCAAAGATTAAGCAAAGTCCCAAACTCCCTGCTGCGACGCGCCGGGAGCAGTTGCTCAAGGCAGCACAGGCCCTTTTCATCAAGCAAGGTTACCGTGCCACGACCACCGAGGCGATTGCTCGCCGGGCCGGTCTGACTAAGGGTGCGCTGTATTTCCACTTCAAAAGCAAAGAGGGTATTCTCCGTGAGCTGCTCAGGCGAGCCGCCGATCAGTTCGCGGCCGCCTTTGAATCCCCCACTGGGAAGAGCCTCAGTCCCGGCGATGTGCTAACGCTTCTGCGGAAGATAGACGCGCGTCGCAACATGCCTAAGACCCGTCACAGTCTAGACTTACGAGCTGAAGTGTTGAAGTTGCCACGTGTTCGGGCGCATGTGAACAAGATGGCTCGCAAGGCCATAGAGGTGGTTGCGGCACGTCTTGACCCAGAGTACGGAAAGGACAAAAAGCGAAGGCGAGAACTGGCCATTCTAATTTTTTCTTTGTATGATGGCCTGACTTTGAGAAGACTTATGAGTCCCAAATTGATAAGTATCGACCGGCAGATACGGTTGTTTGCCTCCCTGTTTGGCAGAGCGAAAACGGAAATCCCTGTGCGACGAGGATAAACGATTGTCTGACGTCATTTACAGTGTGTTAAAACGGGCAGTGAAGAGTCCAGTGCTAAAAGGGCGAGTGATCTCCGTCTTGATCTTACTGAGCATCGGCCTGTTCCAGGTCGTTGCTGCCGATGTGGTGCTGACGGTAGCAGATGCACGACACCGCGCCCTTGAGTTTAACCGGGGGTATCTTGTGGCCAAAGAGGAGGTCACCAAGGCGCAGAGCGACATTACCAAGGCCCGCGCCGGAGCGCTTCCGAGTTTGTCCGCCGGAGGGTCCTACTCACGCAATTTCATTATCCCCTCCTTTTTCGCGAAGATGGACAATGAGGTAAGGGAAATTGAAACCAGTTTCAGCAACAATTTCACCGCCTCCATTAGCCTGAGGCAGCCGCTCTGGCAGGGGGGAAAGGTGTTCACGGCTCTTTCGATTGCGAAGTTGTATAAGGAGTATTCCGAGAAGCAAGCCGAAGCGACAAAGGCTGTCGTGGTTCAGAATGCGGAGGTATTGTTTTATACGGCCATTTTAGAAAAGTCTCGCCTGGAAGTTCTTGAGAAAGCATTTGAAGCGACCAGCCATAACGCGGAGATAATTGAGAAGCTGTATTCGCAGGGATTAGTTTCTGAATTTGAGGTTTTGCGCGCCAGAGTCGAGAAGGCTAACATTCAACCGGCCATACTCAACGCCGAATCGGAAGTTCGGCTGTCGGAAAAGCGGCTGAAGTCGTTTCTTGGCATCGACTTGAACGAGTCGATTGGGCTGGTTGAGGAGGTTGGTGACACTTCGCTGATCGATTTGCCGCCTCTCGGAGCGTTGGTCGACACGGCGTTGGCAAGACGTCCCGAAATGCAACAGGCCGATCTTCTGACGGAAATCTCACATAAAGCGATTCGGGTAGCCAAGGGTGGGTACTATCCTTCTCTGGACGCGATATCAAGCTATAGTTGGCAGTCTGTCTCCGACGATTTTACGCTCAGTGGACATACCGCTGAATCGTGGACAGCTGGTATAACCTTGTCAATTCCGATTTTTACGGGAGGCTATACGCGTGGCGAGGTGAAGCAGCGGCGTTCGGAGTATCGTCAGGCCAGCCTGGCTGCTCGGCAACTGCGGGACGATATCAAGTTGGAAGTTGAGCAGGTATATGATCAACTGAAGCAGGCGAAGAAGGCGCTTGACATCCAGAAGGAGACGATTTCTCAGGCTGAGGAAGGTCTGCGTATTGCGAATTTAAGATATCAGACCGGGGTGGGAACACTACTGGAGGTACTGTCTGCGCAAGCCGCCCTCACGGAGGCGCGCAACAGCAAGGCTCAGGCGATGTTCTTTTTCCGGACTGCCATCTCGTGGCTAAAAAAGGCAACCACTATCGATTTCAACATGCAATAGGATATTATGAGTGCGATGAAACACATTATATCATGCGGGCTTCTTGCGATTTTGCTGTCCGCCTGTTCGGGCGAAAACGACCAGGATACTGTCAAAACAGAGCACCCTGCGGTAGCTGTGAAGGCGATGGTCGTCTCTCTTTCTGACGAGAAAATTGTTAAGACGTACACCGGTACTCTCGAGGGTGAGGAGCAAGCCGTCATCCATGCCAAAGTAGCCGAGGCGGTTGAGGCCGTTCATGTCTATCAAGGGCAGCAAGTCAAGGCTGACGAAGTGCTAATTTCGCTTGATAAGTCCGGGCCGAGTTCACGCTATCAGGAGGCGCTTTCTCTGTATCAGAATGCGGAGAAGAACTACAAGAAGATGGAGTATCTGTTCGGCGAAGGAGCCGTGAGCGAGTCTCAGTTTGATGCCGCCAAGACCCAGTACGAAGTCAATAAGGCCAGTTTTGAGGCGGCGGCGCAACTGGTAGAGATTCAATCACCCATTGACGGTGTGGTCACCTCTGTCAAGGTTTCGAAGGGGGATTTCCTCAGTCCTGGCCGGGAACTGGTAACGGTGGCCACGGTGGACCGACTGCGCGTCAAGGTTGGTGTAAATGCTGCTGATATCGGATCAGTGACGCCTGGAACGCGAATCACTGTTTCCTCGAGAGTTGAAAGCCAGACGGCAGAGGGAACGGTTCTGTCGGTGGCCCGGTCGGCTGATCCGATGACCAGGACCTTCCAGGTTGAGGTAGTGTTTGACAATCGTGAAGGCACGTTCAGGCCGGGTGAATTTGTTCGTGTCAATCTGCCACTGGAGCAATTGACCGGGGTGGTTGTTGTTCCCCGGCAAGCGGTGATCGCTCGCCGCGGAGGTTCGGTTGTTTTCATCGTCTCGAATGGTCTCGCTCATGGCAGGGAAGTAACTATCGGCGCCGAGTTTGACGGCCGCGTTATGGTGGCCTTGGGTCTTTCTCTGGGCGACACACTGGTGACACTCGGTCAGGACTACCTTCAGGATGGGACTAAGGTTATTATCACTGATATATTCGAAGGCGATCAATGAAGCTGGCGGAAATATCGATCAAACGCCCGGTCTTCGCTACCATGATGATCGGCGCTCTGCTGGTTTTAGGAATCTTCTCCTACACCGAGCTGTCGGTAGACCTCTTTCCTGAAATTGACTTCCCAATTGCGACAGTTGTCACCGTCTATCCCGGCGCTTCGGCAGAGACGATAGAGAGTGAGGTGACCAAGAAGATCGAGGATGCCGTCAATGAGGTTTCTGGAATCCGCCATATTACCTCGCGATCACTGGAAGGCTACTCACTGGTCATCATCGAGTTCGAACTGGAGCGAAAGGCAATTGAGGCTACTCAGGACGTGCGCGAGAAGATATCTGGCATTCGGGCTGACCTTCCTGAGGATATTGAAGAACCGGTTGTCAGCCAGTTCGACCCGATGGCTATACCGATCCTTTCAATTGCCATCTCCGGCGAACGATCACCCAAAGAGGTAACGGAACTTGTCAAAAACGTTATCAAAAAGCGGCTGGAATCGATTCCGGGGGTGGGCAATGTGATGCTGATCGGCGGTCAGGAGCGTGAAATATCAGTAGCCCTCAATCCGGAGAGGATGGAGTCGTTTGGAGTTACGGTATTGGACGTGGAAAGCGCTATCGCCGCAGCCAACCTGGAGATACCGGGCGGGCGAGTCGATGAGGCCTCCCGCGAATATGTGGTTCGAATGTCCGGTAGGCTCGACCGGGTCTCGCAGTTTAATGATATAATCGTCAAAAGCAAGCGGAGCTCACCGGTGTATCTGAAAGACATCGCAAGCGTCACCGACACCGTCAAGGAACAGCGCTCGCTGTCACGCTACAACGGGCTGCCCGCCGTCTCACTGAGCATCATCAAGCAGTCGGGAGCTAACACGGTGGAGTTAGCCCACAGAGTCAAACGGACATTGACCCGGCTCCAGGAGGAACTGCCGCCCGATATTCGTATTGAGGTCGTCGATGACAACTCCGTTTTTATTGAGGACTCGATCCACGAAATCTTGTTCAATATCGAGTTTGGTACGCTTCTGGCAGTTTTTGTCATCTTTCTGTTTTTGCTTAACATACGTCCGACCATTATTACCGGCCTTTCCATTCCTATCTCACTTATTGCCACCTTCACGCTGATGAAAACCCTGGGTTTCACGATTAACATGATGACCCTTATGGGGTTGTCGCTGGCGGTTGGAATTTTGATCGACGATGCTATTGTAGTTATTGAAAACATTTACCGTCACATGGCAGAAGGCAAATCGGCTATGGCGGCAGCCTTCTCAGGCACCAAGGAGATAGGTCTAGCGGTGGTAGCAACGACGTTTTCCATCGTGGTGGTGTTCGTGCCGATTGCGTTTATGTCGGGAATCGTGGGGCGGTTCTTTTTCCAATTTGGAATGTCGGTGGCTTTTGCGGTTGTTATATCGTTGTTTGTGGCCTTCTCGCTAACGCCGATGCTTTCGTCTCGGTATCTCGAGAAAAAGGAGCCGTTGGGTAACAGGAAAGGCGTACTCGGCGCGGTGGCTCGGTCTCTTGGTGTTATCTGGCAGCCGATTGAGAAAGTTCTTAGCTACTGGAACATCTTTTTTGAGGCGGTAAAACCTGCCTACAAGAAGCTGCTGGCCGGCGCTTTGAGAGCGCGGTGGCTGGTGGTCATGATTGCTATCCTATCACTTGCGCTCGCTTTCTTTGCAGCTCAATTCATCGGGACGGAATTTATCGCTGAGATGGATCAGGCGAAACTTGCAATTGATATTGAAACCCCCCCCGGAACAAACCTGACTGAAACCTCAAAGCGCTTCGAAGAAGTGGAAGGGATTGTCAAAGGATTGGTTGAGGTTGCGGCAACCTACGTTACCATTGGCGCCGGCAACGATCCGGTGACGCAGGGCCGGATTCTGGTCAAGCTGACTGATGAAAGCGAGAGGGAGCTCTCGGCCCGTCAGTTGATGGACTCCGTTCGTGTTATGTTGAGGACAGTGCCGGGAATCAAATATGCGGTAGGTCGGGGCGAAAGTGAAGGAGGAATGCGCAAGCCGGTTGAGATTTCCATTCGGGGGGATGACGTCAAGGAACTGACGCGGCTGACCCATCGCGTGCAGGCTATCTTTGATGATATTGAGGGAACGACGGACATTGACAATACCCTTCAAGAGGGCAAGCCGGAAATCCAGATTGAAGTCGATCGCAGGTTGGCCAACGACCTTGGATTAGACCTGGGTGAGATTGCTATGACAATCAGGTCTTTAGTCGAGGGAGAGGTCGTGACTCACTACAAAGAAGAGGATGAGGAATACGATGTCCGTATCAGGCTTGGCGAGGGATTCCGGTCCTCGAAGAACGATATCGGTCGGATCCACGTTCAAAGCCGGAACAAGGATGATCACGACAATAATCTCTTGATTCCCCTGGACCGTGTGGCGCGCCTGACCAAGGCGAGCGCGATTGGAGAATACAATCGCTATGACCGCCAGCGGGAAGTGCGCGTCAACGCTAACGTCCTTTCCACAGCTTTTGCGGGAACGGTAACGGGTCTGATAGAGGAGCAGACCGACGAGATAAAACTGCTGCCCGGCTACAGGATTTTACCCGTCGGTACTGCTGAGATAATGAGAGAGTCCTTCACTCACATCTTCAAAGCTCTCGCCCTCGCAGTTATCTTTATATACCTTCTTTTGGCCTCGTTGTATGAGTCCTTTGTCGACCCTTTCTCAATCATGTTGTCTTTGCCGCTTTCACTGGTTGGGGCGGTGTTGGCGTTGATAGGGTCGTCGTTTTCGATGATCTCCTTGATCGGGATTGTCCTGCTGATGGGACTGGTGACCAAAAATGCCATCCTTTTGATCGATTTTGTGAAACAACAGCGGCTAAAAGGTGTTTCAAGATTCGATGCTATCTTAACTGCTGGCCCTATTCGACTGAGACCGATTTTGATGACTACCTTTGCCATGGTATTTGGGATGCTGCCCCTGGCGTTGGGTATTGGTCCAGGCGCTGAGGTACGGGCCCCGATGGCGCGAGCGGCAATTGGAGGGATCATCTCGTCGACACTGTTGACACTGGTAGTCGTGCCCGTTGTGTACACCATCATCGATGATTTTGTCAGCTTCCTTCTCAAAGGTAGGCGCGGCACTTAGGCGAAATAAAAGGGAAACACACGGTTCATGACTGACCTGGTTCCCCCCAGCAAGTCGCTGGGCTATTCTGATATTTACCTTGATTTTCTGGCAGGAAAGGACTCGGCTAAGCATTTTTTTTCTGCTTCGCACATCGATGATGTGGCGTTGGCTCTTGATACCCTGTCGTATGAGCGCGAGCAAATTGAGACTGTCCTTGAGAAACAAAACAGCTCCTTCAAAAAGAATATCCTCATCAACAATCCCCAGAAGATGCCCATCCAGTCGATCTGACGAACGAGCCTGCCCACACCTTGAGGGTCTTGCCATATCACTTTATGCCATCTGGCTTTTTAATTGCCCCTTATTCGCTGCGCCCCTATATTCATTCGCGGCGAATGTTGAAGAAAAAGACGATGGGTAGAGTATAAGGCTTTGATGAGAAGTGGAAAAGGCACAGTAAAATTCTCCTGGTCTAACTTTCAGCCCATATCAGATGACTTAGTCAGTTACGAGGGGAAATGAGAAATTGATGCGGATTACTATCTCAGCAGTTTGCTTATTGGTGGCGTTGTTGACCACTGTCCACGGCGAGGAAGACCAGCAGCCAGCAAACCTTCGCGACTGGTACGTAAAGAACTATGATTTCTTCAGCATCAAAGACACCGTTTTTACCTTTGAAACGGAATTTGTAATGCCCGAGGGCTACCAGCGACCCGATTCGGCTGATTTGACGCCGTTTCAGAACTGGGTTTCCCATCTCCCCCTATGGCACCGGTGGAAACCGGTTGGTATCTGGAAGGGAGGTAAGGCGTTCGAGGCTGACCAGGTATCGCGCGCGGTGCATCTCCCCTGGAAAGGGCGGAATTTCAAGGATTGTGCCATCCCCTTGAGAATCCTGGCGGAGTTTCTTCGCTATAAACACCGTGAGTTTGATTTCCAGGTTATCCCCGTGCTGGGCGATACCTTGCGCTACGGTGACTGGCTGAAGGGTAAACCGACCTATGGCGGCAGGGGAGAGGTCTTTTTCAGACCTTCGGAACCACGGGAGCACGACCCGTACGAGTGTTTTCGTTTTCTCGATCTGTGTATGAAGAACACTACCTACGGGAGCCTGGCCGAAAACTGTGACTCGATAAGGGACAGTGAGGTCGCACCCGGTGATCTATTTATTACGTGTGATGAAAAGGGGCGAACCGGTGCTGTCTATGTGGTCTTGAATATGGTTGTCAATGATACCGGGCACAGACTCTACGTGGTCGCTACTGGATGCTCTGACGCCTGTGATTTCCACATTCCTCTGTTTAATCACGACCGCAACTACCCCTGGATAACACTGGAGCGTATCAAGAAACTCGGTTCAGATATGACCCGATCCGGCTTTTTCCGTTTCAAGGTTAAGTGAGCGGAGATATTCGCGTTATTTGGGGGAACTTGACAAATTGGGTATAACCAACGTATGTTGCCACGTGATACCGGAGGCCTGTTTTGGCTGCTCAGGACCTTAAGTCGTTAATCCTTCCTGTCCGGTGAGGTGTCGTATTTTTGGTTGTGAGAATGCCGGATCTGATTTCTCTGAGGGGCAGGTGCCCCTTGCTGAAGAATAGCATGTAGAGTACGAGCCGGTTGGTTTTGTCGATCTTACCCAGGAAGGTTGTCAGGCTTTCCGCTATCACATCGCTTGGTTGAATATCATGTTTGACGCTGCCGAAGCTTGATAGGGCAGCAACACGCTGCATTGTTGAATTGTGCCAGCGGTAGTTGAGTTGTGAGTTCTGGCCACTATGTCTGGTTCTTTATAAAAGGTGCGTTGGTGCGACAGAAAGAGTAGCGCTGTTGGAGTATCGTAAACTTCATGACTGGCCGAAAACCAGAGCGGCAGCATATGCTATCCAAGAAGAGATGGCCCGCCGGGTACGGTTGCATGCGAATGCTGTGAGTCCAAAACTAATCGCCGCCGTGGATACAGCTTATGGACACAGTGGCGGAATACTGTATGCCTCGGTGGTCATCACGACCTTTCCGGAGATCGAAGTTGTTGAACGAGTATATCACTACGGCCCGGTCAACTTCCCCTATGTCCCCGGTTTATTCTATTTCCGAGAAGGGCCGATAATCGTTGAGGCTCTGGCAAAGGCCAAGAACGATCCGGAGTTGCTTCTCGTTCACGGTCACGGACTGGCCCATCCCAAGCAATGTGGAATGGCCTGCCACATCGGGATCGCTTTTGACAAACCAACAGTCGGGTGCGCCCGGAAACTACTGACGGGGTATCATCGCCCGGTGCCTGAAATCAAGGGGAGTTACCAGCCTATCATGATTCGCTCAAAAGAAGTTGGCCTTGTTTACCGTAGCAAGGACAAGGTGAAGCCAATTTTCATATCTCCTGCGTACAAGTGCAATTTGGACCAGGCCAGGGAGATAGTTGTCCAAAACCTGCGGGGCTACCGCCTCCCTGAACCGCTCCGACTGGCTCATCTGTTTGCCAACAAATTTCGCAGGCGTATCGAGCAAGAGGGAGGACGCCAAGCGAAGGCTGATAATGGGGCTTTATAGCCAAACGGCGTGCATTCCGCATGACTGACCCAGAGCGAAACGGGGAGATCCTCCAGAGGGTTCGCCGCTGGCGAGACCGGCAGGTTTCCTGGCGGCGGCACTTTCACCGGTGTCCTGAACTTTCATTCCAAGAGTACAAGACCACGGCATTTCTGGCCGAGACGGCTAAGAAGCTTGGTCTGAAGCTCCGGTCGACAAAGCTGAAAACGGGCCTTCTGGCTGAGCTTATCGGGGCGCAGGAGGGGGCGATGGTAGCTGTGCGATCAGACATCGACGCCCTGCCTATTGAGGAGCAAACCGGGCTTGCATTTCGGTCTAAGGTGCACGGTTGTATGCACGCCTGCGGGCATGATATGCATATGGCCATAGTACTGGGAGTAGCCGCCGTACTGGCTGAAATGAAAGGCAAGTTGCGGGGGAAGGTACGTTTTATCTTTCAACCTGCGGAAGAGGCACCGCCCGGCGGAGCTCGTCCCATGATTGAGAATGGCGCTCTCGAATCGGTCTCGATGATCTTCGGGGTGCATGTTGACCCTGAGCTGGCGATCGGCAAGATTGGCCTTCGCGATGGGATTTCGATGGCCTCCGTAACCGATTTTGACCTGGTTATTCACGGCCAGGGAGGCCATGCCGCCAAACCACATCTTGCCGTTGACGCTATCGTGACTGCAGCCGAAGTCGTTGATTCATTACAGAAGGTGGTGTCACGGGAGATTGATCCGATCTCGCCAGTGGCGTTATCGTTCGGTACTATTGAAGGCGGTACCGCTCGCAATTCCATTGCTGATCGCGTTGTGCTCAGAGGAACGGCTCGTGCTTTTTCCACTCAGACTGCCAAGGCCTTGCTAAAGCTCATCAGGCGAACAGCCAATGCCGTCTGCAGAGCGCGAGGCGCCAGGCTCGAGATGTCTATTGTCGCCGATTATCCGGTCATGATAAACAGTCCGGTAGCCAATCGAATACTTGCTCGGAATTTCGAGGCTCTTTTCGGCAAAGAAAAAATCGCTGAGACTCCACGGGTATTGGGGGCTGAGGATTTTGCTTGCTACTTGGAAAAAGTCCCAGGCGCTATGTTTCGCCTGGGGGTGATGAATAAAAAGATAAAAGCGGACAAGCCGTGGCATTCTCCGCTTTTTACCGCTGACGAACGAGCGATGACCTATGGGACAGCAGTTCTTGTAGCGGCTGTTTTAGACTATCTATCGAACAGTTACAAGAGACAATTGTGATTCGATTTGCCGTCGTGCTCATAATAATCACTTACCTCTGTGCTTCGGCTGAGGCTGCATGGCCAAAAGGGCAGGCGGTTACCTGGGCCGATTTCAGCTATGTAAACGACATAGCTGTTTCCTTCAGCCATGTTTACTTCGCCACTACCGAGGGGATTACCCGCTACAACAAGCTTGAGGATCGTTGGGAAGAACCGATGACCGGCGCCTCGGGGCTTGAGGATAGGAATATCCTGAAGGTCTGGGTGAATACATTTGATAACCAACTCTTTGCCGAGACGTCGGTGGGCCTGTCGGAGTATGATGAGCTCTTCGATAGATGGTTCCCGATAACCGAACTCCCAGAGCTGGATAATGATGACCGACACATCAGGGCGCCCAAGGTCATGCATCCGCCGTTCGGGTTTGCCTACTGGGATGATGGTCGGCTTGTCGATCGGTATAACCGCGAGTACTATTTAACCGATATTGTTGATGACCGCTGCGGCATGCTGTGGATTGGCACCTGGGGTTATGGCGCGGCCCGATCTACTACTACCACAAATTTCATCGACCTCTTGCCCTACGGTTTGCTACAGGACCGAGTCAATGCTCTGCTCATGTACGATGGCTTGCTGTGGATATCGGGGGTGGCTTTTGACAGTCGTCGGTCAGGCATATCGGTTTTCGATCCTGAGGCCGACAGTTTTTCATATATAGAATCCGGGCTTGACGTTGATTTTCCAGCAGTCGATGTTAACTGCCTGGAAGCGGATGACTCCACCATTTACGTAGGCACTCCCGTGGGGTTACTCTGTATAGACAGGCAGACACAGCGCATCACGCGGCGGTTTTTCAGTCGATCCGGGCTAAGCGAAGGTGATGTCATTAGTATCTGTCCTGTCGGTAGCTCTATCTTTGTTGGTACTGCCAGCGGCTTGATCGTTATTGCCGGCCCCGAGGATTCCGTTAGACTGATCCGCCCTGATCAGTTCTTGAATCGAGTTATTTATGACTTGGAAGAAGTAGATTCCTGTCTCTGGATCGCTGCTGGTTCAGGAGCCTACCGGCTGAAGTTGGTATCGGGAAAGCTGCAGCAGTTCAAGGACCCGGATTTGATCCTGTTCGGTGATGTATATGACATTGAGCAGTACGAAAAAGACCTCTGGTTTCTCTCCGACGATGGAATAATACGATTGGACACCGAAACCGGTGAGATGGAGCCATTCTGGCTGGGGGCCCACAAGATTGCACCCCGGGCGCTGGCTGTCAACGATGCTATCGTCGCCGTAGCCACGGATAAGGGAATGACAGTCATTTTCTACGAAAACCGGAACCCGATTATACGCGAATTCACGACCAATGACGGGCTGGTCTCGAACGACGTGTACAGTCTGCTTGTAGACGGGGATTACATATGGATTGGTACCGATAGAGGGCTCACGCGTTTCCTGTGGAACAATCCGGATCGGGTTGACTGATAAATCTCTGTTTGCGCGATTTGAAGTTGATTGCCGTTTAACGATGTATTAAAATGGGCATAAATATGATGTGCTGCGTTGGGACGGCAATGCCCTCGTTTGACCCTAAGCCATGGTGAAGCCCTTGGAAAACGTATGGATCAGGATTATTGCACTGCTTATGGCGTTGTTTTTGTGGTTTCATGTGGCCACCGATAAGGTTTATAAGTACCGGCTGGCCCTGCCCATATCGGATATCGCCCTGGGCGAGCGGCTGACTCTGGCCAATGAACCTCCTGATTCTATGACGGTGGTAGTGTCTGCTACCGGCAAGCAGTTGCTTCGGCGGAAGTGGCGTGGGAGGGGAATGCGGATACTCGCTACCCAACTGTCGATCGGTCGCCACACCGTCAATCTCAGTACTGCCAATACCTTACTGGCTGGTGCCGGGAGTTTTGTCACGCTGGATGAAGTTGTCTCGCCAGTTTCTCTGTTGCTCAATGTCGATTACATTACGGAAACCAGGGTCAAGGTGATGGCGAACATTACCGTGATTGCGGATGAAGGATTTGCGGTTAATCGGATTTCAAAACCCGACCCTCCCGAGGTGAAGCTGATTGGGGCTCGGTCACGGGTGAGGATGATTACTGCCGTGTCAACCGAATCCAAGGAGCTGACCTGTTTGCGAGATAACCTTACCATGACCCTGCCTCTGGCGAAGCCTGTGGGATATCATCTTCTGCTTGAGCCGGATTCAGTTACGGTCAGTATTGAAGTCGTCGCCGTGAAAACAAGGGTATTTGAAGACATCCCAATAGTCGTATACAATGCGCCGGTCAATAAAGAGGTTTCGACGGAACCTTCCGTATTGCGTATAGAGCTCACCGGCCCGCCGAATGATATTGATTTGCTTGACAGCAATGCTCTCGTCGCTTCAGTGGATTACCGGGGTCGTGATGCCGGTGGTGTTTGCCATGTAAAGATTGACTGTCCCTCTAACTTCAAGGTAAAGAGGTCCTCGGCAAGCACTGTCAGGATTGTCGAGGAATAACTTTGCTGGTTCTGGGAATTGAAACCTCCTGTGATGAGACATCGGTGGCCGTTGTGCGCAACGGTCGGGAAATACTGTCCAATATAATTCTATCGCAAACAGTCCACAGCAAATTCGGTGGTGTGGTCCCCGAAGTTGCCAGCCGGGCCCATCTCAAGACGATCATTCCCGTTTACCGCCAAGCCCTTTCTCAAGGGGAAATTACTATTAATGACGTTGATCTTGTGGCTGCTACCATGGGACCGGGACTGGTAGGGCCCTTGCTGGTTGGGCTGACCTTTGCCAAAGGACTGGCGTTTGCCAGAAATATCCCATTTGTCCCGGTGAATCACATAGAGGGACATATTGCCGCTAACCTGCTCGATCACCCTCAAATGGAGCCACACCATCTGACTCTGGTGGTGTCTGGCGGGCATACGATGTTAGTAGAGGTAAGGCAGTTCGGTGAATACAAGCTGCTCGGTCAGACCAAGGATGACGCTGCCGGGGAGGCTTTCGACAAGGTTGCCAAACTAATGGGGCTGGGTTACCCCGGCGGCGCTGAACTTGACAGGCTGGCCCAAAATGGCGATCCGAACTATGTGAGATTTCCCAGGGCCGTCATGAAGGAGGAGGGCTATCGATTTTCATATTCCGGTTTGAAAACAGCAGTTGCCCTGTACCTTAAAAGGCGGGACAAGAAAGAAATCGAAAGACACAAGGCTGATATCGCAGCGTCCTTTCAAGAAGCAGCTATAGCAGTACTGGTAGTGAAAACCGTCCGCGCGGCGCTCGACAGGAATATCAAAGATGTAAGTATTTCGGGAGGGGTAGCTGCGAATAGTCGTCTCAGGGAGTTACTGCGAGAACGCCTCGGTAAGATGGGTTGCAGGCTTTTTTCTCCCTCGCCGGAGTTGTGCACCGATAATGCGGCCATGATAGCTGCTGCTGGGTACTACCGTTACCAGAAAGAAGGAGCAGGAGAGCTGGTGGCCAATGCTGTGCCCTATCTGACGCTCGCAGATATGTAAGTTCCGTTGCAGCAGCAGGTTAGAAGTAGAATTGCCTTTTTGCCACTTCGAAAAGTTGACATTGTGTTCGGAGTATAGATAAAGCCTATTGGCTGCAGAAGCAGGGTGTCCTCCGGGAACAATGGCACCGCTTTTGGTGGGCTATTAAGGGGGGTGACGCAAAATCTGCGCCAAGTAATTTATTACTTGACAGACGGATACAGATTGATTATTGTACAAATGGCAGAATATGCGTTTTTCTCTGCGCTAGCTCAACAACAAGCGCCTATCATTCCAATTGGAGTGAATAGGATAACAGGATACCCAAGGAGGCAAAGCAAATGATGCGTTCACGATTAACCGTGGGGCTCATGTTGGTGATGTTGCTTTTTGCCTGTTTTCTCTCAATCCCTGTGCTTTCAAGCGAATTGCCATGGGATGCTGACGGTGACTCCTCCGATGGCGTTGGCACTGACAGTGACACCACAGACAATAGCGAGAATGAGGCCGATGTGGAATATACAGCCGGTGGCTATGATATGCCTGGTTGGCTGATCGGCCTGATGTGCCGCTATTCCTATCCTTTTGTGGTCGGCTATCTGCTGAATTCACGTGTGAGCTCAGGTAACTGTCAGAATGTGGCAGAGGAAGCTGGCAGTGGTGGCCCCGGTATTGAGGACCCGTTGCGTGGTGTCATGAAGTAACGTAGTCGTCTGGAAAGAACACAAATTATGCCACTTTCCTCGCCACAAGTCATATTCGACGACCGCCTTTTAGCCGTGGAGGAGCTATTCCGTCAGCGTCAGTATGCCGCTGCTCTGCGGGAGCTTGCTGATCTCTCGGAAGACGAGTTCGCTCGAAGCGACCATGAGTTAGGTCTATTGCTGTCGTTGAGGGCGGAAGGGAGTTATTTCGAGGGCAATTATGCAAGAGCCTTGGAGTATGGGCACCGGGCGTCTAAACTGCTCGCTGATTTTCCTCTGAATCGTCGCTATGGTTGGATTCAGTTAGTACTGTCCAAGTCATACTCGGCAGTGGGAGATTTGAAAAACGCTGAAATTCGTGCGCGAGATGCGCTGGCATCCTTCCGACGTGCCGGGGAACCGGTTGGGCAGGTAGATTCCCTCAATGAACTGGCGCGCATCTCCTCTATTCGATGCGATTATCGCTCAGGAGTCAGTTTCCTTGCTGATGCTGTAGCCAAGATTTCGGACAATCCCCGCAAAGTGTCCCAATTAACTGGCAACATGGGTACGCTCCGAATCTGTACTGGCCAATGGAAACAGGCCGAGTCGGAGCTGAATGAGGCTCTTAAGTACAATACTGCACATGGCCAGGAGATATCACAAGCAATCAATTTGCTGTCGCTTGGCTATCTTCGTCTAAGACGGCGCCAGTTCATTCTGTCTCGTCGTGATCTTGACAACGCTCTGGAGATCATTAGCCGTCTGGGATTGAAGAGAGAGAAGGTTCTGTATCTCAAGTTCGCCGGGGAACTGGCTCTTGAGAAGGGGGATACCCTTAAGGCCAAGACGCTTTTAAGTGATGCCTACCACAGGGGTCTCCTCATGGCCCCGGGATCGTCTCTCGTTTCGCAGTCTGGTCGGCGGTTGGCAGAGGCCGAACTGGTCCTGGATAACGTTGAAGAAGCAATGAAGTACGGCCAGAAAGCCCTCGAGTCTTCTCTTTCCCTAGGCGAAAAAGTGGAGGTTGGACTGTCGTATCGCGTAATAGCGCGGGTTTTCGCCGCCAGGGGAGATTTTGAAGAGGCGCGTCAAAATATCCAATCGGCGCTCCAGATTCTGAGAGAGGTTGGAGACCCGTATGACCTTGCGCGCACTCTTCTTGTGATGGCTGATATATGTATGTCTGCCGGGTCGTGTGAAGGGGAGAAAATCAGAGCTGCTTTTGAAGAGGCGCACTATCTATTCAAGAAGCTGAAGCTGGATTATTGGGTCGCTCGGGCCGATTTCAAAGCCGGTGTTTTCGCCTGTCAGCAGGGCGACCTTGCTGGTGGTTTCAGAAAGCTGAATCGGGCTGAAAAAGCCTTCTCTTTCCTTGGGGAGAAGGCTAAGCTTCGGGCTGTCCACAAGTTCTTGCAGTCTTTATCTGAGCAGGCTGTTGCTCTATCGGTTTCCAATGAAAACGAATTCAAGCTCTTCGGTAGCCTGGTTACGCCAGCGGAGTTGTCCGACGTGGAGTCTGGTCGGATGGAGGAAATACTCGACATATTGCTTAAGAAAACAATTGGGAGCCGAACCCTGCTATACTCGCCTGACGCGGAAGATATGCCAATCATCTCTTCATTCCCTCTAACTGCCCATCAGGCGAAACGGTTTAGTGAGAACTTTAAAGTCCTCATCGGTCAGGAAGTGTCCAAGAGTAGGCCGACCCTGATTTTGGACTGCCGCCGTGATCCCTTTATCAATGATCTGTTCTTGGGTATACCGGAGGTGGTTGCCAGCGTTATTGTCGTCCCGCTCAGGACAGGTGATGATTCAATCAGCTACCTTTATCTTGATCGTTTGGCGGAAGATAACGGCTTGAACCCGTTCAATCAGGATGAGTTGAACTTTGCGGTTGGGTTTTCCGACCTGATGGCACTGAAGTGGGTTGAGATTCAGAAGAACCAGCTTCTTGAAGACAACCGCCGTCTTAAGAGCCAGCTTATGGAGAAAGCGGCATTCCCCAACATTATCACTCAGAATAGCGAAATGCTTGAGATGTTGGCGCAGGTGCGGCAGGTTATCAATTCTAATATATCCGTTTCTATAGAAGGCGAAACAGGTTCGGGGAAGGATCTTCTTGCGCAGGCTATTCACTTCAACTCCAACCGGCGTGAAAAAAGATTTATTTCAGTGAACTGCGCCGCTCTGCCGGAAACTTTGCTGGAATCAGAGCTGTTTGGGTACAAACGGGGGGCTTTTACCGGTGCTGATCGCGATAAGGCCGGGCTGTTTGAAGAGGCGGATGGCGGTACTTTCTTCCTTGATGAGATTGCTGATATGCCCCTGAGCATACAGGCAAAGCTTCTTCGTGTGCTTGAGGCGCACGAAGTCGTGCGGCTCGGGGAGACTGTTCCCTTGAAGGTGGATGCGCGCATTATCTCAGCCACCAACAAGGATTTGAAAGAACAGATGGAAGCGGGGCTATTTCGCCACGACCTGTACTATCGGCTGACAGCTTTGACTTTCCGGCTACCCCCGCTGTGCGAGCGTCGAGAAGATATTCCCTTGCTGGTTATTCACTTTCTCGAGAAAAGCGGCAAGGAGGTATCCACAGAGGTGATGAGGCTACTGGTTTCTTACGACTGGCCGGGCAACATCCGTGAGTTGGAAAACGAGGTCAAAAAGCTTGTGTTACTGGCCGGCGACCAGGAGTTGATAGAGCTCGGTATACTATCGAGCAAAGTTACGTCGGTCGGTCCTGAGGATGGTAACGGGACCCCCGCCGCCCCAGGCCAGCCTCTTGAAGCGCTTTCGTTTTCACAGTCGTATTCCTTGTATGATTACCTTGCTGGGCTTGAGAAGCGATTCATTGCCAAGGCGTTGAGAGAAAAACGCGGTGTAAAGAAGCATGCCGCAGCCCTTTTGAATATACCCGAATCGACCCTCCGGTTGAAGATCAAACAGTACAATATTGATGTGAACAGTTCTGACGCCTGAGCGCCGGAGTTCCTTTATCTGGCTTACTAAGCCGATCTTGCGCAACGTCCCGCTTTTGGTTAGATTGATCAGGTGGCAAAGTCTGTTTTCTATCGACACTTCTCCGGCGATCCCTATTTCAACATGGCTTTCGATGAATGGCTGATGTGGCGGGCATCTCTTCAACCAGCTACTACATACCTAAGACTCTACACCTGGCGGGTTGGTGCTATTACCATCGGCCTCAACCAGAAGAAAGAGCTGGCGCTGGATTTATCGAAGCTATCGGATATCCCTGTGATACGGAGGGTTACTGGCGGGCGGGCTGTATACCACGACCCTTCTGAGCTTACGTATGCCATCGCGATCAACATGCGTGATCATCCAAACGCTTCTCTGGCCGGTTCGCTCGGTGAGTCTTCTGCAGCGATTGCCGAGGCGCTGACCCGTTTCCTGACCCGGCTGGGAATAAAGGCGCAGTATGTGCGGCGTTCTTCCCCAAGCGATTCAAGGCCGTTTTATTTCCACACTGCTCCCTGCTTTGATTCTGTTTCGCGATACGAAGTAGTTGCCAACTCCCGTAAGATTATCGCCTCGGCCCAAAGACGGGTCAAAGAGACCCTCCTCCAGCATGGGGCCATAAAACTTCATGGGTTGGCCCCGCACCAGGCATTGGCGGAGAAATTACCATGCAACTTCTGCGCATCTCAGGCAGAGCCGATTGCGAGAAGCCAGTTTGACCGGATGGTGTTTTTGTTCGCACGGGAAATGGGGCCGTATTTCGGGTTTGCCTTTGAAGATAGCAAACTGAGCAGGACGGAATGTGAAAGAGTAGATTATCGAACAAAATACGTAAAGAAAAATGCTATTACGAAACGGGATATTTTTAAACACTGGGGGTCTGTTGATAGTCTATAAGTTAGACTTTGACGGCAAAAAATCGCTTGACTTTGCAGATGGGATGTGGCTATTTTGTGCAGCCTAAGTGATTGGGAAAACAAGCAAACCGTACCGACCCGTGACATTAGGGGTTGACGGAGTAAGATTAGGAATGCTCGGTGAAAAATGAGTTCTGGGCATGAGTTTTTTTAGTGAAATTCGAGGAGGAATGCAGATGCAACGTCGTTGGCAGTATGTGGTTTTCTTAGTAGTTCTTGCTGTCTGTTTAATGGTCTTGCCGACAAATGTGTTCTCTGCCGCGACAGGTCAGATAAAAGGAACGCTCACTGACAAAGACGGTAACCCTGTGATGGGCGCCTCGGTACAGATTGTGGGGACTCAGCGCGGCGCCATGACGGACTTGGACGGCAACTACATAATCACTCAGGTGGGGCCGGGGACGTATACCCTGAAGATTACGCACGTCCATTTCACGGAGCTTGAGGTTACCGATGTTGAGGTGAAGTCTGATCAGTCAAAAATCGTTTCAGCCAAGCTTCAGGAAAAGGTGACTGAGCTGGAGAAAATTGTTGTCAGAGCAAAGAAGGATATATTGAAGATTTCCGAGGTGTCCTCGGAGCAGACGCTCACAGCCAAACAGATCGACGTACAGCCTGTCAGCACAATTCAGGACCTGTTGAAGCAGGTAACCGGTGTGGTTACTGGTCGCGAAGGTGAGATTTTTATCAGGGGTGGGCGTGCCGGTGAGGTTTCGTATATTCTTGATGGTGTGCCGATCGACGACCCTCTGGCCGGAGTCGGTCAGGCCGGAGCGAATTTGTCGTTGGTGTCCGGTTCGATTCAGGAGTTTACTGTAATCAAGGATGGTTTTGACCCTGAGTATGGGGATGCGCTGTCGGGTATTATCAAGATCACCACGCGAACCGGTTCCAAGGACGATACCAGGATGAACATGCAGTTCATCACTGATGATTTCGGTAACCATGATCTGAACAAATATTCCCGGAACAACGACTATGTTCGTTTTTCACTGTCAGGGCCAGATCCCATTTTAAGGGGCAAGGTGCTGCCGGCTTTGGGGTTGAACTTTCTGGAAGATAAGGAGTTCACCTACTACTTCTACGCCGAGGTTAATAAGACCGATGGATTCTATCAGTACGATCGGTTTAATACTCCCGTAACGCGAAAGGAGAGCGGTTTCTTCAACCTGTTTGGGTTGAATATCCCCGAACGTCTGCAGAACCGATACCACTGGATGGTGAATCTGAAGTTTCGGCCGAGACAGAACCTCAAATTTATTTTATCTTATAAGGACACCGAAGACAGGAATACATTGTTTGGTTGGTCGTATCGTTATAGTTCTGCGACCGCTCCGGTTGATGAACAGAAATTGAGAACGGCCTCCATTGAGGTCCTGCAGTCTCTGTCCAAGAATATGAACTACGAGGCGATTCTATCCTATACGCGGACGACCTATAAGCGGCAGCCTGGTGACCCGAACAATCCTGGGCACGGTTTCGATCCTGACCAATTCCGATTCGAACATGAGTCGGAGAATTTTCAAGATAGAAACGGTAATGGCGTTTATGATCCACCCGAACCGATAATCAACCTTTATCCCGACACTGCTGTCTACGGGACTGACTTCACCGGTCCGCGCTACACACAGGGGGAATTCTTGTATGACGAGGATATTCAGGGCGCCACAGGTCACTGGTCTGGATTCCGTTTCAATAACAATGGCATTCTGGATAGAAACGAGGGTGAGCCGTATATCGATCTGAACGGGAATGGCGTATGGGATCAAGGGGATTTTCTTGAGGACAAGAACGGCAATGGGATTTTGGATGGAGATCGCATTGCCAATGTGGGAGCCCCCCTCCCGGAGCCGTGGATTGATGGGGATTCGATTATTGGCGAACCCTTTCGTGATGTCAATGGGAACAACGTGTACGACGAAGGGGTTGACGAATTCACCAAGTGCGTGTGTCCGGAGAACATGGACTATAACCACAACGGTAAATATGACGGCCCAAACGATCTGTGGACCCCCGGTACGCCATTTATTGACCGTAACGGCAACGGCTTGTACGATGCCTCAAACAACTTCTATGATGCGGGTGAACCATTCACGGATGTGAATGGCAACGGTCACTGGGATGCGGGCGGTTCGAGCAATTTCTTTGAGCCAATGACCTATGATGAGGATGCAACATGGCATTACCATAATATCGATACCTACCGTGGAGAGTTGAAGATATTCCGCGAGCTTGGGCACCACCAGTTGAAAGCTGGCACTGCTATTCGGAAGATGGATTTCGTCTACCAGCATATTGAACAGCCATATGTTTTGTATACTGGTCGTAGTGACGGTGGGCCGTATCCCGATAGGGGTGCCTTCCGAGATATGTTCGAGTATTCCCCGTGGGCGGGAACGGTCTACCTGCGCGATAAACTGGAGTACGGTTCCATGATTGCTTCTTTGGGCTTTCGTTGGGACTTCTTCATCCAGGACAAGGATAGGCTTATCCCTGTTGCTCAAAACGATGACCTCGGTTCCGGCGTCATTTTGGGAGACCGGCAAAAGATATCTCCAAGAATCGGCTTTTCCTACCCGATCTCAGACAAGGCCAAGGTTCACTTCAACTACGGCCATTTTTACCAACTTCCACCCTTGACCTACATGTATGCACGAAATACAGCCTCTGTGGACCAGAATCTTATCGTTGGGAACTACAACCTCGATTACAAAAAAACCGTTCAGTATTCCTTCGGCGTTAAGTATGCTATGTCGGAGGATTACTCGATCGATATTTCTGGTTACTTTAAGGACGAGTTTGACAAGGTCAACGCTTCGGACGTTTTCCTGGGCGGTTTGACGCGGCAGCAGTATCGCAACAGTGATTACGGGCGCAGCCGTGGATTTGAGCTTCAGGTTGATAAACGGGGCGGTGGCTATGTTAATGGGATGCTAAGCTATACTTATGCGTTTGCTTACGGCAAGGCTTCGGAGGCGGCCCGCGAATGGCAGACGCCGTTCGAGATCTCCCGGGAACCGTTGTCGGAAGCGCCGCTTGACGATGATGTGCGTCACAATCTTAACGCCAGTATTCAGATCTTTGTACCAAGTACTGTCAAACCCCGGCTCTTTGGCTTGCCCATCCCGAATGCGTGGTCGCTGGCGATTATAACAAGAATTGAAAGCGGGAAGCCGTTCACGCCGGATCGAGCCTATCCGAATATTACTTCAGAGGTGGGGGAAGACATCCAGCGTAACTCTCTGCGGATGCCTTCTATTATTAATTTTGATATTCGTTTCACCAAGGACTTCAAGTTTGTCGGGCTTGACTGCAGCTATATTCTCTGGGTAGAGAATCTGCTCGACAGCCGAAATGTTGTCGGGGTTTACACCAATACCGGCCGGCCGGATACGCAACAGAACCAGAGCCAGATAATCAAAGGTGGCACAGAGTATGATCTCAACCCAGGGAACTGGGACTATAGCCGGCAGATTAGGATGGGGTTAGAGGTAAACCTGTAAGATACCATGAGGAAAGAAAGATAGTTACATGCACATAGATGAGGCTACCATGTTTGGGAAAGATAGTCGTTCAGACGCGGGAATAAGGTGGCGCCAGAAACTTGGGGTGGTGGGCATAGCGGCAGCACTTGGCCTTGCGATCCTTCTCTGTCCTGTTCAGTTGCATGCCCAGGCAAAAGTGGGCACCACCGGTGCACAATTCCTTGAGTTAGGTGTCTCCGCTCGCGCTATGGGGATGGCTGAAGCGTTTACAGCTGTGGCCGATGATATCACGTCGGTGTTCTATAACCCTGCTGGTCTAACCTACCTATACGGCCACCAGGCAGCATTCACATACATCAAGATGCCCGCCGATATTAAGTATGGCTTTGCAGCGATTGGGCTGCCACTGGAGTCGATCGGAGGTGTTTTAGGGGTTGGCATGTATGGTCTTTCCTCGGGTGACATTGAGGAAATGGATTATAATAGGGTTCCCACCGGCCGCACGTTTTCATGGAACAATTATGCCCTTGGCGTCAGTTACGGCCGTTATCTGACTGACCGTTTTTCGGTTGGGTTTACAGTTAAGTACATAGGTGAGTTTGCTCACGATTATTCCGCCAACGGCTGGGCGGCCGACGTCGGAACCGTGTACAACACCGGGTTCAGAGGATTCAAAATTGCTATGGTAATCACGAACTTCGGTCCTGACATGACCTTCATATCGAAGGCCTACCCTCTCCCGATAAACTTCAGGTTTGGCGGTTCTGTCAATGTCATCGAAGGAGTGGATCATCTGGTTACCTTTGCAGTTGAGGGTTCGCATCCATCGGATAACCTGGAGAAGTACAACAGCGGAGTGGAGTACTCCTTCCGGGACTACTTGATCTTGCGAGCGGGGGGACGGTTCAATTATGATGTCGACGGCTTTACTGCGGGAGGCGGTTTACGGTTGCCTTTCGGAGAGGATCGTGAGTTGCAGTTCGATTATGCATACCAAGATTTCGGCATGCTCACGGAGGTTCACCGTTTCACTATGACTATCGGATTCTAAGAGGGTAAAGACGAGATTATGAATGCGAGGAGTATACATATAAGGACAAGACAGGTGAGGATAGCGATTGTACTGGCAGCATTGGCGTTTTCACTCATGTTGCTACCGGCACTGTATCTGGCTAGCTGTACAAATACACTCGACGGTGAGGTTTACGAAAATCAAAAGCCGATCGTGTATTTTTCCAACATCCCACCAGTAGGACAGAGGTTTTCCCGCAACCCTGTCGTCTATTGGTATGGAACAGATCCAGACGGGTTGATCGACTACTACCGTTACTATATTGTTACAGACAGTGTGGTGGGCTTAATGGCACCGGAGGATTATATCCTGACACTCGATAGTATGGATTGGAACTATATTGGACTTCCTGAGATAGACACGACCTGGTGGGGATGCCGTACGTGGCAGCATAGTGTCTGCCTCGACTCTGTAGAGGTTTTTCAAGTTTATACTGAGACCGTATTTGATACTACCTACTGGATATGTAACGAATACTCCGGTGCGGATTGCATCGACTCGACGTCGACAACATCTAGCGGGAATTGGGATTTTATCCATGTCGACACCATAGTACCTGAGGATAGTTGGGACTTTATGCATATTGACACTACCTATCCGGATCCGTTCGATCCACATACGGAAAACATCATCCCGCTTGAGGCCAACCAGAATGATCCGGTAAACACGTACGTCCCTCAGTGGATATTCTTGCAGGCGTTCGATATGGAAGGCCTTGGCTCGGATATTGTCTTCCGCCTTTTCTTCCGCAACGATCATCCGCCGGAAACCAACATTGGAAGCTTCTCAGGTGATCTACCCTTTGTCAACTCTCCAACTCCGGGCGGTATTGTGACGGGGGTAAAACTAAGGTGGTCTGGTTCGGACATTGTCGATTATCCGGGTGAGGCGCCCCCGTTTGAATTTCATTGGCGGCTCTATGGCCCATATGCCGATTCGGCGTTCAGGCAATTGGTTGACTCTTTTGTCAGGCCGGTGTTCGTAACTATAGATGGTCGTGTCTACAACGAAGGCGATACGGTCATACATTGTGATACGCTCTTTGGTGATAGTGTTACAGTTATGTGCGATACGGTAGTAGTCTCCGAAGGAGTAGAGCGTACGTGGGGACAGGCGGAAACCAAGTTTCTTGTGGATGATCCGAATTTCATCGCTGATCCCTACTTTAATAAGGTGGCAGATAGCTCGTTTAGCGGGATTGATCCATGGGTGCTTAATACTACTGACACCATTTATGATGTTTACAAGTATGACCAATCCGACACCACTCAGGAGAAGTGGTTTATGTTCTGGATACGAAGCCGCGATGACGCCTTTGTGGCTGACTTGGTACCAGCCTTTGATAGCTTTACGGTAATTGATCCAAGATATGAGCGTGATATAGGTGTTCTAGACTTCACTGCGTTTGTGAAACCGGGTGAGAATACTCCCACATGTTCCTGTAGGGAATACTGGAAGGGAGTAATCGAGCATTGGGATCCGAATGTTGAATTCGATACGATCCCGTTGGGAACGAGTGGCTGGCAAAAGTCTTACGCGCCCGATTACTTGGGGGTTAAGAAGGTGGGTGACAACTTAGGTGATGTCCCGATGGCATTCATGCTCAAGCACAAGGTGCTTATTCTGTATGATGACGACATAAAGAGTTCCATCTTCCCAGATAGGGAAGATAACATTTATAAGGCGATTGATGCCGGGGTCAATGTTTGGGCCACTTGGAGAGCGCCTGTTATAGGTGACGGCATGGTTAGTGAACACTGGGCGGTGTTTCCAGGTCAAGATTACATGCGTTATTTTGGAGTGTCACAGTTAGCCTTCTCGGCCTGGTTCTGTCATGCCGCGCCGTGGGAAGGGGGCGTATTGCACACTGCGTGTTCAACGTATGCGGGACGAATCGAGGATTTCATTGGCGCCTATGCCATTGACTCGGTCGGATGGCCCAACCTTGATATTGATACCGCCCTGCTGCATAGTCGTTACTTCTGGGGGCCGTATCCCAGCTTGAGATTCCTGCCGGAGCATCCGGGCCTGCCGGAAGTCGACTGGAGTGTCAGGACACCGGCTACTGAAGTACTGTATCTGTATAAGTCCTTTTACGGCTCCAACCACCCCTACGGCGGGAGTTACAATATGGAGGGCAATCCTGTCGGTCATAGGTTGGCTACTTCCCTGTTTAGGACAGTGCATTTCAATTTCACGCCGCTGGCGATCAAGCCTACGCAAATGCAGGTAGTTGCTAGTAAGGTGCTGGATTGGCTTTATCCAACCGATTTGTCGTCACCGACCAGCGGCATCCGCTACCCTGATGCGGCCCAGTCTCTCTCCGTTTCAGATGCCAGAAAACACTATTGGCAGAGATGCGCCGAGCGCGAGCTAAGCAAGGATAAGCTTCCTGACTGGGGCAAGTATTTGAGATAGGTTTTACTTTTGGCACTCGTTGAAAGTTGTGATCATTGCGCGCAGAGGGACCGGAGGAATTCGGTCCCTTTTTCATTGGGTGAGGAAGCTCCTCAGTTGACGAAGATGCAGGTCGGAGGGAAACTTGTCGAGGGCAACGGTCAGAACGGAGTCGGCCTGTGACCGCTGTCCCAATGAAAGAAGCCCGCTGACGAGGTTTACATATGCGTCGGTCAGACTCGAATCGCCCTCGATGGCCAGGCTGCTGTGGTGCGTTGCCTCACGGTAGTGTCCCTGAAGCCCGTAGATGTAGCCAAGCTGATAGTGGGTTCTGGCCCGTTCTTTTTCCCATTTCCGGGAGCTGTTTCTAAACGTTTGTGTAAAGGCCTCGTCATCGGTCTCGATGGGCGGTGGTTGGGTGGTCAAGGCTTGCAGCAGCAGCGATTCGGCCTGGGGGAGACTACCTCCGGCAGCCAGCAGGCTCGCCGCATCGTTCAACAGGTAGATGTCGCGTTCGGTGCACTCACTCGCACGAAAGGCCAAATATGTCAGGCTGTCACTGCTTATCTCCGGTAAGGTCGAAGCTGCTCTCAGAAGCACCATATTGGCCGTGACATCATAGGGCTTGCGTGCCAGAGCCTGTTTCACCTCGGTGATGGCATCCGCATACTGCCCGCTCACCAGATAGATGGAGGCGATGTTTATATACGCCTTCGCTCGGATGGGATTGAATTCTTTCTCCTGCTCGAAATAGTATCGTGCTGAATCAGCCAGGCCGAGCTTCATATAGCAGGTTCCCAGATTTAAATTCGTTTCGGGAAAGGTAGAGTCGATTGATAGTGCCGCGCGGTGGTAACGGATGGCCTGGTGATAATCTTTGTTAGCGAAATAGTACAATCCCTTGGAGTTCAGCGGAATCGGGGAGCTTCCTTGGGGAAGTGGAACAAGAGGATAAAACGAGAAAAAACCTGCACAGCCAGCGCCAAACGCGAGTATCACGCCGGATGTCCATCTTGAACGTGCCTGATGGATGAAGCTTATAAGTCCATAAGCAGCGAGCAGGAAGTAGTAGGGTAGCAGCGGTAAGCGGAAGCGGCTGTTAAAGAAAAACAGCGAGGTTGCTAAGACATAGACAAGAACGATCAACGACAATAAGCATATATGAGGCTTATGTCTGAACCCGACCACGCTTCCCAGGAGCGCAAGCGCAAACAGGAAACCAAAGGAAAGGGGGTTGTATTTGAGAATGGGTACCTGATTGAAAAAGCTGTCCAGATTGCGATTGTTGGATATTTCACGGTTGGAGAAACTGCAGTATAGCTTCTTCGCATAGAGCCACATGAATCTTCCCGGATGCTCTCTTATCCATTGGAATGCTCTATTCATCCAATATGAAGAGACATTACCCGGTTTCAATTCTGTGCCTGCGTCCTGTTCCGCAAGGAAAGTGATGTCTTTCAGACGCCAGTTATGACCGAGTGGCTCCGGCAAGACCGCGGAGGTGCCGTCTGCGTTGCTGTTGTTTCCAATATACAGGTTGATTCCCCCCTGAGAGGCGATAAGCACAGGATCGTCGGCCACCGCCAGGTTGCGGGCGAAGATTGGAGCTATGATCAGTGAAGCCCCAAGAACGAAGACAATGGAATGTCTTACCCACCAACTCGTATTTCTCAGTTTTATCGCCATTAGTATGATGACGAAAGGAATAAAGACAAGGGCTGTCGGGCGTGTTATGCAGGCCAATCCGAGTAACAAACCGCTGACTAGAGCTTCTCTGGTTGTTCTATTGTCGAACCAGGTTATCAGCTTGTAAACTGCAAACTGCAATAGCAGTGTGAAAAGGGGATCGAGTAACAACTCTCCCTCGAAGTAAATCATCGCGGGATAAACGCCCTGCAGGAGTGCCGCTGTCAGACCAACTTTCGAGTTGAAAATCCGTTTCCCGATAAAGTAGGTCATGACGATTGATCCCAGACCTACCAGAAGACCGAAGAGTCGACTTACCCAGAGCGACGCGCCGAAGACGGCGTAGAGAAAAGCCAGGCAGTAAACATAGAAAGGGGCTCGGAAATAAGTTGTATCTCCAAGGATGTTGCCTTCGGCGATTGATTGTGCCCAGTGGAGATGGTAGTAATTATCCACCGTCAACTGATCCCAGTCCGGCATACTGTGATAGTGGACAAGGTACAGAACTCTTACCAGGAGGGCTAAAGCCAACACCAGCAGCAGCCAGCGATTTGCTTTCCGGCAGCTTCTGAGAACTGAGGTCACGGTCCTAATATAGACTTTGCTCATAGAATAGCCTGAAAAAAAATGCTCAATCCTGCCCCTCTCTATGCAGGCTGAGTCACAGTAAGCAAAATGTGCAAAACGGCTACGGCAGCTCGAAGGATTGGATTCAGTCTGGCCGGTCTGGTTATCTGGCTGTTATACATGGCATTACATTGCCCTGATTATCTTGGCGTGCAGTCTGTTGCAGGGCTTTCCGAAGGAAGTTTTATGAGATGGGGGCGGCATACCCTTTGCGCGTACGGCCTTTGGACTTTATTGAAGGAGAGCCGATGTCACGCAAGCCTGGGAAAGCATCTGTCTTTGTCATCAATACAGCGATCCTGTTTTTCCTGCTGACTGTGGCTGTTAAGGCCAGCCTGTCACCTGGGCTCCAAAAGGTAGTTGCCGGCCCTCTCGTGGGCAGATCAGATAGCCTTGTCAATGTAATCGTCTTCTTGGACAATGACCAGGTCAGAGAATATGTCTCTCGAGCCGCCTGTCAGCCGATGCTGACGAGGGACCTGCGCATCAAGTTGGTAGTTGGCAGACTCAGGTCATTTCATACCTCCGCCATGGATAGTGTGGAGCGCTTTCTTGCAGATCATTGTTTTTCCGAGATAAAGCGACACTGGGTAATACCGGCCTTTACTGCTACTATTGCCCTCTCCACGCTGGATTCACTGCAGGCTCTTGAGGGCGTGAAGCTGGTTGTCGAAAATGTCCCTCTGACTTACGACAAGCCGGTTTACATAGCAAGCGCTCCCAGCCTTTCGGCCAGCGTGTCAGATCAACTGGAACTGTTGGATATTCCCGCCCTCTGGAACCGAGGGCTGAAAGGAAAGGGCAGACTCGTCTGCTCGTTTGACACCGGCGTGGAGCAGAGCCATCCGGCTCTGGCGTCAAAATGGCGGGGAAACCATGTCTCGTTGTCGGCTGCCTGGTTTTCCAATGTCGCTCCCGATACTCTGCCTGCCGACAAGGCCGGCCATGGCACACACACTATGGGGATTATGGTCGGTGCAACCCTTGCTGATACGTTTGGTGTTGCTCCCGAGGCGGAGTGGATCACGGCTGGCGTGATTGATCAGGGGCAGTCGCTTGGCGCCACGATCAGTGACATTCTCCAGGCCTTCGAATGGGCGCTTAACCCTGATGGCGACCTCAATACCACCGACGATGTCCCGGACGTTATCCTCAATAGCTGGGGTATCCCCAAGGGACTGTTTGCGCCATGTGATGAAACCTTCTATGCTGCCGTAGATAATGTTGAGGCTGCCGGCATTGTAACGGTCTTTGCCGCCGGCAACGAAGGTCCCGATCCGGCCACACTCAGAAGTCCTGCCGATCGCGCTTCCACCCCGATTAACAGTTTTGCCGTCGGCGCTGTCGATAACAGCCGGGTCATAGCCAGTTTTTCAAGTCGCGGGCCTTCCTCCTGTGATCCCAGTGGGATCAAGCCGGAGGTTGTCGCTCCCGGTGTATCCGTTCGTTCATCATACAAGGGGGGCGGCTATAGCAGCATGAGCGGAACTTCGATGGCTGCGCCCTATATTGCCGGACTGGTAGCGCTGATGCGTCAGTATAATCCCAACGCCACTGTCGACGAGATCAAGAATGCTCTCATCCAATCCTGCAGTGATCTGGGTGCTCCCGGTGAGGATAACGCCTATGGTTATGGTCTTCCGGACGCTGCGAGACTTCTGGATTATTTGCCTCCACCGGCGGAGCCTCAGTTCACAATTAAACGCGTAATGATTTCTGGCGATGGCATCGCTGTACCCGGGGAAGAGTTCGGACTGCAGTTGTTGCTCAACAATACGTTGGGTAATCTGGAAATGGTGGTTGGAACTGTCATGTCGGATAACAACGACAGCGTGGTAGTGTTGGCCGATCAGGCCATGTTCTTCTTCGGGCAAGGAGGTACGATAGCGGTGAATTCAGAGCCATTTACAATCCGATTTGACTCTGCATTTTATCATGGTCAGGATATATCATGTCTCTTGGTCCTGGAATCGTCTGGCGGTGTGATTCTGGATACCCTGGGCTTTACTATAACAGTCGGTATCCTACCGAAGGGGAATATCGCTTCCCATAGCACGAGTGAGATGGACATTTCGGTTTCCGATTTTGGGCAGTTCGGTTTTGCCCCCGGCTCGATCTACAATCTTCAGGGGGAAGGGTTTCACTACGGTGGCAGCCCCAATCTCCTGTACGAAGCCGGCATCATTGTAGGGCGCAATGCGCTTCAGCTTTCGAGCGCTGTCCGCGACAGTTTTGGGTTGCTTGCCCCGTCAGATTTCGTTCCGATCGATCCACTTACGGCTGGATGGCCTGATGCCGATGGCGGTTTTTGTCGCTGGGCCTGTTTTGTCGATAACCAATCTTACATACCCATACCCATTACCGTGGTCCAGCAGACGACCAGCTTTCCATACAGTGATGACGATGGCCTACTTATTGTCAAATACTATCTCAGAAACGACTCTGTCGAGAAACTGACTAATCTGCATTTCGGTTTTCTGACCGATTTCGATTTGCTTGGCGCCGGTGATAAGTGCTCGTATGACAGCACGATGAATCTGCTCTGCCAGGAAAGCAACAGCGGCCCGGCAGTCGGGCTGGTTGGACTGAAGAATATCACGTCTTTCAGAGCGATTGACAACAGCGCCGCTAAGACTGGATTCAATCGAGGGGAGCTCTTCAATCTCATTTCAGTCGGAGGCGTGGATGTCGAGGAGACGCTTGTTGGTGATATGCTCATTCTTGTCAGTGGTGGACCGTTTATCATCTTTCCCGGCGATTCTGTCGAGGTGGCGTTGGCGCTCGTGGGTGGCGACGATGTGCCCGCCGTTTATGCGAATGCAGGTGCGGCGAAGGCGAGATTCGATCTGAGTACGGACGTCGATGGTGGCAAAGAAGAAGCGTTGCCGCAGAGCTTCGTGCTGTACCAGAACTACCCCAACCCGTTCAATCCGACAACGACCATCTCGTTCTCACTGGCAGAGGCCGGAGAGGTATCGCTGGAAGTGTTCAATATGCTGGGACAGAAGGTAAAGACTCTCCTGGCGGGGTGCGTTACTGCCGGTTCGCACACAGTTGAGTGGGATGCTACCGACAACCGCGGCGATAAAGTAGCTAGTGGTGTTTACTTTTACCGGTTGACATCGACTGAAGGATCACAAACGAGGAAAATGGCGCTTTTGAAGTAGGATGATTTACATTATAATAGAGTGAAACCTTCTATGGTACTGGCGGGTTCTTACGACGAGAGAGGCGAATAAAGGAATATGACAATGAAATTCTCAGGTGTTATCAAACAGACAGCTCTGGCGCTGCTCGCGATGGCGGTGATGGTCGGCAGTGTGACGGCAGTGGCCCCAACCAAGGAAGCGATTGAAAAGTGGAAAGCTGAAGGCGTCTGGGAACAGAAGGTAGCTGACTGGAAAGCGTTCAAAGCAGCCGGTGGGTCAGCTCCTGAAAAGCATTCGGTTTTCAACAAACAGAAACACCGTGAAAATCTTGCCCTTGGCATCCAGGCTGTGGATACTGTTCGTGTTATTGTCATTCTGGTGGATTTCTCTGACTGGCCCTATGATGGGCAGAATTTAGCCGGTACGCCACAGCAGTTCGACTCGATACTTTTCACCAACCGGGATATCGACCCGATCCATAACCCGACCGGCTCCATGACGGATTACTATCTCGAGACTTCCTACGATCAGTTCTATATCAGAGGGGATATATTCGGCTGGTATCGTATGCCACAGACCTATGAATGGTACGTGTCTGATGATCACGGCTTGACCCGGGGTCGCGACCTTGCTGCGGATGCGGTGGATTCTGCCGCAGCCGATCCCGGCGTTGATTTCTCGAACTATGATCATGACAACGATGAAAACTGCGATGGGGTTATTATTATTCATGCCGGTCCGGGCGCCGAAGGGGTGGGGGAAGGAATGTGGTCCCACAAGTGGGAGTTGTATCCCTGGAAGTATATAGACTATGTTTGGGTCTCTGCCTACACGATGAACCCGGAGGAGACACAAGTCACATTGGGCGACTACGAGCTTTCACCTATTGGTGTTTTTTGCCATGAGTATGGGCATTTCTTGGGGCTGCCGGACCTGTACGACATCGATTATGATCCTGAGTCATCAGACGGCCTGGGCAAATGGACGATAATGGCCAGCGGCAACTATCTCGGCGACTCCAAGACTCCGGCTCACTTTGATGCCTGGTGCAAAGCTTCAGTTGGTTTTCTTGATTTGACTGAGGTTAGTTCAAATGTCTATCAGGAGATGGTTCCGGCTGTTGAGTATAATCCGATTGCCTACAAATTGAAGAACAGTTATACAGACGACAACGAATACTGGGTGGTTGAAAACAGGCAGAATATCGGATTTGACAAGTACCTGCCGGGATCAGGGCTTTGTATTTACCACGTCGATACTTTGGCTGCCGCGAACAACACAGATTACACCCGCTACTACGTAGCCATGGAGCAGGCTGACGGAAACAATGACCTGGCTCTCGCGCTGTACAACAAGGGCGATGCCGGTGACCCCTGGCCGGGTGCTACCCATGCCAGGGAGTTTCATAACCTGACCACTCCCAACAGCCATACCAATGAGATTTTTGGTTATCCGCCGATCCCGCCCCAAGCCACGAAAATCGGTGTGTGGCGAATCTCCAACTCTGATTCGTTAATGTATGCCGATTTTGACATAGACTACTCCCGTCCCTGGGTGGTGCTGTCCGGGGATAATCCGCTTGTCTTTGATGATTTCCAGGGAGGCAATGGTGATGGAATCATGGAAGCGAGTGAGACGATTCAGTTCTATTTCACGATCAAGAACCTGATGCGTGGTTCGTACAATATTCATGCGTCTTTGTCGACAGACAATCCCCAGGTTACTTTCATTACTAATGATGTTTTTGTTGAAGGAGACCTGTTTGGTCTCGAACGCAACAATGCCAACGCACCGATTGAGTTCACACTTTCCGACACTCTGGAATCAGTTATCGATTCTTTTTTCCTGACTATCACGACCGATTCACTCGGCTCCACACCGGGAAGCGGTGAGTTCACCAAGACATCCGGTTTCGAGGTTCAACTCGGCGCGGCGCGGGTTCTGATTGTGGATGATGATCGCGGTGATGACTATGAGACTGACTATGAAGAAGTGCTCTACAATCTGAGGATTCCATCCAAGACCTGGCACAAACAGACCCAGGGCTCGCCGACTGGCAGCGACCTTAGTGCCTATGACATTGTCTTCTGGCATACCAGCGACTCGTCCTCGGGAACCCTGAACTCCAACGACATTGCAGCTATGAAAGAATACTTCGACAACGGTGGCAATCTGCTGCTGTCAACCATCTCAGGTGTGAGGGACTTGCACAATCTGGATTCGGCCTTTCTAGCCGACTATTTCCACGCAGCATATGAAGGTGATGGCCAGTGGATTGCATTTTATGGCGTTGACGGCTACCCTCTCAGCGCTGGGACAAGGTATAAATACGATGTCCGCGACAATCCATTCCTTCCGATGCCATCGCTGATTCCAGTTAACGCTGGCCAGGCGGCGTTCCTGTTTGGGGGACCCCATGTGCCGACCGATAAGATCTGCGGTGTGACTTACAATGTCACACACAAGTCAATCCTTTTGTCTTTCCCATTAGAATTCATCTATGATGGCCTTACAGGTTGGAACGATAAGGATACTCTCATCGCTCGGGCGCTGGAGTTCTTCGGGGGTATTGCAACTTCGGTGTATGACGGCCAGCCCTTTACGCAGCTTCCGCAAAGCTTCGAACTGCACCAGAATTACCCCAATCCCTTCAATCCCGTGACGAACATCTCATACACATTGCGAGCAACCGGAGGGCTGGGGAGAAAGCCTGCCAGGACAAACTTGTCCATTTACAACATCCTGGGCCGGTGGGTCAGGACTCTGGTAGATGAAGTCCAGGTACCAGGAACGCATGTGGTGTCGTGGGACGGTTCCGACTCTTTTGGCCGACCGGTGGCTTCCGGGGTGTACTTTTACCGGCTGGTGCGGGGAGACGATTCTGAGACGAAAAAAATGATTTTGGTCAAATAGCAGAGAGTGCCGATTTTATCCCATTGAATTGCCGCCCACCCGGGCGGCTATTTTATTGTTTTGTAGGTAGTTACGTTAGCCAAAAAAGTTGGGGCTTAGTGTCAAAAACACTTGACTTTTCTTGGATTTTGTGGGTTATTGAAAATGA
>Ga0315544_1000020_pt1 | contig 153108 bp, 116 predicted proteins | sample SalMarSW160130MG_2_FD_202543 | JGI IMG/M metagenome (GOLD analysis project Ga0315544, IMG submission 202543) | Salt marsh sediment microbial communities from the Plum Island Ecosystem LTER, Massachusetts, United States - Salt Marsh Sediment SW1601-130 ...
ACGGTCTCCTTTCATGTTTGAGGCACTTCATTGTGACCTCGATTCAACATGATAGGAGACTCTTTCTTTAATGGCGCTACCATAAAAACTACCCGCTACACAGCCGGCGATTTATTCCAACTTGACATTCATTTTGTCACGCCACGAGTCGGCGTGACCTACTGTCTGATACCATGTAGTATAGAAGAATAGGGCAGAATTCTTTGTAGTTCTTTAGGTGTTCGTAGTAATGAGGGAGCAGAACCATTGCGGATGCTATGTTATGAGAACTAGGCGATGCAACAAAAGCCTGTGAAACAATTCATTTGCGTTTCTGTATGGCAGATACACGCTCCTGGGCAACTCTCAATATCAAACCTAACAGATCGGCATATCGGAGTCCTTTAAAGCCCGCCATCAGGTTAAGCTTGCCGTCCCAGCACCAACCTGGATTAGGGTTGACCTCAAGCAATTTGATCGTACCTTGTCTATCTGATCGAAAGTCGAAACGGGCATAGTCCCGGCAACCTAACCGCTCGAAGAGGACGTTGGAATAATCAACCAACTCGCGGAGTGTTTTGTCATCAAGGCTTGCTTCCTTGTAAGTGATCTGGTTCCACCAGGGTGAATCCGGAAGCCATTTGGATTCATACCCAAGGATACGAGGGAGGGCCGGATCCAGTCCGGAATAATCGACTTCAAGCGGAGGAAGAATCTCATAAGTCAGCCCTGGATTCCCAATGATGCTGACGGAATACTCCGGCCCCGTGAGAAACTCCTGGATCAGGATCGCACATGGGCCATAGGTATCCCGAAGCCAGTCGACGTAGCTCAAAATTTCGTTAGTGTTCTGGACCACGGCATTTTTGGTGATGCCAATACTACTATCGCCGAAGTTCGGTTTTATCATCGCGGGGAAGGAGGACGGCAGCGTTGCTACCGTGTCGTCGGGACCAATATAGGATTCCATCGGGACGGGAATCTCCAGGGTTTGCGCGATACAAGTTACGAGGCTTTTGTTGTAGCATAACCCTAAGCAGGTCGGACCTGCGCCGGAGTAAGGGATGTTGAGCATTTCAAGTGTCGCCGGAACGTGCGATTCCAAAGAGGCGTCATTCTGGTATCCTTCATCACAGAGGTTGAACACGAATTCTGGTGGCTCGGACGCAAGGAGGCGCGTCAGGTTCTGGTGGTTGTCCAGATAAGAAAACTGGAACTCATCCAATTCTACCAGTGCGTCTTTCATTTTCTGGATCGTTTCTAGGTCCTCAGAATTGAATTGCCCCTCTCTCTTGATGGGATCAGGGAGGCTGGGGTCTCCCAACAGGACCGTTACCCGTGGAAAAGGTACCATGCTCGGCGCCACCCTGACGTGATTTGCCGGCATCTGGGCAGTCAGAACCAGGCGATGAGCCATCATCCCCAGGTCTTGTCCTCTCGTAGATTCTGATTCTATCGAACCATGAAAGTGGATCGAATGGTAGCCTACGGATTTCAGTAGTTCTGAGAGCTGACTCTTGGAATATAAACGCTCGGCGTAAAACTGGTCTGCGATGACTCCCTTCTCAGCATGAGTAATCACCTCGCGTGTGACAATCCTCTTCCCGTCCTTAGCCAAGGCCCGCTCGCGGCAGACAAAGTGGTTTTCATCGATCCATTCCCACGTACGCGGCTCGAAGTGATCTCGCATCCATTCCCCGTCGACCACATCCAGCACCAGGACACCATGCCGCGCAAGCATCTGCGACACATTTTTCAGAACGGCCTCGTCGTCGGACTGCTGTTCAAAATACCCGAAGGAATTTCCCATAAGCATCACACAGTGATATGAGTTCCCGCTGCGCCTGATCTTGCGGGCGTCACCCTCGTGGAAGGTGACATGGAGGCTTTCTGATTTTGCCCGTTTGCGCGCCAGCCGAATCAGATACCGCGAACGGTCTATACCCGTCACGTGGGTAAAGCCTCGCCGCGCGAGCTCTAAGGAATGACGTCCCTGGCCACAACAAAGGTCGAGAATATGATCGTTGGGTTCCGACGCCCCTATCTTGATAACCAGATCGACCTCCTGGCGGGTGTTCTCCGGGTTCTCAACTACATCTCCATCGGTTTTCAGGTAGAGAGAATTAAAGAGGTTTCGCCACCAGTCCGATGGTAGGTGCCGTTCCAAATCCGACACCGGCCCCAGCGTTCTCTGAGAAGAGTTGTACCGCTTACTTGATCCCTTTCTTCTACTTACCATTTGCCCCTGCACTTGACCCGTGGCGGGCTCCCTTCCACGTTCGGCTGAGTCGGCTTTAGTCTGATCAGTGTCCGATGAGAGAAAGGATGCCACTTTATCATTCCCCTGAAAACGGGAATTTCTTTCTTTCATTTGATCTTCTCCGTCCGTCGGCCATTTACTGACCTACCAGTTACCTTTTAAGGATTCCCCTCCACGCGGAAATATATCATCTTGTGGGCCGACTACAACGACAACCTCAGCCTTGCCCCACAGGTAACCGTAAAACTCTCCAGGATTGAGCGCGCCCTAAGTGACGGTGCCACACGAAAAGATGATGATTTTATTACCATCAGAATATCGATATATCTTCATTTATATTAGTCATGAACCGACAGATGTCAACCGTTATTTCATGCTCTCTACAGTAAAATTAGAGCATCCTAATGTGATAGCATCAAAAAAAACGCTTTCAGACTATCACGGCATATTCGCGATGCCTATCGAAAACCTCCGCAATACCATGGAAAACGATGTCCAGCAAGCGGGCACACAATCAGCTCACCTCCTCCTCCAGGTGGTAGCGTTTGTAGATTCGAGCGTAAAGGGTGTTTTGTTCAAACAGGTCGAAATGCCTTCCCGATTCGACTATTTTTCCAGCATCAAGGACATAAATGGCATCAGCTCGCTCAAGAGCATCCGGGCGATGTGTGATCAGGATAGCCGTCATATCCGGCATGACTTCCTGTAAGCGATACCAGAGCGCGGCCTCAGTGTGGGAATCAAGAGCCGAAGTACAGTCATCAAGAATCAGAATCTTCGGCCTTCTAACCAACGCCCGGGCCAGCGCCAGACGTTGCTTCTGTCCGCCGGATATAGCCATCCCGCGTGTACCTATGGGGGTCTCGATCCCCTGTGGAAAGGTGGCGATTTCATCCCTTAGCTGCGAAACCTCAATCGCCCACTCCAGCGCCGCCTCGCTGACGTTTTCCCGCCCGAACAGGATATTGTTTCGAACAGTATCACTGAACAGCGCCGGCTCCTGAGGCACATAGCCAATACTGCAGCGCAGGTCTTCGAGCTTGAACCGACGCAAATCATGACCGTCCAGCTTGATCATACCGCCGGTAGGGTCAACCAGACGTGGAATCATGTTGACCAGCCAGGTTTTGCCGGAACCGACCTTGCCCACCAGCGCCACGGTTTGGCCTGCCTTGATGGTGAACGAGATGTCGTCAATAATTTTCCTGTCCGAACCCGGGAATGTAAACCTGACGTTTTCAAAGCTGAGGTTGCCCTTGATGGAACCGTCGCCGGCGACACTGCTGTCGTCAGAGACCATCGGTGACATTTGCTCCAACTCCACGAGCCGATCAATGGAAACAGCCGACTGACGCGACTTCACCAAGAACTGGCCGATGTTGAACATCGGGAAAACCAGGTAAACCACGTAAAAGATGAAGGCCACCAGCTTCCCCAGGGATAGGTTGGCGTTGATGACCATGTAGCCGCCGGCCAACAGCACAATGATAACTCCGATTTGCCAGATGTACACATACAGCGAGTCCACCACCGTACCCGCCTTGATGGCGAAAATCTCAGCGTCCCGTCGTTCGGTGACCGCCTTGTGGAACTTGGCCTTCTGGGCTTTTTCCTTGACGTATGATTTGACCACTCTTATGCCGGAGAAGCAGGCCTCCATCACATCGTTGAACGCCGAGATGCGCTTTTGGAGATGGTCGTACCGTTTATCCAGAAGGGTTGCGCTTCTAAAGAATATCAGGATCAGGATCGGCAGAGGTCCGGCCGACCAGAGTGTCAATAACGGGTCGATGGTCAGCATCATGGCAATCGTGAACGTCACCATCAGCAGCGCTTCATAAAGCCGGAAAATCCCGGAACAGGCAAACCAGGACAGCTTTTCGGCCACGTCATCGGTCATGCGCGTCACCAGATCGCCGGTGCGGAAGCTATTGAAAAAATCCGGGCCTTTGCACGTGATGCCATCAAAGGCGTTCTGCCGAAACAACCACTCCAGGCGCAGGTTCATCCACGCCCGGTGCGACTGCACAAAGGCATAGAGAACGGCGGCTATGAACCCCACGCTGACAAGAGCCAGCATAAAGGTCGCCGGAGTCGAAAGACCCAGCTTGTGCCCGAATATGATCAGCCACAGGGCGGTGACATTAGTCGGAATTTCGCCGCTCTCGATGTAGTCAACAGCGAACTGAATCAGGCGCGGGATCGACACCTGAAAAACAGTCTGTATTGGCGTGAAAACCAGAAGCACCGCCACGACGTATGGATACTTCCGATAATATCTCCAGAGCCATTGTATCTTCTTACGCATTGGCAACCACTCCCATTTGGGTCTTGAACTGCAAGTGAAACAGCTTCGAGTAGTATCCGTTCATCAAAATCAATTCTGTGTGCGTTCCACGTTCAATAATCTCCCCGTTGCGGATGACGAGGATTTCATCAACATCGAGAATCGTTGACAGCCGGTGAGCGATTATCAGCGAAGTCCGCCTGGCCATCAATTTCTTGAGCGAAGCCTGAATTGTCCGCTCAGTCTCCGGGTCAACGGAGCTGGTCGCTTCATCCAGAATCAATACATCCGGATCGGCTACCAGCGCCCGGGCGAAGGACAGCAACTGCCGCTCTCCACGACTGAAGTTGGCGCCTTTCTCGGAAACCTCGGTGCGGTAACCCTGTGGCAGTCTGCGGATAAACCGATCAGCCTCCACCGTACGCGCCGCCGTGACGATCTTCTCATCGGGCAGAACTTCCGATTCCAACCCGAGGTTGTCGCGGACGTCACCGGGGAACAGCAGGATATCCTGAAGCACCAGGGCAAACCTCCGACGCAGTTCCGCCTTTGGGATGTCGGGGAGGGCGATCTCATCAACCGTGATTCTTCCCTTCTGCGGGTCATAAAAGCGCAGTATGAGGTTGATCACAGTTGATTTCCCGCCACCGGTCACACCGGCCAGCGCCACGCGCTTACCAACCGGAATCTCGAATGTCACATCCTTGAGGGCGTAGTTGTCGTCCCCCGTATATGAAAACCAGACATGATCGAAGCAGATACCTTTTTCGAGCTTGCCCCAGTGAACAGGCCTGATTGGGTCGGGCAGTTTCTGCTCCTCGGACAGCAAGGCGAAGATTCGCTTAGCGCCGGCAATTGCTTTCTGGATGGTCGACAGCTGCTCTGAAACGCGCCAGATTGGTTCAAACGATCGCCAGATCAGAATAATAAACAGACTGATCGTACCGACCGTAAGAGCGCCTGACTTCACCCACACCATACCGAAAAAGAGCACCACTCCGATACCAACCGGCTCGAGGAGAAACACCGTGTTGAAAAAGAGAATCACGGCGATGTTCACGTACTTATCATCAACGAACTTGAGCTTATTAGCGTAGTTGACCCGTTGACGTGCATAGGCGCCGCGGTGGAAAATCTGGACTATCGACATGCTATGCAGGAACTCGGTCATTGTCGCAGTGATCTCAGCTATTTTCTTGCGGACTTCAAGAAAGCGGGGGGTGGTTTTCCGCTCGAAGATGAATGTCAGCAACCCGACAATGGGTACAATTGCAAGAAGCAGCAGTGTCAGCCGCCAACTGTAATAAAACATGACGGCGTAAATCCCTACTATCAGTAGCATGTCGCCCACCAACAAGACTACCGTGTTGGTGAAAAGCATCCGCAATGCTTCCGTGTCAGATTCAATCCGTGCCATCAGGCGGCCCACCGGATTGCGGTCAAAAAACGAGACATCCAGGGATAGTGTGTGGTCAAACAGCTTGCGCTTGAGGTCGACCATGACATCCTGCCCGATTGTCTCCAGCTTTATCCGCTGAACAAACTGCAACGCCAGGGCCGCTGCCTGAAGCAGCCCGATACTCAGGGCGGTAATCACAAGACCGCGATAATCATGCCCCTTGATATCAATGTCCAGCGCCCGTTTCAGCAGAATCGGCCAATATAATGACAACACCGTTGAACCGGCCAGAAGCAACAGGCAAAGCAGAAGTCGTTTTCTATGAGGTTTCAGAAGCGGAAGCAATTTTGCAAAAGCTGCCCGCGACCGAATTGTCTTCTCTTGAGAGTTGATTTGTTCGTTTTCGTAGAATTCGCTACTCATTGTACCGCTCTTGAATTCCTCGGTTTTAGTACCTTTGCTCAAATGGTTCGAACGGCTACAAAAAAACCCGCCGAACCTGGATCAGTTGCGGCGGGTGGAATCTGCTCTCTATTGCACTAGGGCCCAGATACAATTCTCCCGCCGCGGATCGCGCCGTTTGGCGTTACAGACATAATAAGTCGTATACTGATCATTCCTACAATGCCTCCAGTCCGCTACGGTTGAAATCTACATTTACTCGCTTTACGTACTTAATCTACCTTCTGTTGCATCAATATATTTGTTTTTCTCTGCTTGTCAAAGAAAAAAAGCCTTCTGGCCCGGATTTTTTCGTGTGTTACAAGATACGTGGGCCAGAGCCGCCCCGAGGCCAATTTGTTTATGACGGCCCATGACCACCACGCCCTGGGTTCATTTGGCCACTTTTTATTGCGCATGGCTTCTTAGGATACTACACTGTTATCGCTGTTCGGTTCTTGAGCGAGCCTGGAACTTCTATCCGGGGGAGATGAGGCGCGCGAAAATGTCAGCGAAGAATTATACCATAGGCTCTTACTGCTCCTCCATGGCTTGGGGCGGCCTGGAGATGAATGTCCTGAGATTCCTGCGGTGGATGCGTGATCGTGGATGGGACACGGTTTTGTGTACCTGTCCCGATTCAGCCTTGTACCGAAACGCAATAGATTCTGAAGTGAGCGTACGCCCCGTGAAGCCGACGGTCAAGTACACCGATTTCTTCAAGGCGCGGCGACTTGCCAGGCAGATCTGCAAGGACAATGTCAGAGTACTGACAGTGAGTCAAAGTCGGGATATCCTTTTTGGGGCTCTGGTAAAGCGGTTTTCTCGGAAGTCACTTAAGCTTATTTATTCTCAGCACATGCATATCGGAGGCGACAAGAAGGATTTTCTACACTCATGGGAATATGCCCACTTCGATGCCTGGGTCACGCCGGTGCAATGGCTTGCTGACCGGGTGCTGGATAAGACCACTGTCCCACTCAGCAAGATTCATATCATCCCACACGGCATTGAGCTTAAGCGATTTACCTTAGACCGCCCTGACAAGAAAACGGCGCGACGAAAACTTGGTATTGATGAGACCGTTACCCTAGCCGGCATCATCGGGCGGCTCGATCCCAAGAAATGTCAGCACGTCGTTATCAAGGTCCTGAAGAAAGTGCATGAGGCCGGACATCCGCTGCATCTGCTGGTAGTTGGCGATCGGACACTTTCGGAGTGGGAGGATTACGACAGGTATCTCGAACAGCTTGTTGACGAACTCAATCTATGCAATTTTGTGCACTTCCGACCGCATCAGCAGGACCCTGAGTACGCTTTTGCAGCGCTCGATCTGTTTGTGCTCGCTTCTCAGTCTGAAACGTACGGCATGGTGACAATTGAGGCTCTCGCCTCAGGCCTGCCGGTGATAGGCACCAGCGAAGGCGGCACGCTAGATTTGATCTCGCACGAGAAGAACGGTCTCCTGTTCACACCGATGAACGAAGACGAACTGACCGAAGCCATGCTCAGGTACATCACTGACAGCGACTTCGCTACCCGTATGGCAAAACAAGCCAAACAGGATGCTATCGAGCGATTCTCTCATATCCGCCAATGTGAAAGCTGGGAGCGGCTGTTGGATGAGATAGTTGAGTGATAAACTACCCTGCAAAGCTGACACTATCATTGAATTATATGAACAACAACAGCGTGACCATCCCCAAACGATTCAAGCAACGCTACCTCCCTCTGGTCGATGATCCTGAGGCGTTTTTCTCCAGCCTGCTGAAACCTCTGCCTAAGTCCTTTCGTGTCAACGTACTCAAAGCCACTCAAGAGGATGTAGTTGAGAGATTCAGAAGCTATGGGATGATTGTTAAACAGATGTTGTGGTATGCAGACGCCTTTGTTGTTGAAAGCGGCTCTATCGGCTCGACTCTTGAGCGTTTTTTGGGAAAGATTAACCTTCAAGAACTGGCTTCAATGCTTCCCCCTTTGCTTGTCAGAAAGGAGCTTATAAGCGCAAGAAGTGTCCTCGACGCCTGCGCTGCGCCTGGATCAAAAACCACGCAACTTGCAGCACTGATGAGGAACAAGGGACTATTGATTGCAAACGACAGTAACTTCAGCCGTATCCGCGCCTTGAAATTCAACCTCAACAAAGCGGGAGCGCTGAATGTTGTGATTACCAACCGTGATCTCAGGAACTTTCCCCTGAGCCAGTTTGACGTCATCCTTCTGGACGCACCCTGCTCCTCCGAAGGGACCACGCGCAAGAACCCGTTTCTTTTATCACGATGGTCGGAGCATCGCATCCGCACCTGCGCCGGATTGCAGAAACAGCTAATTCTGAGGGCCTTTGACCTGCTGGCGCCAGGAGGGACGCTGGTTTACTCTACCTGCACCTTCGCACCGGAGGAGAACGAGGCCGTCGTTGACTGGCTGCTTCAAAATCGACCGGCAAAGCTGCTACCAATTGACCTGCCCAACATAAAGCTGGCCCCGCCGGTCCGCGAATGGCAGGCTACTACTTTTCATCACGAGATCGACAAAGTCGCGCGTCTTTGGCCTCACCATAACGACACGGGCGGCTTTTTTCTGGCCAGGGTAGGCAAATGATTGACAAGTGCCCCCCAGAACGGGAAGAGTTTGTGCTGGACTATCTCGATCAGCGGTTTGGCCTCAAGCGGTATCTCTTCGATGGCTATTCGCTCTATGCCGGGTCCAACGGCAGGGTCTTCCTTGGACCGCAGGCGGTCTTTGATCTGTCTTTGGGTGAGACAATCGGCATACTGATAGCGCGGGTTCACAAAGGAGTCAAACCGTCAAGTATGCTGTTTCAAGTATTTGGCAGGCATGTCAAACGTAATATCGTTGTTCTCGATCGGTCACAGGCACAAAGCTACCTCAGGGGAGACGATTTGGAGCTGTCCCCAGACGAGATCGCCGATGCGACCCGTGGCTACGTGATGCTCACCTATCTCAATGAGCCGATTGCGTGTGGACTTCTGAAGGGAAATCGTATAGAAAATGTCCTGCCAAAGGCTGACCGGCTGACGGTAGAGTTTCTCTGACGATCAGTAATTGACGCTATCGGCGGCGAAACCACAGGTAATGAATAGCCCGTCCCTCCGCGCGCCATTTCATTTCGAAGAAGGTCGGTTCGTAATCGGCAAGCACTGAACCATCAACAAACGGTGAACCCATATTATGCAGCAATGCAACCTGGGTCGCGTTTTCAACCACCCATACGGCATAGAACGTAACGTCCGTAGCAATAAAGAGATCCCCTCCCGGTCTCAGGAACCGAGCCAGTAAGGAGAGGAAGTCTATGTTGAGCAAGCGCTTTGGGGCGTGGCGCTTCTTTGGCCAGGGATCGGGAAAAAGAACGTATATCTTTTCAAACATATTCTCGGCGAAGTATCTGGGCAGAACAATACGGGCGTCCCCTTGTATCAGGAGGATGTTCACCAGGCCTTTTTTCTCAATACGGGGGATCAGCTTGTGGTAGCGTTTTTTACCCAGTTCGATGGCGACAAATTTTTCGGCTGGGGACACCGCCGCCAGTGACAGCAGCAAATCTCCACGCCCCGGCCCTACTTCCAGAACATTGCCGGTAAACTCATCCGGTTTCTTCGGGTAAAAGAGCACATCCTTCGTTGACTCGAATTCCCAGGGAAAAAATTTCATATTTATACTCTGTGGTCAGTGTATGTTTTGAAGCTGTCACAAAAATGGTGTGGACTCGCGTAGGTGGCGGCCCTATGTCGCCACAAGTCTTTGTGCCGGGCGGAGACAAGCCCCGCCCCTACGCGACTCTATGGCCTCTTGGGACAACCTCTCTTCGTATGCTGACTCCTTATACCTCCAGGCTTTACTATACACAATTGATTTCTCATTGCAAACCGGCAAGCCGGTTTTGTCGATCCCAGTTGCGCAACTCTTTCGTTGGGAGGAGATCGTCACAACCACCTGCGGCGGGTTCGCGATGACGGTATTGCGACCGGGTGGCATCCCCAAGAAAACCCCATTTTTTGTTGCTTTCGGTTTTAAGCATTGTTATTATCCTGCGTAAACGGGTAAGCGCGAAGTGTGAGAGTTGTATACATGACCCGTTTTTACATAGATGTCGCAGTGTGAGAGGTGGCCTGTTACGGGAAAATAAACTAATTTCGCCCCTTCTTTTTAACCTTGACACGCTATTGGCGACAGTTTATTTTATCAGCCACTTTCGGCGGTGAGCGATGTATAAAACGGATTATGGCATAAGAGCTTAGGCAATACTGCCGATAGAAAACAAAGAGTAGGTTAGAAAAAGGATTTTTCACCAAGTTGAAGGAGGTTTTGTAAAATCGTGGGAGGACCAAGTCCGTAGCGATCATCACACAAAAATGTTGAGACAAAATTCACATGGACTTAACGGCGAAGGTGCTATTCGCCGTGGTGTGAAACCGAAGATGCACTTATTAACTAAACACAATAATCAAGGAGTTGAAGCATGAAGCGAAGCTCGAAGTTCCTGTTGCTGCTTGCAATTATCATGAGCGGCATTGTAGGAGTTTACTTCATTGGTTGTGAAGGGGACAACACAACCATCAACGAGCCCACCCCGCCGGACAAGGTCATCGGCTCCGTCCACGGTGTAATAGCGAGCGACTTTGACAATATCCCTCTGGCGAACGTGCAGGTCTGGTGGGTTAGCAGCGGTGAGACCCACACCGTTACCTCAGACTCTATGGGTTACTATATCACGGACGATATCCTTGTCTCGGGTGAATATGAAATGACCTACTCGGTGAACGGATACGCCGTTGCCAGAGAGACGGCGACAATTCCCACCGTGGAAGCGTTGCGAGGGGAACCCGGTACACCTGTCTCCGGGGATATCCCCTGGAGCGAGACGGAGGATATCTATCTTCTTCCTCTCAACGCCAATCTTACCGGCAAGGTTTACACGGCTCTGCCCAATCCGGCTCCGGGAAAGGATGACGAGACCCCGGTCGCAGCCGGTGATTCCAGTAATCTCGTGTCACCGGTGGCCAATGTCGAAGTTATTCTTGACTATGGGTATGACATTGTTCCCAACAGGTATCAAGCGTTCACTGACCAGAACGGTCAATACACCTTCACCAATGTACCATGGGCGTCTGCCCTGGTTCAAGTGGTGGTGATGCCGTTTACGGTTGGTGATTCGTCCTATGCAACGACAACGGCAGACGTCAACCTGGTTCACAACGGCACCGCCACACAGCCGAATATCTATGCCACGCTTGACTGCACTGAGCTGCCGCAGGTGCTGAAGACAAACTTCAGTCAGTATGTTGATTTCCATTATGATTCGCTTTTGAGAGTTACTTTCTCAGAGCCGATGGATACCTTTTCCTTCGACGTGACTCTGGACCCTGCCGGTGATACCGCCTGGTCCTACACGCTGGCGTGGTCGTTGAGCAACCAGGTCCTGGAGATTGACCCGGTAATGACCCTGATGACGGACGTCGAGTACGAATTAGGCCTTGATGGTCAATCGAAAGACGGCTGCCCGTTGCCCTCGACGACCCGTAGTTTCACCGTGCTCGACGGTATCGTGCTCTTATCCACCAACCTGGAGAGGGCTCCCACTCATTTTGACCAGTTCCCGATCGACTCTGTCATTAGATTGAATTTCGACATGGTGCCGGTGATTGACCCGCTTTACGGCTGGATAACTCTGACAGACGTGACTGACTCGATAACTCCGATGACTTACCCGGTTGCGTTTGATAGCACGGTCAATGGTAACAGCATTGTCATCACGCCGAGTGACTCACTTGAGCGCAGCCACAAGTATGAGCTGTGCTACAAGATTCATTCGAACATCGAGGGTGACTATGTTAACGGCTGCATCGATTTCTTTACTGAGGTTAACACAACTCCTCCGCCACAGGTGACCGGCTTTGCGGTTGATGTGGGTCTTATGCAGCTGGTTGATTCTACCAGTTGGCCAATTGACTGGAATGACACTTTGATTGGCTTCCGCTGGAACACTGTGCAGCAGGCCGATAGCTTCAAGATTTACGCCAAGGATAATAAGGCCAACTCCGACTTCATCCAGATTGAAGTTGTTCCCTGTTCTGAGCACTTGCAATATCAGTTTGATACATTATATCTGCCTTCTCAGTTTGATCTTTACCCGAATGACGGCATCCAGACTCCGTTCTCAGACGGTACAGAAGTAACTTTCGCAATTCGGGCATGGAATAATGCCGGTCTGGGGCCATTCTCGACATCGATTACTCTTGCAGACGTTGTCGCGCCTGTGTTCAATGTTGTGCAGGTCAGCGGCAGCGCCGACAATACAACGGGCGGTTCCGACGTGACTGATACCATCAGTCTTGATCGCTCTCTCGAATATGTGCAGGCGACCAACAACCCGGTCTTCTCTTTTGTAGAGGATGGCGGGGATGAGGCCTATGCGCTGTCTTCCACCGATGTTACTTGGACATGGAACAACTCGTACCGCGAAGACACCAGCGCTTATATCACCGTTCCTGCCGGCATGTGCGGCGCGGGTGACTCGCTGAAGGTAACCATTTACGATAACTCCGGCAACAGCAGTTCATATACGTGGAAACTGCGGCCATACATCACGATCACCAATCCGGTGGCTACCACAACCGATTTCGAAGCGCCGAGCCATACGGTGGCCTGGACAATCGCTCAGGCTACCGGCGCGACGCAGATCAACTGGATCGACTACATGGTGACCTTCGACAACGGAACGACCTTTATCGACAGCGTGGGCAACTTCGGTAATGGAACCGGCGGCGGCAGTAACACTGCGACTTTAGACGACACGCTGTATTCCACCACCGCCCGCGTGGGAATCATGAATCACAGCGGCGGCAATATCTGGTACAGTGAGACCTTCACTTACAACGGTATCCTCCTGACCAGCCCTGATTCTGCGACCTATGCAGATTCCACGCCGATCTACGATGCGCTGGGTACGGATTCGACCTTGATTCCGCTCGCCTGGAATTCGGCCGGTGTCGATACGGTCGTAATCTGGTACAACGCCGATGCTTGTGGCTGGACAGCGTTCGATACGGTTGCTAACACCGGAACGTATAGCTTCTGGCCTCCTGATCGTGGCGGCGACTACGCCTGCCAGGTGAGAGTCAGCGACTATGATGCCAACTTCCACCCGTGGGATTACACTACGTGGGACTTTGACGTGACGCACGACTATCTCACAATCACTTTCCCGGCTGCTTCCGATGATATCGAAGGCGGCGCCGACACCACTGTCGGCTGGACGAAGGTTGGTGAGGAGACTCAGAACGTCATCGTTCAGTATTCGCGTAACCTGGGAGCCACCTGGGTTGATATTGCGAATCCGACTCCGAACCTCGATACGGTGACCTGGAGTGTCGGCGCTAACGTACCGGCTCATCCTGATTCCGGCATGCTTCGCATCCGCGACAGCCATGGCCTGAACACTCTGGATTCGGTCGGTCCGTTCTCGATCTCCGGTCTGACTATCACCGCTCCCGACGGTAGTGAGGAGTGGCTGGTTGGAGACGGCAAGACCATCACCTGGGATACCTTCAACACGGCTGGTGTCGGCAATGTTGCGATATACTACTCCACTACTGATTGGGCTGATTCTATACTAATTGTGGCGAGCACTGCTAACGACGGGTCCTATCTCTGGACTGTAGATCCTACCACATCGACCAACGCTCAGGTTGGGGTGTATGGCAGCAATCATAGTGTTGGAGATCACAGCAGCACCTTCACCATTGCCGGTGTGACAGTTACGTATCCCAACGGTGCTGAGAACTTAGCTGTTGGTTCCTCTGCCAACATTACCTGGACCACAATCGGCACCATTGCCAACGTGGATATCCAGTATTCGGTCGACGGTGGACTATGGACCAACATTACCACTGATCTTGCGAATGCAGGTACCTACACATGGCCTTCGATCCCGAACAATCCGTCCAGCAACGTGAAAGTACGGGTTAAAAAGGCGGGAGTAGACCTCGGCTCTGATGCCAGTAACAACCCGTTTACTATTTCCGGTATCATCATTGCCCAGCCTGCTGCTGGAGTGACGTGGAATATCGGCACCGCCTACAACATTACATGGACCAAGATTGGGTTGATCGGTAACGTCATCATTGAGTACTCAAAAGACGGTGGTACCGTTTGGATTACGGTTCCAGGAGCCAGTACGGTCAATCCCGATCTTGGAACCTTCAATTGGAACCTGATTGCGGGTGACTTCCCCAGTCCTCCGTATCCCAATTGCCGAGTTCGGATTACAGAGATATCGGTACCGACTGTGCACTACTTGAACGGTGGTAACTTCACGATCCAGTAACCTGATCCGGTAATCTTAGACCATTATGCCGGGGATTGACTCAAGTCAGTCCCCGGTTTTATTTTGGGTGAAAACCATGATGGTTCGCAGCTATCACTAATAACTCACAAACCTTACGAAGCGCTTCATTGTGAATCTGTCGCAGGCGAAGTCAGGGACTAATGAGACCAATCTTATTTTGTCTTCACCAATCCGCGCAGGATTCTCAGGTTTTCGATATCCTCGGCGAGGTCTTCGCCCTTAGGGGTCTCGAGGATCATCGGGATTTTCTTGAGCCGCCTGTCATTGACGATATTGCGAAAGCCGTCCAGCCCGATGAACCCCTTGCCGATGTGTTCATGGCGGTCACGTCGGGAACCAAGCTCCTTCTTACTGTCATTGATGTGGATGATTCTCAGACGGTCAAGGCCGATGATCTCGTTGAATGATTTCGTCGTTTTTTTATAGCCATTGGGATCAACCAGCTCATATCCGGCGGTAAAGATGTGACAAGTATCCAGGCAAACGCCAATTTTGTCTTTGTTTTCCACACGGTCAATCATGTAGGCCAGTTGCTCGAAGGTGTAGCCGAGGTTGGATCCCTGGCCGGCGGTGGCTTCAAGCAGGAGGGTAACATTGTTATCGGTGAGCTCATCAAAGAGCCGGTTTATGTTGTCGGTTATCTTGTTCATTCCGGTCTCTTCGCCGGAGCCGACATGCGAGCCGGGGTGCATCACCAGGTTGGGGATTTTCAAGACTTCGCAGCGCTCCATCTCTTCTTTAAGCGACTGGTGCGATTTCTCGTTCAACGCCGAGTCCGGGGAGGCGATATTAATGAGGTAGCTGGTGTGAGATGTAGCTACGGTGACGCCGGTCTCTTCGATTAATTCAAAGAACTTGTCAATATCATCCGGTTTGAGTTCAGCGGCCCGCCACTGGTTGTTGGACTTGTTGAACATCTGGATGGTGTCGCAGGTGGCCTGCTTTCCACGCTCGATCGCCTTGTGGACTCCGCCCGCTATTGACTCATGGGCACCAAAAAGCATACTACCTCGTTATCTACAGGTATTCGGTTATCCACTAAAGCAAGATAAACTATTGTTAAAGCCAGAACAATACGGGATTATCCGGGTCGCACACAGAGTTGCTCTCACTCTATGTCGAACGTTACGCTGAAACCGTAGACGAAATCCAGCACCTCGGACAGGTCGTCATCGAGAGGGAACCGGAAGTTCAATCCAGGTCTGATGATTCCAAAATCGGCGTAGCCGGCTAATCCCATTTGATGCACAGTGCGCTCTCCGAAATCGAGATCGCTCTGGGTGGTTAACAGACGACCGGTGAAGCCGCTACCGATACCCGCACTGGCTGACCTGTACCACAGCTCTAAATTGTAGTCGATATACATCTCCGGGGCTCCTCCACCATTAGTGGGAACCATGAAGCTTCCTCCCATAGTAAACGAGAATGAAGTCCCACCCCGGGACGAGAATCGGTACCCGCCGCTGGCCAGAAGAGTAAATAGATTCGGTATGAATGCTTCAAATCTGTCAAAGCTGGTGAAGATGCCAATTGTCGCGGCGTTGAACCTGTCATCCTGGGCGAGTGGTAGACGGATGCCGAAGTTCGCAATGGCAACGGCTGACAGTCTTCTTTCTGGGCTTGTAACTCTGAGGCCAATGTATGGGTTCCCAATGATGTTTTGATCCAGGTAATAGCTTGATATGTTATCTATGTCATACCGCGCGAACGGGAATTCAACGACAAGAGCAGTCATCTGAGTCAGCGAAAAACTCCCGGACAGAAACCATGCTGAGTTCAGCAGAGAGAAGTCTCTGTCTCTGTCGAATTTTGCCTTGTGAGCCTCTAACGATATCTCTCTTTCTCCATACGTGTGCAACCAATAGTGCTGCGAGGCCACTGGTTCCGTAAGTCCAAAGAACGTCAAAACCAGTATCATTGCGATCGATGATATAACAGCTTTAATGTTCATCACTATTACTACCCTCATATTGTGCGAAAACCATTTAATATCCTTAAAAATAGAGAAATTATCAAGGTCTCAGCCTTACTTCGTTAGGTCGTGTTAAAGGTGTTCCGCTACCATAGCACACCTGCACATAAATACTGAATTACAAGAAACATAAGAAGCGGGTTTTTATATTGCAATATCCATTTGCAGATTTGCAGGTCGGAGGGACATCACTGTATATATATATAATGAGTGCTGGAATCTGCTGTGATTTTTGGCCGGCAGGTATTACATTGTCTGCATGCGCAAGTATCTCAGCTGTATCTTGTCCATCCTGGTTATCTGTCATAGCAGTGCCTTGGCGGCCAAGTATGCCGGCGACGCCTTCTCGCTGGGTGTAGGTGGCCGTGCGCTGGCGCTGGGTGGGGCGGTAATCGCCGGGCCGTTTGACGCCACGGCGGCCTACTGGAACCCGGCGGGTATGAACCGGCTCGATGGCCGCTATTTGGTGTTCATGCACGCGGAGACATTCGGTTCCCTTCTCAACCATGACTATATCTCATATATAGATGCCCGAGGCCAGAGCGGGTCTCTTATTCAAGCGTTTGGTTTTTATGTCTACTATCTCGGTGGGGGCGGTATCAAGATTACCGACACTCTTGCCAGTGGTCGTCCATTTGTCGTGCGTGAGGAATCGCACGGCGACTTCTTGTTTTCGGCGGCTATATCCGGAAGAATCGCGGGCCGGATTGATTTTGGACTTACGGCCAAGATTATCTATCGTGACATTGGCACCGAAAGCGGCAAAGGGTTGACAGTCGACGCCGGGCTGCTCTATCAAGTCCATCGGTACATCAACCTGGGGCTGATGGTCACTGATGTCACTACCGGTTTCATCCGCTATTCAGGAAAGACCTTCGGTGACGGCCCGAACTATGAATCTATCTATCCGACGATCAAGCCGGGGATAATGGGGGAGTATTTGTATTCCGATTTTACCGGGCGTTTTGTTGCTTGCGGTGACATTAAGTTCGAGAACCTCAAGTCTGCCGCGCAGTACTGGAGCGGCCCGGTCTCACTTGATACTCATTATGGATGGGAGCTCGACTACAGAGCAATTGTCTTTGGACGTGCAGGGTTTGATATTGGGCGTTTCACTGCCGGTGGCGGACTCGATGTCCGCAACTTCACGGTCGACTTTGCCTACTTTCACCACAGCGACCTTGACGAAACCTACCGTGTAAGCGCCGGCTACCGCTTTTAGCCTGCAAAGCCATTTCGTTTGGACCCAACATAAATCCAGGATCATCCGCAGTTAAAGTTAAGCAGATCAGGTAACCTTGCGGGTCTGGTCAGCAGGAGTGGGGCCGGAGTCAGGAAGATGTCCTACAAGCGGTCAGTATATACAACCGGTAGGGAGCCCAGTAGCACCAAATTGTCGGGTAACCTGGATCAGCATATGGATCCGGCGGAACTCCCCCATGCCCTGGGTCAATATACGCGTGAACGAGCTGCGCATGACCAGTCTGAATGGATATCCCTGTTAGGATTCCAGCCAAGAGGAGAAAGACTAAAGTTCTGCTTCTAATTGAGCGCATCACTTTTCCTTCCTGTAGATGATATACGCCTTGTAATCATCGTTATCGAGGAATGCTATTTTCCTCCCATCTGGGGCGTAGACTGGCGCGCTACAGCTTTCAATTCCAATAAGAGTGTCAAGGATGGTAAATTCATTGGTGGTATAATCGAAGGTCCCTATCCTATCTACCACGAATTCACCGCCCGAGGGGTAATCGCCATCACACGTCTGATTGAACAGCATTTCGGTTGCCCTAGGATTGAAGGAGACGAACAAAAATCCACACCCAAAGGTTCCTGCTGGCCGATCACCGGCGTAATCCTGCAAGGTTATCTGAACGGAATCGCTCAACCGTGTAAGAATTGCGTGTGTAAAAAAGTACGATCTGTCTGGACTAATGACCGCCTCGAAAGCTTGCCGATAGGGGTCTTCCGCAAGCCAGATCGAGTCGCTCTGATCGAGGGTAATAAGGTCGAGGCCACCTGTCCCCCAGCAGATAAAGTGGTTGTCCTGCATCGCTGGAGCCTTGTCAGGAAAGAACCATCGCGGCTCGTCAATCGTCTCACCTACCGTAGCGCGAGGTAACATCCTTGAACGCCCGGTCATGGTCTTAAAGACATAATACGCGTTCCCTTCCAACGTCAAGAAGGGTCCCTCGAAGTAGGTGTTACCGGCTGCGTTGGACACCGTCTGCCACTCGGCCACAATCGTCTCCTGGCCGGTGTTGATGTCAACAACGGTTATGGTCTTGTACAAGGCCGAGTCAGATGCTCTGCGCCTAGGCAAGTTGATAGCCACCTTGTCGTTCGACGCCCACTCGAACCGCCGGGGCGTGATGCCGATGTCGATCTTCCAAGTCTCGCGGCTATTGCCCAAAGTGTCTGAGATCATCAAAAAGTTGTTGGCAAAATACGCCAATTTTGTCCCATCAGGTGACCACTTCAGTGGCCCCGTAAAAGGCACCCAGGCCGCCGGCCCTACCTCGATCACTTTAGTGACCTTATAGCCCGCAGCTAGGCTTAGGCTGTTAAAAAGCCCGGCCACTAGTAGAATTGTTGCAACAAACAAACGCATAGGATTTGCTCCTTTCTAAAGATAATGTTACAGGACAAAAACAACCAATACGCTCATATATACACCTCCCTCTTCGGTCTGTCATTATGAGAGCCACCACCACACGACAACCGTTGCGTATGATTCCATTTGTGCGTGTGCCTAAAAAAAGAAAAGTAATATCTATAGAATTTGTCAAGGGGAAAATTGGGATTTTTTAGATATCAAAGATGGAGCAGATGTGGACTCACCATTGGCGAGCCGTGTACAACACAATGACTTTGGTGATCGGATAGAAGGCAATCACATCAGAATGAGAAGCCCACGTTCAGGTAAAACCGTTCCTCATCCGTGTCGGCGACTCCATAACCAAATTCTACAGGGCCGATCGGGGCGTCAAGGGCGAGAGATATGCCGACTCCGTGCCGGAGATTACGAAGCTTGATCTGGTCTGTCGCCGTGTAGACCTCGCCCATGTCATAACGGCTGATGAAATACAGGCGGAGAGGAAGTTTTACACGTAGTTCGTTGTTCAGCAAAAACAGTTTATCGCCCGATAGCTGGTGGGTGCAAAACCCGGCAAAGGAATGTATCCCGCCGAGGTAAAACTTCTCTGATACCGGCAGGTCCGACCGGGACAATCCCAGAGACAACTTAGGATGGTAATTCAGATACTTTCCCAGGGCGGAGTATGCCTCCAGGGAGGTAAAAAAGCGCGTGAACTCGACCTCGCCGCCAAGATACTCGCCTGCAAATGCCAGTTCGAACAGATGCTTTTTGCCTGACTCAGGAAACGGCACACGATTGAAGGTTTCCACCAGCGATCCGATGGTGAAGATTCTCAGCCCAAACTTCTGCGTGGCGCTCTTGTCGGGATGTCGGTATTCGACCTCTTCCAAAGTAAGGCCTGTCGTCACGGTGCCGAGCCTGAATATCTGCTGACCAAGTCGCAACTCGATGCCGGTCTTGATCTCTCTCCGATCGCCAGTATGGGAACCTTCCATGTCAAAGAGGTGACGATCGAGCTGATAACGGTACACGTGAAACTTACTCGTGAGATAGGTGCTGAAAATACGGTCAGCCTTGAAACCGGCGAGATAGCGCTGACGGTCCGGAGCGTAGCGTGCATGGAGAAGAAACTGCAGCCCTATCCCACCAATATTGTCGTCCAGAATCTCAGCAAACTCTTCGGAGCCATACTCGTCATGCCAATGCCACCCAAGGCGCATTTGGCGGTGCTTCTTTTCCTGAACTCGAATGTTGACAATAGCTCCACCACGATACGGTTTGAGATCGACCATGATCTGGTCGAACAAGTCAGTCCCGTAAATGTTGGCGATTCCCTGTGAAGCCCGGGGGCTCGAATATGGCTGACCGACTTTCAGTGGGAAAAGGGAGCGGATAAACCAGTCTTTTGTGCGTTCGTTTCCATCGACGTCAATCCGTTTGATTATTGCTTCATCGATAACAACGGTAATCTTCTTCTGCTCTTGATCAACCGTTACCTCTCTGACGTCGGTCAGGTCGAAGCCATGCGCATTGTAGAGGTTCAGAATGCGATCAATCCCCTGCTGCAAGAGCTGAGGAGTAAGAAGCGAATCCTCGAAATTGAACTGGGATGCCAACATTGTGTCGTCAAAGATCGTGTTGCCGACAAAGGTGAATTCGATGTCAGACAACCGAAAACACCGATAGGCCGTTACCCGGAGCAGCGTCTTTACCCCGCCGTCGCCGGACAAACCAAGAGGCCTTAGGTCAACCTCCAGCCGGAATAGTCGAAGATCAACCGCCACTGACTTGAGAGCGGAGACAAGTTCTGCTCGGCTGACTGGTTCTCCCGTGAATCTCTTCATGATAGCAGCCCCAACAGCCGGTGGCAGGCTGTCTCCTCCAACATACACGATGGAGTAACGAGTTTGGTTACACTCCTGCCGAAACCGACTAACGATGCTGTCGGCGGCCACCTTGCCGGCCTGATAACCCATTTCTATAAGACTATCTTTGAACTTAAAGTCTGTTGAGCTAAACTCATCGATAGGCGGTGCGATAACGAAATCAGCCGCCTCCAATTGGGTAGCCAGCTTGTCGGCTGTCATAATACTCGTTACCTGGCTGGCAATATCAATCGGTGTTGTCAGTTCCTCCTTGGGAAGAAGTCGGCTGGCCGTGTTGATAGCTACTACAAAGGTAACAGAGTCACTCATCTTCTTAGCCAGTTCGACGGGGATCGGTGTGATAATACCCCCATCCATAAGAAGTTGCCTATCCTTCTCCAGGCCGGTGAAAGCAAGTGGGAAACCCATCGTGGCGCGCATCGCCTCGGCCAGTGACCCGTGGCCATGTATCACCTCATGTCCGGTGACGATGTCGGTACTGATGGTTTTGAAGGGGATCGGCAACTTCCCGAAGTCGCCCGCACAGTGATAATTGGCTTTGGTAGTAAGAGTCGTCAAAAGCGAGGTGAACTTCTGCCCGGCGGTCAACCCCTGGGGTATTACCGGGATAAAGCCGTCGAAGCGAACAGATACAAGATGCCGACCTCGCTCTTCACGCTGAGTAAGGAACATTGTTTTGCGAGCCGGCGCGTTGGAGAGAAATTGGTCGAACGATATGCTATGCACTAATGAGCGGAGTTCCTCGGGGCTATAACCTGCTGCATACAAGCCACCCACGATGCCGCCTATAGAGGTACCGGTAACAGCGGCCACACTAATGCCTTTTTCCTCGAAGGCTTGGAGGATGCCGATTGTGGCCAGCCCTCGTGCCCCGCCGCCGGACAGGGCCAGCAGCACCGGATAGTGCTCAGTGGTGTCAAGAGGGTCGAGACCATCCAATCCGCCGACGATGATGCGGTCGCCGGCGCACGCGGATGCGGTGACGAGACAGCAGACCATCAGTGTGATAGTGACAATAGTTTTCACTTGCCAAGCGGTTACAGGAATGAGTTCATTGGCTCCCAGTAACTTATTCACAGGTAATAAAAAGTGCCGTTATCAAGGACGGAATTAAAAAATGTCAAATCGTTGCTGATGAAAAAGGGGCGAAGGGAAAGCGGTATGTTTCTGGCCGAAGGTGTCCGGCTCCTTGAAGAGTCAGTGCGACTGCATTTCCTGCCTCGTACGGTGTTCTATGCCCCCTCAATGTTGTCCAAGCGCGCCGAGAAGTTGATAAAGCGGTTCGAAAACCGCGCTGTTGAGACGGTAAAACTGTCGGCCAAGGACTTGCGGTCAGTGTCGGACACGGAATCACCGCAGGGCATAGTGGGACTTTTTGCCATACCAAGCACCAACCTGTCCAAACTTTACCAGCCAAAACATCGTAGACTTGTATTGTGTGAGAATATGTCCGATCCAGGCAACCTGGGAACACTGGCTCGTTCTTCACTGGCTTTTGGCTTTGACTTAATACTCCTGTGCGGCGACTCGGTCGGGCCATACTCGCCGAAAGTGGTACGAGCCTCTGCCGGCGCGGTTTTCGGGCTTCGAATCGCTGTTGTTACTCTGAAGGAGGTGTATGCGTTCTTAGCAAGGGAGCGAGTGATGATCATCGCGGCCGATCTGAGGGGAGAGAGTGTTACTAAACTACCGAGGAAAGCGCTCCAGAAGCGAAAGGTTCTGCTGGCTGTCGGCTCCGAAGCAACCGGCCTTTCAAAGAACCTCCTGGAGAGATCGGACATTCGCGTTCGCATTGAACATTTACGCACGGTGGAATCGTTAAATGCTGCGGTTGCGGGGTCGATAATAATGAAACAGGTCTATGACCTTACGCATTGAGGGTGAACCATGAGACTGCTGACCACTTTTGTACTCAGTTTCGGTATTTTCCTGTCGGCATACTTGCAGGCCTCTTCACAGGAGATATTCGAAGAAAGCGAAGGGTTGTTTTCTACCCGGGAGTTGACGGATACGATTGCAATGGGCGCCGACAAAAAGGTCGTGATACGGTCGGCTTCCACTCTGCAGGGTTCAATCTATATTACTACTGCGGATAAGGATGAAGTTTCGATTTCCTACCTCAAGAAATCAAAAACCGATTCCAGATCGAAGGCAATCGATTTCATTGACCTCATTGCCGTTCATCTTGATCGCAACCCAGAGGGAGTGAGGCTTGATCTGCGAGCGCCCAACCCGGCGCCGTGGACGGATCCCGATATCGTACTGGTTAAAGTGGAGTTGGTCGTTCCGGAGAACTGTGTTATCGAGGTTGAAGCTCCGTACTTTAACCTGACAGCCGATGGACCATTTGAAGCCGTTATTGTGCCCTCTTCTCTTGGTAAACTCGAGATATGCGATGTCACAAAACAGTTGAGACTGGAAACGGCCAACAGCCGTGTGTCAATTGAGAGAATATCAGGGGATATTTCGGTGACTACCAGCAATTCCCTGCTGAGCGCCAAAGAGATTTCCAGCACCCGGAAACAGGCTCGTTTCAGAAATGACGGCGGAGATATTGAAATTGACGGTTTCACTGGTGAAATCAATGTGAAGAACAACTACGGACGTATTGAGATTGCAAACTTCGAGCTGCACTCCGGAAGGAATATCATTCGGGGTTTCTCAGCGCCTATCGTTATTGGTATAACGCGCATCACTGACGCTCAGGTAGTGATAAGCAACCGCTTTGAGGACATCGAAATAGCGGTACCGGCCGATCTCTCGGCGAGACTTTCTTTGTCAGTTGAAGAGGGAGAAAAGATTGAAGCCAACGGCTTTCCGTTCAAAACCGATCTGGTACAGCCCAACCGGTTAAACCTTGTTACCGGCGATGGCGAAGCGCTCATCAGCGCTGCCGTCAGAGGCAAGGGGAACATCTATGTCCGAGCAGAAGAAGAAGGAGATTAGACGTGAGGTTCATGGCTACTAGAACTGCTGTTGCTGCAGCGGCACTGGTTGTTTTTGTCGGTTCGTCAGTTTGCAGCCAGCGGGTTCCCTTTCCTGAAGGAGTATTCTACTACAAACCGGCGGCATCGGTATTCGGAGCCGAGGCGGCCTGGGTGAATCCGGCCGGGTTGAGCCGCTACGGTGCCTCCAGCTTTCAGTTCATGGGCGACTGCGCCGACGAGAAGTATTTCAAAAGTTGGGGCGCCGTAGTGAATCGTGACCAACTGGCCGTGGCCTATCGGAACCTTGATAATCCAGACGGAACGAACTACCACGAGTCTCTGATTGGGGCCGGCATGGCGCTGGCAGGGAAGCTCCACTTTGGCGGATCATACCGCTACTTCAAAAAAGCCCCCGACGTATATAACAAGCGACACTTCTGGAATATCGGATTTATGGGTCAAGGCAGAGGCTCGCTTAGCTGGGCGGCCGTCTTTTCAAATCTCAACCGAGGAAAAATTGAGGGTGAACGGACCGAAACCGAGCAGAGGTATTCGCTTTCCTACCGTCCGCTTGGGAAAGTCGCTACATTTTCGGTCGATATGTTCCTGTCGACCAAAACCAGGCTGAGCAACGCCGATTATGTCTATCACCTTGAGGTGGCGCCTCGTCGGGGTCTCTATGTTGAGGGATATGTCGATTCTGATCAGAACTTCCGAATCGGCGTCAGGGTTAATCTGTCTCAGGATTTTGTCGGTTCCCAAAGCAGTTTCCAAAAAGATGGCGACCACTTGCGAACGACACTCTATCTTGGCGCTACCAGTCTGAAAGGGCCATCTATGCTCTCGTCGTCAAGGCGCAGGCTGGCCGTTAGTCTTTCCGGAAAGCTGAGGGAAAATCCACCCCGTCCACGGTTCGGATTGCAGGAGACGTCGTTCATTACGCTACTGACGACAATTTACCGAGCTGCTGAGGACCCTTCAATCGGTGAACTGGTCATGAGCCTCAAGGGTCTCTCTCTGGGATTTGGCCAGGCACAGGAGTTGCGTGAAGCCTTGATGTACTTCCGGAGTACAGGCAAGACCGTTGTGTGCCACCTGTCGTACCCCAACAACATTGCCTACTTCGTGGCTTCTGCCGCCAACACGATTCTCATTCCGCCTGTCAGTCAGCTCAATCTGGTGGGACTGAGGGTGGAGTTATCCTTCTATGCAGGCACTCTTGAGAAACTCGGTATCAAAGCAGATGTGCTGCGTATCGGCGACTACAAGACAGCAGCAGAAAGGTTCACGGAAAAAGCTGCCACTGAACAGAACCAGCAGCAGATAAATCGCATGCTTGACGACATCTATGACCAGTTTGTAGCAGCTACAGCCGAGGGCCGAGGCATCTCCTCTGATTCGGTACGGAGAGTCATTGATAACGGCCCCTATACCTCGGCGGAAGCGATGGAATATGGGCTGGTGGATGGACTGAGCTACAGGGACAGGCTGGCCAGAGATTTCCTTTCCGGTTTGCCTGAAGTATCGTTCAAGCGTTATCTGGGCGACACTCTTCTCAATGACGGTTGGCCGGCTGAGCCGGAACTGGCTCTGGTGGTGGCAGAAGGGGAAGTTGTAACCAACGCAGGTAGACTATCCCCTTTTGGCGCAGGTGACAAGGTCACTCCGGCATCTATGGAATGTGCCTTTAAGCGTGTCGCCAAGCAGCCGCAGGTAAAGGGGGTAATTTTTCGAATAAGTTCGCCTGGCGGACTGGCGCTGGCAGGAGATAAGATCTATCACAGTGCACATGAAGCCGCAGAAAGCAAGCCGCTTGTCGTTTCGATGTCAAATGTTGCGGCGTCTGCCGCGTACTATGTGGCCATGCCATCGGCGCGACTGTTTGCCAATCCCGGCACAATCACCGGCTCGATCGGGATATATGGCGGCAAGGTCGATATGAGTGGTCTTTACAAAAAGATTGACCTGGGAAAAGAACTATACACCCGCGGCAAGTTCGCCGGAATGCTCAGCACTGTCCGTCCATTCACACCAGAAGAGAGAGAGAAGTACTATTCGCAGATGAAGGCTTTTTACGATCATTTTATCCAATTGGTTTCGGCCAATCGTTCGCTTTCGGCGGACTCTGTTGAGGCTCTTTCCAGGGGGAGAGTGTGGACCGGGCGAGAGGCATTGTCAAACGGCCTCGTGGACGAACTGGGCGGGCTGAAGCAATCCCTCGATTACACCGCCTCCCGGCTTGGTCTGAAGAACTATCGGATTGCCGTCTACCCCGAGAAGCGCCCCCTGTTCATTCTACCCGGTAGCTCTATTGTGAAGGCCATCACTCATTTCCTTTCGGATTACAGGACCACTGATGAGGTTTTGACACAGGGGCTTGGCCTTACAACTGACGGGGAGATTATCGCCCGTATGCCGTTTGACATAGCTATTGAGTAAGGCGCTCGTTTCCTATTGCAATAAGAAAACCCGCCCTTTCGGGCGGGTTTTGCATCCAGGTCTGCTGGTGTCAAGTAAGCTAATTGTTGTCGTATCCTACATACTGCTGCTGCCAGCCTGTTCGCTGGAAAACGCGTACCACTGGCGTTTCCGGCGGCAGTTTGTTGGGGTCATCAAGATCGGTATCATACGACCAGTCTCGATTCGGCGGTGAGTAGTAGGTACCATTCCAGATACCGTTGGCTTGGACAGAGTACCAGAGACATACTGCTGAACCTGTCCAGGTGAAATTCTTTCCCGACCACACCTCAAGGAAGCGAGGGAGGTTCTCAAAACCGCCGTTGTAGTCCGACGAGGTAGTCTCTATGTTACCTGTCAGGTAAGAAGCATTTACTACCGTGGGCACCGCTACGCGGTTATTTTTTGAGCCGGAGCTTTTACTATCGTCCCAGCTCGATGACAGAAACGTGATGGCGTCAGCAAGGATAGACGCTGACTTCTTGTCGTTGGAATTGAAGTCACCAAGCGTGTAGACCGGATTTTCACTGGCGATGGTCAATCCGGCATCGAGTTCTGACCCGTTATTGATGCGCATGGCTGGGAAGTCAGAGGTCTGATCAGAGCAATAGATTACTCCGTTTGAGGGAGCGTAGCCGGAATCATACAGTTTTTCGATGTCCAGTTCCATGCAGTCAACATTGGTCAGTTCCCGTCCGTCGTAGAACTGGTCATCGGTGAAGGTAATGACACTATCAGAAATCATATTGGCTGTTACGTTAACCCAGGCGCCGCCGACCTTTTGGTAGGCTTGGCGGTCAATGAATTTTAAAGTAGCCTTGCTCTCATACGAATCGACATTTCCTCCTGTTTCCCGCTCAATCAGATTGTGGGGATCTCCACCCGCCGTGGTGGAGAGCGGGACATTCAAAGGTCCCTGACCGTGGGTGGAATCCTGGACTCGTCCCTGCCACCGAGCCACCGACGAATCATACCAGTATGAGTCATTTGCATCAAGCCATCCAGAGCCGTCTTTCATCGAAACGTAGTTGCCGGCGGCATCTTTTATTTGAACGTCGGCGTGGTCTACCCCGCCGGCCCCTTTCCGTCCGTGTAAGATGTTGCCGGATGCAGTCACATAGCTGTCCATCTGCAAACCAGTACCAGCCTGCAGCCACAGGCTGCCGTTGGAGTGGACGCGTCCGATGAGTGTCATCGAAGGGCCTGGCGCGATTTCAAGGTCGTTACCGTAGAAAACAGCGAACTGAAAGATTGGCACCAGGGCCGATTCAAAAGTCTGTGACAATTGTACTTTGGCATTGTCAATTGGGCCTATAGCTGTAGAGGTAATCGTAAATGACTTAACCAGCGCATGGAGACCGGCCAGGGTGCCGTTGGTAAGGTCTTTCTGGACCGCAGCGCCGTTATCAGCCGTGCTGTAGGTTACCAGGCACCGATTTACAGAGTCGGACCCTGCCGGCATGATTGTCGGCGGCACGCCAGTCGTATCGTACTCGGTTTGCAAAACCGCCGCTGCCTTCTCCAGCCCCGCCTCAGAAGCATAGAAGGCCCGCATCTCTTGCAACTCGTTCCCTGCGATGTTCACCTCATCGTCGGATGTTGAGAGAGCGGCAAGGCCAAGCAGGGTCAGCATGGCTACCATTATGAGCGCTATCAGAGTGGCAATGCCACGCTGGGACGTAATTCGGGTTGTTTTCATGGTTACCTACTTTCTATATGCCAACATTTCTCAAATAGACCCTTGTCGAAAACACTCGGTTTCGATACTGGGACGAAACTTCTTGGGCAAGTTCAGGATCAGGTCTGGTCGATCTCCCCGTCACGGATATTAGAACCTCGCGAATGTCATCGACAATCGTTGGTACATCCAGGACCATCCCGTTTCTCATCCCGTACTGAAACTGGAGGTCGCTGATATCCTCTGCGTATACCTGTGGCGGCTGGCCGGCAAGTTGAACCATCAGATTCGGATGATCCGGGTCCGTGGTCGTATCCAAAAAGAACTTCACTTGTGTCATCGCCAGAACGATGGCATTCTCACTGTATGCCTTTGAAAGCGTCATAGTATTATGCTCGATATACTTCGAGGCTGTCTGGACATGTGATATCATGAACCATTCACCGCCGCCCGAATCCGGCTCAAAGATGTACACCCATTGGCTGTCTGAGAAGCAGGATACGTCGCTGGCACACTTCAGTACGGAAGAGGGTTGAGGCATGGCGGAACTCAATTTCGTTTCACAGCCGCTCGTTTGATAGGTGATGGTAATCGTATCCGGATCGGTGTTGGCGGCAACAATAGCCGGCACTCCCAAGGGCAGGTCGTATCCGGCCATCCTGATGTGACGACCGAGTTCGTCGATAGAGGCCCTGGCGTTCTGCTGAACAGTGGTGATATCGTCCTGGATCATGTAGTTTTTGTGTTGGGTGATGTAGAGCTTGAAAATCGCCGTCGTTACTACACCCATTATCAACAGAGCAATCATCACTTCCAGAAATGAAGTTCCTCGCTGGCTTTTTGATTTCTTGGTCCACGTACACATAGTGACACCTATACTGAATCGGTTTTGATGAATGCTGTCATGGAATCAGATACGCTATTGGCTCTGATGTCTTCCCATGTTACGAATATGTCCACCTTGCGAAGATGGTTGCCGGCGTTGGTGACTCTCCAGTTCCGGGTAACCCTTAAGATGGTATCGTTACCGCCGGCTGGTATCGGGGTGTTCCGAAGCTGCTCCAGCTTCTCCTGCATCACCTGATTGGCGATGGTGATTTTGTTGGACCAATCGTTGCCGTCGAGGGCCACCATGGCCATGTTAAGCAGGAGCAACAGGGAGATAGTCATGATGACCATAGCTATCATGACTTCAAGCAGGGTCAGGCCGGATTGATTGGTAATTCTTCTATTCTTCATACTTTCTACCCTTTGTTTTCTGCAAGTTGTGTAAATCCTGTGCCGCAAACAGACAAATCTTGGTTGGCTTGTAAGAACCCAGGCTAACTTATTGCACAGCAGGGAAAAAGCTCCACCCCCAGCTATCTCCTTCGATCAAGTACAAGATATTACCCCTTAGTTGCGGTGCGGAAAAGGTTGAGGAAAGTACTTCTATGCCCATAAAGTATGGGGACAAACCCATATTTAGATCTGTTAGACCTCTCATTGGACAGGAACCCTGACTCATCCCCGATGTACGGTTAAGTTATTTTGCTTGAGGCTGATGCCGTATCCGGCTATACTTCAATTTCTAGGGTAGAGATCAAGACAAAAGCTTCTTCGAATAGTGGAGTTTGGCCATGACAAAGAACTATAAGATGTACTTAGGAGGCGGGTGGGTCGATCGAAAAAAGAAGATTCGGGTTTATTATCCTTTTGACGACTCATTGGTTGCTAACGTCGCAGCAGCATCAAAAGAAGACTACGCCAAGGCAATACAGATAGCCGATGAAACCTTCAAAGTCACCCGCGAACTGCCCTCGTACAAACGCGAGCAAACCTGTTTAGCTGTTGCCGCCGGGTTGGAAAAGAACATCGACAAGTTTGCGAAAACGATGGTAATGGAACTCGGCAAAGCGCTTAAGGATTCCAAAGGTGAAGTCAATCGGGCCATTGGTGTGTTCAAAACGGCAGCCGAGGAAGCCAAACGTATCGGCGGAGAGATCATCGACCTTGACTGGGCTACTGGAAACGAAGAACGCTTAGGGCTTGTGCGGCGCTTTCCGAAAGGTGTCATTGCCGGTATCTCGCCGTTCAACTTCCCGCTTAATCTTGTAGCGCACAAAGTCGCTCCGGCTATTGCATCCGGAAACACAATTGTGATTAAGCCGGCATCGAAGACACCAATCAGCGCCCTGCTACTGGCGGAATTGATTGACAAGACCGATCACCCGAAGGGCGCCGTGTCGATCCTTCCCGGATCATCGAAAGACTGCTCGCCGCTTCTTGAAGACAACCGGGTGAAACTGATCACCTTCACCGGTTCAGCCGAAGTCGGCTGGTGGATTAAAGAGCATTGCGGCAGAAAAGAAGTTGTGCTGGAGTTGGGCGGCAACGCCGGAGTGGCGATTGCCGATGATGCTGATCTCGAATATGCTACCACCCGTTTGGTGCCCGGCGCCTTCGGCGTGGCAGGACAGTCGTGTATCTCAGTGCAACGTATCTATGTACATGAAAAGGTGTATGACAAGTTCGTCACACTGTTTAAGGCCAAGATCGAAAAGATAAAAATTTGTGATCCGCTCGACCCCAACACCGATATAGGCACGATGGTTGATAAACAGTCGGTGGAGAATACGCTTGCGGCTGTTGATGCTGCCGTTAAGGGCGGAGCGAAGATTCTTGTTGGGGGGAAAACCCACGGGCGCATGCTGGAGCCAACCTTACTGACGAATGTGAAAACTTCGATGGATGTCTGCTCCAAAGAGGCTTTTGCCCCGCTGGCGGTGATGTTCAAGTACAAAGATTTCGAAAGAGTCGTCAATGAAATCAACAATTCAGAGTATGGTTTGCAGGCGGGAATCTTCACCAATCGCTTAAAAGACATCTTCTATGCCTTCAAATACATCGAATGCGGTGGGGTGGTGGTTAACGATGTCCCGACCTACCGCGCTGACCATCAACCTTACGGCGGCATGAAGGCCTCCGGCCTCGGCCGCGAAGGCATCCGCTATGCCATCGAAGACATGACGGACGTGAAGATATTGAGTGTGAATTTGAAGTAGGCAGGATCCCTGCGATCCTGCTATGTCTCGAGATAAGCGTGCCTTAGCGCCGTCACTCTGAGCGGACTTGAGAGGTACCGGGCGCAGGGGAATGGAATGAGCAACATTCAATATTCCCGGTTGGTTTTCTTGAAAACGGCAATCTCAAAGTTCTTGACCACGCGTGTGAATGCGCTTTGGTATGGCGATGTTTTCTTTAAAAGTCAGCCGGTCTTCTCCAGAAGAAACCAAGTCAGATCATCCTGTGGAAAATGCGGATCCCGGTGGTAGGTGAACCCATAGTTGACCAGCTGGAGATCATCGAAGCGATCCAGCATCTCGCCGGCAAAATCCCGTTTGAAAAGGTAACCATGGTGCCCGTGGTAGGTGACCTCAACCGGAGTCGGATTGTAGTACTCGGCCAGACAGATATATCGCCGGCTCGTCTGGTACAGCTTGTCGTAAACTCTCGGTAGCATGTCCGGGTTCATGTGAATCAGGACCCCTTTGGTGAATACCAGATCTCTGAGGGTGTCTGGCTCAAAGTCTAGTATCGATATTGCATAGACCTTTATTCCCTTAATGAGCTCAAGCAGCGAAACTGCCCTGGTGTTAATCTCAATAGCAGAAAGCTCCATATCCGGTCGCAGCCGGCGGATAGCTATCAAATTCAGGCCGGTGTTGGCGCCGAACTCGATCAAAGAGTCCACCGACTTGGTACAGGAGAGTATCTTTGCAAACAGGGCGGTGTCGGTAGCAACGATGGCCTCGCCCTGATTCCTATCGGAGTAGTGATCGCCAAACTGACTGGCCCAGAATCGTTCCTGCTCCGTTCGGTAATCTTTCGATATCTCTTTCATATTCCCTCCTTCGACTCTGCCTCAGTCAACGACCATCTACCTCACCGGTGACAAGAGACCGCGCCTTAGGTCCCTGAGTGAGTGGGTTGACGTACTCTATTATCTCTAAACTTGCGAATACCATCGATCTTATCAATATTAAACACAATAGTCTCAACCCGGCCTCGGCCGCGAAGGCGTCCGCTACGCCATCGAAGACATGACTGACGTGAAGATATTGAGTTTGAATTTGAAGTAAGGTAGGATCCCTGCGATCCTGCCATTTGCGAGCAAAAGAATTGGGAGCCTCACAGGGCTCCTTCCCTATAGCCTGTACTGCACTGGCGGGCTTCAATCACCCCGCAGGAACATCCACGACATGTACCTTTGATTCTTCCAATTCCTCATAGACATGTTAATCTCACTATTTATGTGGGCCATTGTGTAAGCTTTGAGTATTTCTCCAGCTTTTTTATAATCCGACTCATCCCCGTAAAGGAAGAAGCGTATAGGGTATCCCCCAGTTGCGCGTTTATATGGAATAGCGCCATAATCTGGATAGGTGAACTCCACGAGGTCAATTTGGTTCATTAAAGTGTCTACAAACTTGTTGCATATAGTAGAAGTTGCAGTGGTATCACCACAGTGAAAGGTAAAAGAGCTGGGTTTATATCTCCAATAAAGCGTGTCCTCTACCCGTGTAAAACTGGTTTTGATTGGGTTTATTATTATCAGTGAGTCATCAATGATCAGCTTGTAATTGTCAATCATCGATCGGTATTGAAAAACTAACTCGTATTCATGACCAGGCAGATCGAAATATGTATTTGTTTGGGCAGGACCGAAGCAGTCCAGCATCGCATTTGGTTTTAGTATTCCCTCATAGCGAATGACAATTCTATTAGCGCTCAGCTCTTTGGTGGAAATAAGGGAGAGATTGCCCAAGGGGTAGATCCGATCTGTACGTTGTAGGATTAACACACATGGTTCACATGGGGCTGTGTGGTCGGCAAATCCCTCACGCACGGCGAAGACAACGGTGCTGTCAATACTTCTAATTGAACCTGTCAGATCGGACTGCCGGGCCTCCGGATTCTCGTCCTTTATCAGGCGAGGCATTGGTGGGGACTGAGCTCTGTCAGGATCAACCTGTCTCTCAAAGGATTGCACTTGGCCACAGGTAAACAGAACAAGCCATAGAGCAAGAATTGAGAGAATGGAAGATCGTGCCTTAGCTTCAGAAAACTCCGCCTGAGTAATTCGCATTGTCTTTTCCTTCCACCGCTCATAAGTTTATACCCCCTTTGTCACCAAACGCCCCAGAACCGTTCGGGCATAAAATGAGAAATAATTTTTCAGGTAACAAGGTTTTTAGATTCAGATGCAGTCTTGTAGGTCGGGTTCTGAGTCCGCCTTTAGTGGACAAAACACCCGACATTTATTGTCTAAGCTACTGTCGGGTTTCTCATTCCGCTTCACTCCATTCGGAACCCGATCTACCATACTCTCACCAAGTGAAGTCACAGCTCACTAACTCCGCGTAGCGGCGGGCTTTACGTCTGCCGGTGGCGTCGCCACGTTTATGCGGGAGACAAGCCCCCGCCCTACGCGAGCAGGAACGGACACCTTTTGAGTGAAGTAGGTCAAAACCCCTGCGGTTTTGACACGAAAAGGAAGTCGAAACCACGAGGGTTTCGACCTACTGGATTCCTACTTGCGCGGTAAAAAGTAGGGCAGGATCCCTGCGATCCTGCCAGTTGATGGCAAGTCTCTACGAAACATGCCCTACTGAACACAGCCAATAACGGGAGCCGGTCCTCCCCGAAATAGGTAGCTGACCAGATAGGTCAGGTCGTCAATATTTACCTCACATGAGCCGTTTACGTCGGCAGTGTTTAAGGCTGGTGGCGGTAAGCCGCCCTTGAACAGGTGGAAGACGAGATATGTCAAGTCTGCAACGTTCAACGACCCGTTGGCATCGATGTCGCCGGGGACAGGATTCGTGGGGGCGACATGAATCGTAAACTCAGCCTGATTGGAATAGCTGCTGCCGTTGTCATCAACCAGCGCCGTGAACGTGAATCTGCCCGTGTCGCTCGTGCCGCCCGTAATGATACCGTTGTGGTCGATTCCATAGCCCGCAGGAAGGGCGCCATCGATAACCGACCAGGTGTTGGCTCCGGTACCGCCTCTGGCTTGAATTGTGTCACTGTATGCGAAATGCTGCCGACCGCCGCTCAGATCGTCTTCGATAGTTACGATATAGAGCTTCCATGATTGGTTAGTCTGATACTTCAGTACCCAGCCGGAAGGGTCAAGCTTGACTGTGTTCAGGATGCCTGGAAAGTTGAGCTTGAAGAGGTCGACTCGCTTGTCAATCCACAGGGTGATAGTATCATCCGGGCCGGAGCTGAGGTCAAAGAAGAAGTCAACCGGCATGGTAAACACCTGGGGGTCGGTTGTTTGCACTTGCTCTACATGGATGAATACATCATAACCGCCGGTATCGGAAGGCTCCTGCCAGTATGACCACCGGTAATTGGGGCGATAGGTCCCGTAAATCCACTCGTCGAAGAACCAGTCCAGTTCTACTCCGGTGGCGCCTTTGAAAACATTCTTGAAGTCCTCCGTGGTGGCCGCGGCATATTGGTATTCCGAGTGATAGTAGGCGTCAATACCGGCAAAGAAAAGGGAGTCGCCAAGCACTCCACGGAGCATGTGCACCACCCAGGCGCCCTTGTCATAGACAATGGAGCTGAAGATATTCCAGGCGTTGGTGGTATCATAGATGTAGATAGTGCCGCCGCCGGAGTAGTCCATCCCATTCATGTAGTCGTGATAACTGTCCCATCCCTTTGTCACGAGATAGTAGAGCGCCTCGGAATAAGAAGCCCATCCCTCGTTGAGCCAGATATCGCTCCAAGTCTTGCAGGTGATCATGTTCCCCCACCACTGGTGTGATAGCTCGTGAACAACCACCGGGGTGGAAAAGCCGAAAGACGAACCGCTTGTCGAAGTCATTGTTTGGTGTTCCATGGCTCCGCCCCACTCGAAGTTGGCGTGACCGTATTTCTCGTTTACAAACGGATACTGACCATAATTGTCGGAAAAGGCGGTAATGGCGCCCGGTGTTACGCCAAGTTTGTCCAGCGAGTAGTTGTACTTGTCAGGGTAAACGGCATTGACAATTAGCATGGTATCCTGACCATTGTTGTAGATCCATTCGTCATACCAGACGGTGTATTCCGAAATAGCCAGCGAGAACAAGTAGGTCACCATCGGATAGCGCACGGTGTAATAGAAGGTGTGAGTATTGCCGCCATTGTCAACTGTAGAGTCGAGGGCGCCATTGGACCCGACGTAAAAGGCGGTATCGACTTCGACAGCGATATTAAAAGAATCTGCCTTATCATCCATGCGGTCTTTGCATGGCCACCAGGTGCGGGCGAAATATGGCTCGGACAGCGTGGTAATGATCTTTTTGCCCAGCCTGGTATCAAACGCGAAGGCCTGGAAGCCTCCCTCAACGGGGTGGCCATGATAGTAGATATCAAATTCAAATTGCTGCCCGGTATCGTATGCTCCGTCCAGCGTGACCGTGACAACATTATCCGAATGTGAATAGGGCAATACTTCCAACGGCGAGACTATTGAGTCGACAACCATGTTGTCGTAGAAATCAACCTGGGCCTCACCGACTCCATCTTCTGTGGCAAGAGCAACCAACTTGACGGCGCCGTAGATTATTTCGGTCGTGTCATCTACTCGTATGAAAATATCATAGAACAGAACGTCATAGTTTGTCTGCGTATTCTCAAAGCCTTCCCGTGCAGACAGAGTGCGGGCAAACTGCTTGTCCATGTAAGCCGAAGCCTTGGCCTCACATAACTTCTTGTGGATCTGCGAAGGGGAGGCATTGTCCCAATCGATCTGTTCGTCACTAATTCCAGCGGTAATAGGAAAGGTGAAAAAGAAAAGCGAGAAAACGACTGTGAAGATTGTCTTTGACAAGGCAACTGGCGCTTTCACTGGTACCTCTGAGATATCAAGTCTGATCTACTTAGGGCGTATCAAAAGAAGTGGCTGCTAAACCGGTTTTATCCCTCGTTAAGTAGAACAATATTATCATTTCCTAAGGCAACTCACGGTACCGGTCGCTCCCGGCCGGAACCCGGACGCCTTTGTACTATAACGGCTGAAATCGTCATGAAGTTTAATACATGGTGAAATTCATTGAGAATAGGTCGCAGTTCTGAGAACAAGCGACCGAACCTGCCACGAAATAACGTTGTTCTTCTCATATCTTTGGTGTCTATCAAAAGAAGCGCCATTGCGAAGAGGCAATGGCGCTTCAGTATGAGATGTGCAGTTCTGTTTAGTAGGGATTGCCGCAGGGGATCGGCCCATCATTAAACAAGTAGTTCACGAAGTATGTCACGTCAACCACATTTATAGAGTGGGTACAGTCCAAATCACCTACAATCAGTTCCGGTTCGGGACCAGGCCCGTCGAGGAAAAGCCAGCGGACCATTGCCGTAAGGTCCACAACATTGATTTCGCCATTGTAGTCCCAGTCGCCGTGGAAACGCCAGACCCTCAGCAGAAGGTACACACGGTACGGGCTGTTGCTCGCCGAGGGAGCTACCACAAAGAGTGAGTCGGTGTACTCACCAAATACATACCCGGCGGCATCAGTATGCAAATAAGTTCCCACCGGTACATCTCCGCTGTCCGGGTTGGGGAACAACCAGGGCACGTCCTCTTCGATCTCCCACGGCATGCAGCCCCCAAACCGATTATAAATCGTAAGGACACTGGGTGGAATCGGCCCGGCGTTTTCCTGTGTGGGAATCGAATAGAAGTGTTTTTTTAGGTAAATCTCCGGCTGATTCAAACCGGCAACCATATTGAATTGTACTATAAGTGTCTCGGGAGAGTTGATAGCCTTCTGGGCGGCGACCAGAATCGTGTCGTAATAGGAACCTAAGGGAAGCTGAATGTCGCTTGCCGTTACAGTAATCGGAAATGGGGTCACGGCAGAATCGTAGTCTGTAGTGAAGTAATCAGATTCATATAGCAAGTAAAACGGCAGGGGGTTGTCCCCACCGATGTTGTTGACAAAGAAAACTACGCTGGGCATATCTACCCCGTAACCCATATCACACTCGAAGACATTGAGTTGGATGGAATCCCGCGTTAGGTACAACTCAGCCGGATTTTCGATGTAGTGGAAAAGAAACACAACCGGAAACGGCGAATTTATTGCTTCATTGGAGTAAACCCAAAGCGTATCGCAGTAGTCTACCCCAGCCTCGCCGCCGGTAATCTTGAAGCCGACCTCGACCGTTTGTGGCGCTGTCCCGGAACTGGGATTCAGCGTGAAAATCCTGGTGGAGTTCTCCTCAAGCCAGAAATTCATCGTCCCTCCGCCATCGTTTTTAACAAGGATGTTCCTGGGAGGAACAGAGCTCGCGGGAACCGGCACCACGATGTAATTAAATGCTGAATCGACGTTGATTACCGGCAGATCGGAAGCGACATTGAGGATAACGGGAATCAGAACAGGGTCATTGGCTGCGTTGGGGTCGCTTACGACAATTGTATCATGATACTGGCCAAACGGCAATCCCGCAATATGTACTGAAACAGTGACATCGCCAGAGTCAATGCCGGTTAGCGGATCCAGATCAAGCCAGCTTTCGTTATTGGACACGCTCCAATTAAGAGTTGATCCACCTTTATTGGTAATGGTCAGCGTTTTCGAGTCGGGATCGGGACCTCCGGCAATAACGTTAAAGAAGAAGGCATCTGGAGTTACTCCTATCACCGGAGGCGGAGGTTCGAGAAGCAACACCAGCTTCACATACTGCGGCGAATTGCCGGCTTCGGCAGACTGGACTTTCAGGGAGTCGATATACGTGCCCGCTGACAGACCTATCGTATTGATGAGGACGTTTATGGTCTGCACGGTCGTACCCTGAAGCGGGCTGGGAATTGCCCACGAGATGTTTTCGACTATGTTGAAATAAAGTGGGTCGCCATCGGAACTGACTGTAAAGGGCTGTGCCGGCGGACTGGAACCGCCCTCAATCCCGGTAAAGTAAAGCGAATCAGGCGTGACTATCAGATTGTCGGGATGGTTCGGGTCATAGACGTAGAAGCAATAGGGGCCATACCAGTCCGGGGATAAAGTAGGCGGAGTACCCGCTGAGAGTGACCACAGCCAGGCGCCACCCGGAGGGAACCATGAAGAGTCAATACACAGAGTATCCCCGTGTGTGTGGGCCTGTGTTGCGATGTACCAGACCTGCTCACTGTAGCCGGTCGCAAAACCGGGCGCGTTCCCTGTCGTCCAAAGAGCAGACACAGTAGTGGTGTCTCGACCCAGACCGTCAAGGCTGAACTGCTGAAACAATACATCGTCAAAGTGACCATCCGGATTGTAGACGTTGACCCAGACCCAACCGCTCGGTCCTATTGGGAGAGTGTCAAGAACCGGCGCATCAAAGTAGCCAGAGGTAGTGGGATTAGCGTCACTCAGTTTCGTGTAGACCTGGAAACCGTGGGTGAAGGCATAAAGACTATCCCCTGTGTTCTGGGTTAAGCGAAACGTGAACTTGAGTGGGACGTCTATTTTGACTGTGTCACTCGTGGTGCTGCCAAGAAGACCCTCAACAGTATCCAGTACGACCTCAGATTGGCCATGGGCTAGGCCAAATGAAAAAACCATCAGCGCCGTGAATACAAGTAAAAATGAGATGTGTTTCATTTTGTACTCCTTCTTGACTTGGTTAACAGTTGACATAAGTGATTGAGCGTTTAGCATACTCTTTACTACATATCATACGATAGACTTGCACCTGCATCAGGCCGGTATTGGCGTCCGGGCCTACCGTCAGCGCCAGCTCAACTGTGTCCACTGTGCCAAGATCATCGGGATCATGCGTAAACTGTGCCTGAGCAGGCAACACACCCACCAGCAGCAGACAAGTCACGACAAGGATAAATTTACGTTTCATCGGTAGTGCCTCCATGCGAATCTTATGTAATTGTTAATCTATTGTCTGACAATTCTCGACCTGACACCCTCTATCGTGTTAGCTTAATCCGCTGCTTCAGGGAAGAATAACATATCTGTCCTCCGTAACCCTTTCGTAGGCCGATAAGGCACAGCCAAGAAAGCTGTGGCAACCGTTAGATTCCTTTCCCACAAAGGGGCTTTTAACACCTTCGGCATGTGAAATAAGCATCAAACCTGTTATTGCGTACAGCGAAGTTATCAGTTTGACGGAACAGGCACTGTCTGCCCTTGACATTGCCAATATAACTTCACTGTGCCAAGAATGTCAAGCGATATTATAGAGAAATGGCGACTTGAAATGGCCTATTTAGTGTTGCTGAGTCCGTACCACGCGCCGTTTTGCAACCGGTCGCTTCTTTTTTACTTTGGCCTTTTCAATTTCCTCAGCGAAGATCTTTTCCAGCGTGTATGAGGATGGAGTGAAATCAAGGAGGCAGATCTCAAACAGCTCGTCAATGCGTTCTATGAATGTAAACTTGGTCTTGCGCAGGATCTCTTTGGGAAGCTCCTTGATGTCCTTCTGGTTTTTCTTGGGCAGGGCAACATGATAGATCCCGGCCCGATTGGCGGCGGAAACCTTCTCCTTTACACCAGACACTGGCAGTACCTTTCCGCGCAGGGTAACCTCACCGGTCATAGCAATATCGTTTCGGATAGGCCGTTCCGACATAACTGAGGCAATAACCAGGCAAACAGTAATACCCGCGGACGGTCCGTCTTTGGGAATGGCGCCACAGGGAAAGTGAATATGAATATCAAACTCGTTGAAATCACTAAAGTCAATGCCCAGCATGTCGGCTTTTGACCGTACATAGGAATGAGCCGCCTGAATTGACTCCCGCATCACATCCCCCAAGGAGCCGGTAGTAATTATCTCACCTCTGCCTTTCATTTTCAGGCCCTCGATAAACATCAGTTCGCCGCCGGCGCCTGTCCAGGCCAGCCCGGCCGCGGTACCGATCTCAGGCAGGGTTTCCGCTCTTTCCGGAATGAAGAGCGCGGGACCAAGGTACGATTCTAAGCTCTTCTCGTTGATAGTCCATGACTTCTTCGGTTTCTTCAGTTTCTCCAGGGCGATTTTGCGACAGATCTTTTCGATGTTCTGCGAGAACGCCAGCAGCCCGGCTTCCTGGGTATAGTTGTTGATGATCTTTGACAGGGCCTTATCGGTTATTTTCAGTTCGGACTTGGCCAGGCCGTGCCTTTTCAGAAGGTTGGGTATTAAGTAGCGCTTTGAGATCACTCTCTTTTCTTTTTCGATATATCCCGGAAGTTCAATGATCTCGAAACGCGGAACGAATTGCTCGGGGATTTCCTCAAAGGAGCGCACGGAACAGATGAAGAAAACCTTACTCAGATCAAACGGGACCCCAAGGTAGTTGTCCATAAAGCGAGAGTTACGCCTCGTGTCTATTACTTCCAGCAGGGCCATGTTAAGCAAGGCGTCGTTGTTGAGATTGAAGTAGTCGATATCCTCTATTAGGATAACCGGGTCACACGAACCGGTATCTCTGAGGGCGCGTACGATCTTACCGGGAAGAGCGCCAAGAAATGACCGAGAGGTCCCTTTGATTTCGGCAATATCGGAAATCCCGCCAACTGAAATCCTCACCAGGCGCTTGCCGAGAGCATGTGCGATTGCCTTGGCCAGAGAAGCTTTGCCGGTCCCCGGAGCGCCGATCAGACAGAGTGTGGGATTGTCGCTAGCTCCGCCCTGCAGTTTGCGGACCGAAAGGCGTTGCAGAATCTGCTCTTTCAGATTTGCAGGGCCATAGTACTCCAATGAGATAGTCTTCTCAGCGTCTGAGATATCGTAGTCTTCAGGAGTGCGTTTTCCCCACGGGAGAGCCAAAAGCCAGTCGAGATAAATCTTGGTTGCACCGTATTCTGCCGAAGCTGTAGATAGTTGCGACAGGCGGTCGGCCTCGGTTGTGGCCCGGGCCACCGCCTCCGGAGGCAAATAGGGGGAGTTTTTGATCAGGTCTCTAATCCGTAATGAATCACCTTCATCCGGAAAATCATCACTGAGCCGCTTTTTGATCTGTTGCGGCTGCTGTCCGAGAAACCCCTTGTTTTGCTCTTTGATCGTACTTTTCAGTATTCTGTTGTCGTTTTCAGTCTTCATAGCAAAGCGACTCAGTTCTGTCCCCAGGTGGGAGAGCAAAAGCTCAAGTCGTGTCTCAACATCCAGCGTTTCCAGCAGCTCTTGTTTGGAAGAGAGCGGAAGATGGAAGATAGAAGCAGCCCTATCCGAAAGTAGTGATGGGTTATCCCCGTTAATCTTCAGAGTATGCAGGTGTTCAAGAGAATAACTTGGATCAACTTGCGTAATCTTCTCCGCAGCTTTGAGGATTGTCTCAATATGTACCTTTATGTTGGATTGTCCAGCCTTGGGAGACTGGAGGTAGTTCACTAATGCCTCCGTAAACGGCTGACTCTGGACAATCTTGTCTATAGACACCCTGCGAAGCCCCTCAATTGCCACGACCAGCGAGCCGCCCGGTGCCTCCCTAGCGTCACATACTGTAGCAGCAACTCCGATCTGATGAACGGGCAAGCTGTTCTGTCCCGCAGATTGGGCTGGTGAATATGAGGCGACCAACTGCTTGCCACCGTTCAGGCAGTGCTTGATGAGCCTGATATCCTCCCGGCGACTGAATGGAGCGGTCAGCACCCACCCGGGAAACAACACCTCTCCCCGCAGTGGAAGCAGAGGGAATCTATCCTGCTTGTCGGAGTCCTTGGTAGGCAGCCCTTTTTTGGTTCTAATGATCGTTGGTGCGGTCATATAGCATATCTATCGGCTGTTAAGCTAAACCCTGAATCTCCAAGGTGTAGCAACCTCAGCAGGGATGCCCCACCCTTTTGGTGTGGGATAAGTCAAAAGGCTTATCCCAGTGATAAGATAGGCTACACCTGCCACCCGTCCACCTCTTCTCCTTTCAGTTCACCGGCCCTGTATTCATCTCACCTGCCAGTAGACGCACCTCATAGTCAGGATGGGCCTTGAGATTCTCAAGGTTAATACGAATCTTGGATGGGTCAGCATTAAGCCGGTAGTAGCCCAGCCGATTGTTCTCAAAAACCGGCCAAGGCGAGTTCAGGGCGGAAGCAATCTCATTTTTCATGCGGTACAGGTAACGCGCCTGGTTGAAGCCGACCTCGATGTCCTCTTTGTACATCCAGCCCGCCTCACGATTGAGACGTGACCAGGCCAGTTTGGTAAAGTATTTGAACGATTTGCCGGTAAGCCGGACCGGGAAGCCGTTGATTCTCACCAGGTACCTCTCGCGCTCGAATGTGCCGTCAATTTCGACCGATTCCGGTCGCACGGATAACGCCGCGTTCTGAGAGACGCCAGATCTGTTTCCTATAACTCCTAACTGCATGGCTACCTCCTCGTGTAGTGACTTGAGTTTTTCTTTCAATGACCTTAGTTTATTTTTTCCAGCAATAAGATTGTCCAGTTGTTCATCTGGAAGCTCACACAGCTCAGCCACGCTCTCCACTCCCGCTTCCTTCAGAGCAGAGAAGTCACCCCGGTTGAGAATCTCTCCGAGGTGAACATGCAACTGCTGGAGGCTGGGGGGCATCCCAAAACGCAGACTGAAGGCATGCTGTCTGAGTTCATCTCTCAGCGACGTCTGGTTACCGCTTGCCTCAACCAGTAAACCCAGGCCGGAAACCAGGTTAGCGGCTGTTTCCCCCAGCGCCATGATTTGGCCAAGGTGCATCTGGTAACGCTCCTCCAGTTGTTGTACCGGAACCAAGCGACTCCAATCCTGAAACAGGAGAAATGCTTTCAGTTTTGCCGCTTTAGTATAAGAGAGGGGCTCGCGACTGTAGTTGTCTCCAAGAAGGATACCGGCTTCCTCCACTAGGTGGTCAAAGCGTTGATAGAGCATCTTGACCGGGAGGCTATCGGATAGCTCAAAAGCGGTCAGCATTCCCGGCGGGAGCGCCCAGTCGGGAGCGCTGAGAGCCAGTGATGTCCATCCTGAGACAGTCCGGGGGGGAGTCGACTGAAGCTTATCAAGTAGATACCGCACCTGCGAAATAGAAAGACTGGCTCTCGCTGCTGCCTCTCCCACGGGAGTGGCCGAAAACTTACCACTTGAGTTGTCTGAGGCAATTAGATGATGGTTCAAAAGAATCGTTAACGACGTCTCAAAATCCGGCCTCTGTTTGTCCGTATTCAGACAGGCAAAGAAGGTTCTGTCAAACAGGTTCGTTATGGAAATCCTATCAGAGACCAGGCCGCTGACGGTCATGTTCAGAAGCCAGTCCTCCAATGGCACGCTATTGAAAGCGGATGATATCGGCTCGGGTTTGTCGGGGACAATATAGTTTTCCCAGAGGATTTCGCGGTCAAAGTCCGACTCGGCCAGCACAACGGCACGGCCCGGCTTACTATTGCCGTCTCGCAGTCGTCCCGCGCGGCCGGTCATGTTGTCAAACTCCGCCCGACTGACAGGAACCAGTCTGGGTCGGCGATCATATTTGCCCGCGGTATACTTGACCGTTTCGAGATAGACGGTATCAGCGGGCAAATCGACACCCAGGGCCAGGGTTGTGGTCGAGAATATCACTTTGACTTCTCTATCGATAAACGCCTGCTCGATAATCGACCTCTGGCGAGGGGAAAGGTCGGCATTGTGGAATGCCACTGAGCGAGTTAATGCCTGCCGGAGTGAACGGACCAGAAACGACGGCTCCTCCTCGCTCAACCGTTCCAGAGCTCTTTTGGCTTCGGGCCAGCTGACGGCGGCGGCCAGCCTGAACGCGCAGTCAACTGTCTCCAGGCGTGACTTGAGGAAAACCAGAGTCGAGCCACTGTCGGACTTGATCTGTTGAAGGAAAGCATCAAACGGCTCGTCGGCCGCTTCGATTTTCACGAATGGTTCGCTGCCATCCAGGCCGTTATTGTACGAGCGGTAACAAAACGAGCCTTCCGCCGCTACCCCGCACATAAGGTCAACCGGTCTGGCTGTTTCTTCAACCAATGTGGCTCCCAGCCACTGGGCCAGCCGTCCCGCCGAACAAGCGTTGTCGCCAATGACAGCCGATAGGCTGACCAGGGATGGCTCATAAACCGAAGCCAGCACTTTGGTCAAAAGCCTTTCCAGTACAGCTCCTCGGCCCGGTTCGGAAACGGTCTGAATTTCATCGATAACAACAAGTCCAGTGTTCTTCAAAGTATCCAGGGCCCCGGTCAAGAGCAGGTCGAACTTCTCATAGATGGCAACTGCGATTTGGTAGTCGCCATCGGCAAATCTCTTGTCGTTTTCGGGGTGGTCGCCTGTCACGACTAAGCACTTTACCCCAAGAGGACCGTAGGTTTCTTGAAACAGGCTATACTTCTGCTCGGCCAGGGACTTCAACGGCGCCAGCATGACTGTCTTCTGGCGATGAGTGAGGGCTTTCGCCGTAGCCATCTCGGCACAGAAAGATTTTCCCGAGGAGGTCGGGGCGGAGATAAGCATTCGAAGGGAATGATGTTCCAAGTTATCCTGTGGCTCTCCAAGTAAACCTTTTCGGACAGCTCTGCTTTGCACCGGCAGGAGCGACTCGCCCTGCCGCCGGCGCCATATATCAATGATTCGCTCCGGTATTCCCCATTTTCTCAGATCACTCAGCCTCATACGCGTTCTCCCCTCTCCTCATAAACGGAACATCATCACCCGCAGCTCTGGTAACCGCATGATGGGCAACTGAAACAGCTCCCCAGCCGAACCATACCGCCGCCACAGTCGGGACAGCAGGTGTGGCCTGCCTTGTCTTTACCATGAAGGTGGCTTGACCACCGGCAAGGCGGCTCGGTCTCAAATGACGTGAATTGGACGTCATCACCTGCTATCTCTGTCATTGAGCTATTTCCTTCAAACTTCAATTCCCGCATAGTAGACTCCTTGCTTTGGTGATACTTCCGTATATCGTCTTATTGTGATAATACTGCACATACGTGCACTTGTCAAGTGGAAAATGGCAAATTTCTCGTCGGATTTTCAATTTCGCAGCCGTGGCTACTTGGCGGACTGATAACGTCTTTTGGTTATCGTGCAAACTACGGCAACTACTAACTTGCCGTAGGAGAAGTGGTTACGAAGGCTGGGCTGATGTAATGTCCTGGATAAACTGTGTGCGACAGAAAATATATCGACTTTTCTTCAGAACATGACACCAACGCTTAGAGAAGGATTCTGGAAACCGGCACGGGTAAAGGTATTTTTATGGCGTCTTGGACCATGCCGGGAACTTATCCGAACCGGGCCCGGACAACCGTCGGGCGCCGTTGCCGGCAATATCACAGATCCAGATGGAGCCGTCGGTGGTGGAGAAGGTAAGCCATTTCGAGTCAGGGGAAAAAGAGGGAGAAATAGTGTTCAGGTTTGTTGACGGTGGCGGGGCAAACACCAGATACCTCTCCTTCAGATCGGCAGAGGCGATGTACAGGCCGCCATCATTGAGGTTGTTGTTGATGTAGGCCAGCCACTTACCATCTCCGGACCAAACTGGGCCGACACAGTCCCGGTTCATCAGAGCAAGGGCTTTCACTGAGTCCATGGGGATATTGTATTGACCCTTGGGCAGCACCAGCAGGCCTTGGGGCTTTTGCTGAAAAACACAGACACAGGCAATATCTCCATTAGCATTCATAGTAGGCGCGATCAGAAACTTCTCCACTGTTTCCCAGTCCTCGCGGAGGATTTTCAGGTTCTCACCCTGAGGATCCATGGTGCAGATCTGATAATTTGGCTCGAAGGCATTTACTTTGTTGGCGTTCATGTCCTTGCAGAAGACGACCATGCTGTCGGAGGCGTTCCATTCCGGGTCTCGATTGCCCATGTCATTGGTGAGACGATACCACCAGGACTTGTTATTCTGGTAAGCCGAGTCCATCGAGGCCGTAAAGATATCATACACCTTGTGCTGTCCGCCGGAGAAATCCGGGGCTTGCAAATCGACCTTTCCCGACCGCGTGAACATTATGGTTTTGCCGTCAGGTGACCAGCTCAAGCGCCCATCGGCATTAGTCACCTCACAGATCAACTGCTGGTTGGCGCCCTTGGCGTCCATGACCCAGACATTGCCGTCGCGTATGAAGGCAATCCGTCCCTGGGGGTCTCCAATGGTTCCCGCTTTTTCAGCCGGCATCTTTTCGGCTGAGAGAGTTATTGAGGGTATGGTTGCCAGGAGAGCAAAAACAAAACATGCGTTCTTCATTTCCAGCAAAAAGTGTTTCATACAGAGGTTTCTCCGTTGTTGTTTTTCACAGTTATGCCAATAATAACCGGAAATGCCGCCATGTCAACCAGAATGCTCTCAAGCCGGTATTACAGCTTGAAAAATCGCTTCAGCTCTATTCTGGCCCGTGCCCCTGAGAGGTTCAGGTCAACGCGGCTGTCGGCAGTTCCGTTGTACGTGGCGACAATTTCTTCGTCTTCTGCATTGTACCACGCAACGTTCGTAAAGTTCAGATACAGATAGCTGACATCGACGCCCAAAGCCATGTCGAAAAACGGCAGCGGGTAGTCGGCCCCGACACCAAAGGAGAAACCAGGGGCCGTACCTTTGAGCGTAGTATTTACTCCCTCCGGAACCGAGGTAGCCAGGTTCAGGTTCTGGTATCCATCCCACAGGTCCCAACTGGCTTGATAATAACCGACACTGCCGTCAACTCGCACGGCCAGTTGCTTGAGCACATCTGTCTTCGAAGGAGAATTGTAGAAGTAGTACATCAGGGAGCTGCTCACGCCCCAGACTTTCACCTCAGACACCAGATTGTCAATAACCATAGACGCCCCGCCAGGCGGCGTGTAATCGAATGAACCTGTCTGATCCGTACCCAGCTTGAGCCAGTATTCACCGCCGATCGACCAGGCAAAGCTCTTACCCAGGGAAAGCCCGGCATCGATACCAAACGATTTTGCATTACCGATCCACGGGATGCTGGTGTTGGAAAACTGGGGTGAAGTGCAGATCGCAAACTTGTTGTAATCGTTGTCTCGGTTGATCCGATTGAAAGTGGAATTGACTGCCACCCAACTGATCTGTCTGGTGTGTTTGGCTTCTGTCCTTTTCAGGAAACGGTTCACGATATCCTGTTCGGTTTCCCCTGCCGATATGATTGAGGCGCTGGATAGAATCAGCACCGAAGCGGATATTAATGCGATTTTGCCACGCATACTTCCTCCTGTCTGCGAACTGGATTGTTTTTTCACTTTATCGGAATAGGGGGCAAGTTTCTTGATTGGGGGCAGACAGTCATCTATCAAAAACGGAAGAAAAAGCGGGCTCCACGAGCCCGCTCTATCTACTATTCAAAAAAAGAGATTTCAGCTTCCGGCGGCAGTATCCCTAATCTGCGAGTTTAGAATAATCCATTTGCGCCAATTGCGAGTAGAGCTGCCAGCGACGATCGCAATCCTTTTGACCCAATTCAAGCAGCATCCTAGCCCGTTCAGGATCCTTGACCTTGAGGGTTCTGAACCGTATTTCCGAATAGGCATATTCCTCAAACGGAATTGATGGTTCCTTACAGTCAAGCTGCAGCGGGTTTTTGCCCTCTTTGATACGGTAAGGATTGTAGCGATAGAGCAGCCAGTGACCGCATTTGACGGCTTTGTCCTCTTGCTCCAGCCCATGGGACATGTCTATTCCGTGGGCAATACAGTGACTGTAGCAGATGAGCAGCGATGGGCCATCGTAGCGCTCGGCCTCAACCATAGCCTTGACTAACTGATTGTGACTGGCACCGATAGCGACCTGGGCAATATAGACATTGGCATAAGGCATTATCATCATACCGAGGTCTTTTTTGGGAAGAGGCTTACCGGCTGCGGCAAACTTGGCCGTGGAACCGCGCGGGGTAGCTTTAGACATCTGCCCACCGGTGTTGGAATAGACTTCGGTATCCAGAACCAGCAGATTGACATTTTTCCCGCTAGCCAAGACGTGATCCAACCCGCCGAAGCCGATATCGTAGGCCCAGCCATCGCCGCCAATACCCCAGACCGATTTCTTCACCAGGAAATGGGCGACGTTCTTAAGCGCTAAAACCTTCTCGCCGCCGTTCAAACCTTCCAGCTTCTGCAGTAGCACTGCTACTCGTTTACGCTGTTTCTCAATTCCCTCCTGCCTCCGCTGGTCGGCGTTGACGAGTTCATCATACATATCTGGTACAAGTTCTTTGACCAAACCAAGCGCATACTCCTTGAGCTGGTCGGCAGTCAGACGCATTCCCAGAGCGAACTCTGCACAGTCCTCAAATAGTGAGTTCGACCAAGCGGGTCCCCGGCCGTCGGCGCGTTTGCAGTATGGGGTGGTGGGAAGGTTTCCGCCGTAGATGGAACTGCATCCGGTTGCGTTGCCACATATCGCTCGGTCCCCGAACAACTGAGTCATCAACTTTACATATGGGGTTTCTCCGCAACCGGCGCAAGCGCCGGAAAACTCAAACATCGGTTTCATAAACTGGGAACCCTTGACTGTTTCGATGTTGAACAATGACGGATCGGGGTCAGGCAGTACGTTTATGAAGAAATCCCAGTTCTTCTTTTCGCGTTCGCGGATAGGTATCTGCGGAGACATATTGATCGCTTTGAAATTGGTCTTGTTGCCATCCTTGTCCTTCTTTACCACAGGACAGGCGTTCACACAGGCCTCACAGCCGGTGCAATCCTCCGGTGCCACCTGAAGGCTGTAATACAACCCCTTTAGTGGCTTCTTGGCTTCCACGTACAGGAAGTCCTCGGGTGCCTTCTCAAGGTACTTCTTCTCAAAGACCTTGGGACGAATAGCAGCATGGGGACAGACTATGGAACAAATGTTGCACTGAATGCACAGCTCCTTGTCCCAGACCGGAATGTCAACGGCGATATTTCTCTTCTCATACTGGGTGGTACCGGTGGGATATGTGCCGTCGTCAGGAAAGACAGACACAGGTAGATCATAACCACGACCTGCTATAATTTCGGCGGTGACGGTCTTCACAAAATCGGGCGCAGAATTGGGCACGATAGGGGGCATTGCGATACTGCTGGTGACTTTATGGGGATAATCAACTTCCTTCAAAGCCTCGGCAGCCCCATCGACTGCCGCAAAGTTCATATTGACAACTTTCTCGCCCTTGGCTCCATAGGTGGACACTATAGCCTTTTTTATCGCTTCAATCGCCTTCTGCTTGGGAAGGATGTCGGAAATAGTGAAGAAGGCCGTTTGCATAATCATGTTGATACGCGCCCCAAGACCGAGTCCCTTGGCGAGAGAAATAGCATCGATAACGTAGAACTTAGCTTTCTTCTCGATTATCTGTTGCTGCACCTCGCGTGGTATTTTGTCCCACACCTCGCCCGGACCATAGGGGGCGTTCAACAGGAAAGTCCCTCCTTCGGTCAGCTTGCCAAGCATATCATATTTCTCGAGGAATGAGAAATTATGACAGGCAACAAACTGGGCGGAAGTTATGAGGTATGGCTTCTGTATGATATCCTTACCGAAACGGAGGTGGGAGACGGTTATGGCTCCGGCTTTCTTAGAGTCATAGACGAAGTATCCCTGGGCATAGTTGTCGGTGTTCTGGCCGATGATTTTGATGGAGTTCTTGTTTGCTCCCACCGTACCATCCGCGCCGAGGCCGTAAAACAGGCCGCGGAAATTGCCTCCTTCGAGATCGAAGGAGAGATCAGGATCAAGCGAGGTGAAGGTAACATCGTCTTTAATGCCGACTGTGAAGTGATCTTTCGGGTCATCCAGCTTAAGGTTGTCGAAGATGACCTTGGCCATGGACGGATTGAGCTCCGCCGAGCCGAGGCCATAGCGTCCACCAATAATGAGTGGACGATCCTTGAACTTGGCAATTCCCTTGTCAAGCGCCTCGTTAATGGCCGCCTGGATATCGGTGTACAGGGGCTCGCCGACGGCGCCTGGCTCCTTAGTACGGTCGAGCACGGCAATTTTCTTGATCGTTACCGGTAACGCTTTGATAAGTGCTTCCATAGAAAAGGGGCGGTACAGACGAACCTTGATGATGCCGACTTTCTCCCCTCTGGCCACCAGGGCGTTGATCGTTTCATGGACAACTTCGGCGCCGGTACCCATGATAATGACAACATGCTCTGCCTGGGGATGGCCGAAGTAGTCAAACAGCTTATACTGTCGGCCCACGATGGCAGCAAACTTGTCCATTGCCTCCTGGACGATCTTAGGCGCGACCTGGTAGTACCTGTTCACGGTCTCACGGTGCTGGAAAAACACGTCAGGATTCTGCGATGTGCCTTTGATTGTCGGGGCATCCGGTGAAAGCGCCCGCCGGCGATGATCGAAAATGAGCTTGTCATCCAGCATTTCCCTCATGTCGTCAAAAGATATTTCTTCCACTTTCTGCACCTCGTGTGAAGTGCGGAAACCGTCAAAGAAGTGGACAAACGGGACCCGGCTTTTTAGTGAAGCGGCCTGAGCGATCAGGGCAAGATCCATCACCTCCTGAATCGAACCGGAAGGTATCAAACCAAAGCCGGTGGAGCGGCAACACATGACATCAGAGTGATCTCCGAAAATCGACAGTGCATGCGTAGCTACGGCGCGAGCTGTGACATGGAAGACGGTAGGGGTCATTTCCCCGGCAATCTTGAACATGTTGGGGATCATCAGCAGCAACCCTTGGGAGGCAGTAAACGTGGTTGTCAGAGCGCCGGTTGTCAGAGCGCCGTGAACTGCCCCGGACGCTCCCGCTTCGGACTGCATTTCAATGACCATGGGAAGAAGGCCCCAGATGTTCTTCTTTCCAGCGGCGGACCTTTCGTCAGCTTCTTCCCCCATGTTCGATGAAGGTGTAATGGGATAGATGGCGATAACTTCGTTGGTAGCATGAGCTACATATGCAGCTGCACTGTTGCCGTCTATCGTGATCATGCGGCGCTTGCGGCCACCCTCTTTATGTGTGTCTTCGGGGGCTGTTTTTGTGGCTTCTTGTGGCATTTTGAAACTCCTGATTTGACCAAAGAACCCTTTTCACTGGGTATCGGCAATTAGCCGGATTTAGGCAGGGTTATGCCTTTCTGACCCTGGTATTTGCCTTCTTTATCCTTATATGAACTTATACACTCTTCATCGGCCTGAAGAAATATTATCTGGGCAATTCCTTCGTTGGCATACACCCGTACCGGCAGGGGGGCGGTGTTGGAAAGAGAAATGGTGGCAAAGCCCTCCCATTCCGGCTCAAAAGGCGTGACGTTGACAATGACGCCGGAGCGGGCGTACGTTGATTTTCCGAGGCAGAGAGTAAGCACGTTGCGCGGTATCTTGAAATACTCCTTCGATTTCGCCAGGACAAACGAGTTTGGCGCAATGAGGATGGAATCAGCCCTGGTATCGACAAAATGATCGGCAGCAAAGCCCTTGGGGTCGATCTCCTCCAAGCTGTCCGGGTTAAACACCTTGAACTCGTCGGAAAGACTGATGTCGTAGCCATAAGAAGAGACACCAAAGCTTATTCCCTCCTTCACCTGGCTTTCCGAGAAGGGGTTTATCATCTCATGACGGCGTGCCATCTCAATAATCCACCGGTCAGATTTTATCGGCATAAATCCGCAACATCCTCTCTACACAGCTCCATAAGTGCCGAAAGATAATACTTCGGCACCCCGCTGTAAACTGGAATCTGTCTAAGAAAACGGAATCGGGTAGTTCAAGGCTGCCATAGAATGGATGCGTGAGGACGGGGCAATAATTTCACCACTCTTACTTGACATCATACTTGTGAATTAAACTTACTCAGACTGGAATCTTTTTTCCCTTCCGCCACCCGCTGAGGTCAGCCAGTGTATACTTCTCGAATGTCGAGATCAGTCTTTCCTCGACAATTGCTATGAGTTCCTTCAAGGCGAAGAAGGTGCGTTTGTCGAAGACTTCAATGTCCTCTATACACTTCATCAGGTGGTAGGGTCCCTGAATCGCTTCGAGGACGTCCTTGATTGTAAGTTCGGCGGGAGTCTTGGATAGCGTAAAACCTCCCCGAACTCCACGATGCGAACGCACGATGCCTGCTTTTGATAGAGACTGGAAAATCTTGGACAGAAATTTCTCGGGAATGTTCTCGGCCTCGGAAATCTCAGACAGCGGCGTTACAATATCCATGTCTTTCTCTGCCAGGTACATAATGCCCAGCATCCCGTATGCTTCAGCTCTCGTAAACTGCATACCGACCTTCTTTTCACGTTGCAGAGCCTGTCGCTCTAAGCAGAAGCGAACGCTTCAGCCACTTCTCATATATATAAACAATACATAAAATAGACCCCTCAGTCAAATAAAAAGCGTGGTTTTAACGAAGCCTTCGCCAGTTTGAATCGCCGCCTTTTGCGCAACAGAGCGGGTCTGGCTCATTGACTTTTACAAGCCGGGCCGTTACTTTGGTCAGCGGCTAAGGTGACTGACCGGGCTTCCGGAGGAGAACATGGCAGAGAAAGAGAAGGATACGCAAAAGGGACTCCTGGTCGTATATACCGGTGAGGGAAAGGGGAAAACGACAGCCGCTCTGGGAATGTGCGTCCGGGCGGTCGGTTATGGTTGGAGAATCTGCCTTATCCAGTTCGTCAAGGGAAGCTGGAAATCAGGCGAGTTGGAGGGGAGCAAGCGGCTTGAGCCCAACCTCGAACTGCATGTTGTGGGCGAGGGATTTGTCGGCATCCTCAGTGACACCAAGGACTTTGAAGAGCATCGTGCAGCCGCCAGGGAAGGTATTTCACTTGCAGTAGACAAGGTAAAGTCTCACCGTTACCAGCTAATCATACTTGATGAACTTAACGTAGCTATTAAACTCGGTCTGGTAACCGAGGAAGAGGTCCGGTCAATTCTTGATGCCCGCAGCCAGACTCAGCACTTAGTTATTACCGGCCGTGACGTCCCCGACTGGCTGAAAGAGGAAGCCGACTTAGTGACAGAAATGCGGGAGATTAAGCACCCTTACCAAAAAGGGGTTCTGGCACAGAAGGGGATTGATTGGTAGGTTTGCCGGGAGACAGAGGGCGGCCCCCCATAGGCGGGGGTGGACGTTTAACACACTTGCCGTCCTTTTGCAGACTAATGACCACTCTCTTTTTACGCAAGTGTCAACTTAAGTCCGTCCTGATACAGATTATCTTTAAAAAAGCTATCTACATCTATCACCAGAACAATAGTAAGGAGCAACTCTTTTTACACCGAGTTTTTAAAAGCGATTTAATAGAAGATAAATTCTCTAAGTTTTTTCTAAGTTTTTTATATAATCTATGGCTGATATGGCTGCGATTGTGCCTTCTCCACAAGCAACATCTATTTGACGCACGTTCTTTGAGCGCGCATCACCTACTGCATATATACCGGATACAGACGTTTCCATTTTTTCATTAGTAACAATATATCCTGAATCATCTAACTTAATAATATCTTCTAAAAACTTAGTATTAGGTAAAAATCCTGCATATATGAAGACCCCCGAAACATCAATCTGTTCTTCTTCACCAGTTTGGCGGCCTTTTGCTGTAATAAAATTGACGTAATCGTCACCGTTTATAGAAATGAGTTCATGATTTAACAAAAATCTTGTTCTTTCGCTCTTTTGCAATCTTTCTTGTAATATTTTTTCAGCTGTCATATAAGGTAAAAACTCTATAAAAGTTACCTTTTTAACGTATTTAAGAAGAGATTCTCCTTCTTGTAATCCAGAATTCCCGCAGCCTACAACAGCAACCTCCTTATTTTTGTACAAAGGCCCATCACATGTAGCACAATAAGAAACGCCCTTTCCCCTATACTTTTTTTCACCAGGAATATTTAATTTTTTGGGGATGCTGCCTGAAGCTACTATTACCGCGTAAGCATTATACTTTTCCTCGGCTGTTTGTACCTTTATTTTTCCCTCAGCTGATTCAATTTTTTTTATTTCATTAAATTCATTAATTTTTGTTCCAAATCTTAGAGCCTGTTCTTTAAATTTATCCATCAACTCCATTCCATTTATGCCATCTGGAAAACCAGGATAATTTTCCACTAAATCAGTAATTGCAGGAAGCCCTCCACATAGACCCTTTTCTAATAAAAGAGTGTCCATTCCTCCTCTTGAGGTATAAATTGAAGCAGTCAGGCCTCCAGGACCACCACCCACAACGATGATGTCATGTACACCATTCATTTTATCTCTTTTCGTTTTTTTCTAAATATGATTCTATCTTCCTTTTAAGATCTGACTCATAATTTTCTGAGACGCCAACAATTTGTTCCTCTACCTCACCGTTTTTATAAATGTTCAATGTGGGTATACTCATTATGCCATATTTAATAGCTACTTGGCGCCCTTCATCAACATTCAATTTGCATACCCTTAATTTTCCCTGATATTCTTGAGCTATTTTTTCAAGGATTGGCCCAGCAATACGGCAAGGTCCACACCAGGGAGCCCAAAAATCCACTACTACTGGTATGTCTGATTCTAACACTTCATTTTCAAAATTACCGTCCCCCACATCAATTGGTTTCCCTTTTCCCATCTTTATCCTCCAATTTTCAATATAAATAGAATTACTTTAACTAACATTTCCCATGTAAGGTCTCAAAAAACACGATTCACATCTTTCAGTACTTTAACAAAACCAAAATCTCCTCGAATTGTCAAGAATCTTCCCGTTTCCCTGGGTGATCGCTCCTATGACCGCAAAAACTGTTATTCTCTCCACGGGCGGATATCCGGTGAAGCTCAATGTCCCCGGCAAGAAGGAATATGCCGGCAAGGGTGTTTCCTACTGTGCCATCTGTGACGGGCCCTTTTTCCGTGACCAGGTTATTGCCGTTGTCGGGGGGGCAACGCGGCGGTGGAAGAGGCGAGCTTTTTAACCAAATTCGGTTCCAAAGTGTACATCATCCACCGGCGGGATAAGCTCCGCGCTCAGAAAATCGTCCAGCAACGAGCTTTCGACAATCCCAAGATCGAGTTGATCTGGGACAGTATCGTGGAGTCAATCAATGGGAACGGCAAACAAGTTACCGATCTATCGCTCAAAAATGTCAAAACAGACAAGAAGTCGACTCTTGAAGTTGGGGCGGTATTTGTCTTTATCGGTTTTCGTCCCAACTCCAACATTACTCGTGAATCCCTGCATAAGGACGAGGGCGGATACATAATCACCAATGAGAGGGTGGAGACATCCATCAAAGGCATCTATGCCTATGGCGATGTTCGCGCTCAGTTGGTCCGGCAGATTACCAACGCTGTCGGTGATGGTACCACCGCGGCCGTGGCGGCAGAAAAGTATATTGAAGAGCTGGAAGACAAACTTGCCCACGGGACGTGAACGCTTCCCAACATGAGGAGAAGGGACACGCAGCAAACCGGGACAACATCCTTACTCGTACGATAGAGTTATCCAGATTCGAGTTTATGATGTTGTATTGCCCGAAGACATAATGCTTCAGGATGTATATGCAACGGGCTGCGCATTCCCTTGTCAAGAGAGGAGGCAGGAGCTTCCGGGGTCCTATGTTTGCATGAGTAGCTCTCCGACCCTTTGTCTGCCAACCGATTACAAGCCACCAGCTATGTGCCGGTCTTATATCCGTTTCTTCTGAGTCGTCGGCACATTGCTTGCTTTCCTCTTGTGTGGCTCTTGTCAGTCCTAAGCATCCGGGAGTGGTGCTGTGCTGGGCAACCAGCCGCCCGACGTTAGAGTCGGATATCCCCCTCCGCCACTCCCGGTTCTTTTTTTATCTGCTTTTTCATCCCATGGATTCAGGAGCGATTGCCAACTGTCGATATCATCTTTGATATCGATGAAATCGAGGTTTCAACATCAGTTGCCAGGTCTGCGCAGCCCCGGCTTTTTTACCCGGCTGGCCAATATAATAATTATCCAGATTATCTTTGTCTTTGCGGCTGTAGCCCTGTTAATCTTTTTTCCCCAACAATCGAATAGGATCTATTCCGACCTCGCTCTACCGAGGCCCGAGCTTCGGGCAATCGCTGAGAAAGCTGGTTCTCTCCTGAAGCAACAGCTTTCACCTGCGGATGATTTCGTAGACAACGAAAAGATCCGGTCATTACTTTTCCCTCTCTTCCTTGAAGAACAGATCATTACGGAAGCCGATATCTTTGTGCCAATTGGGGATGACGGTTTTGTTCCTATCTATGCTTTCCGGAGACCTGAGCAAACCCGCAGTGCGGAATCTTCTGATCACGACTTATCCCGTGTGGTTAATGCCAGTATTGTCCTTCTGGAGCTTCGGCAACCGGATGCGCTTCCAATTTCTTCGATATGTTGTTCAAAACATTTAGTCCACTACTACCCCTTCGATGTGAGTGCAAACCTCCCGGCAGTTCTTGTCGCCATAACGGAACACAATCTGGTCATTTCCGAACGTTCACAGCTTGTGTACGCGTTGTTCCTGTTGTTTTTGTGCTCTGCCCTGGTATCGCTCCTGATTGTCTACCTGATTTCCCGCAGGTTCAAAGAGCCATTGGATCAATTGATCCACGGTTTTGAGAAAACGGCCGACGGCGAGCTATATTATCTCTTCGAAAAGAAGGGAGATACGGAGCTGAAGAAGCTGGTGGGGGCTTTCAACAGGATGTCGGAAACACTCTGGCAAAACCATAGAAAATTGAAGCAATCCAACTTCGACCTGGCAAACGCCAATTTAGCCTTCTTGGAGTCCCAACTGTTCCTAGCAACCCTCATCGACAGCTCCCCTGGTTGTATTGTGGCTGCAGATTCTGAGGGAAGGATAATGATCTTCAACCATGAGGCCTCCCAGGTATTCGGATATGGTAAAGAGGAAGCTATTGGCAAAAATGTCGAGGAACTGTTCACCAACGCTGCCAGAGAGAGTCGAGTATATCGGCCGTCCGGCGGCAATCAATCGGGAGCGGAAGTATTGTGCCGTCGCCGTGACGGCTCGACCTTCCCTGCCTATCTGATTGCTTCATCAGTCGTAATCAGAGATAGCAGCGCCCCTGCCTATCTGTACATTATTCGCGATATCTCCGAGAGCAAGAGTTTTCAACAGATGATGATCAGGCTCGACCGTTACTATACGCGAGGTCAAATGGCTGGTGAGATTGCTCACGAAATCAATAACTACTTGGCGGTGTTATCCGGCAACATCGAACTGATGCCCCTGCTGCTTAAGAAGGGAAACATCGACAAGGCCGGTCAGAGACTTGAGGTGATGAAAAAAACCGTTGACAAAATTGTACGATTTACGGACGGACTCATAGATGTCCATCCGGACGAGGCGGGATTTGAACTGGCGGACATCAACCAGCTTGTGGAAAACACGATCGCTTTCCTAAAGCCCCAAAATAAATTTGACGCTGTCGAGATAGCCACTATGCTTTCGCCTGATCTGTCTCTGGTCGAGATTGATGTCGGCCAGATTCAGCAGCTGCTCGTGAACTTATTGTATAACTCGGCTGAGGCGTTGAAGCACCAACCGGAGCAGAAGAAGATCTGGATAACAACCTCGGTTGTCGGTGAGGAGTCCGAGAAATCAGCTCAAGTTGAGGTGAAAGACAACGGTCCCGGCGTAGCCGAGGGAAAAGAACAGGCTTTGTTTGTGGAGCGTTTTACCACCGAGCGGAAAGGTCAAGGCATAGGGTTGATTACCTGCCGCAAGATCGTCGAGGCCCATAACGGCAAGATTGCCTACCGCAAGGAAGGAGGGGCTGTTTTCTCCTTTACTATCTCTATGAAAAGGCCGTACACCTCGAGTGACACCACTTCGGAAATCCTCGCCCAACAGTCGTTAACTCAACCGGCTTAAGTTTTGGTTGTTGGCAAGCGCGATTTGGCGTAGGTTAACGGTATGCGTCAGTCCCGCGGAACTGCTTATGCTCGTCTCGATCAGCGCTTCACGGCAGCGATCGTCATTATCCTGGCGCTGGCTGTTCTTATCCTCACCTGGGTCGGTATCCGTCAGAGTCGCAGGGACAGTTTTGAGCTACTGGTTCTCCAAGGCCGGGCGTTCACCGAAGCTCTTGCCCAGGCCGCCGAAAATGCCATTGTCTCCGAGACATTTTACGACTACCTGGAGCACCGCAGGTACGGCGAGATCGTTGCTGACCTCAACGAGCCCGATCTGGCATCACTGACCGATCATCAGCTAGCGCAGATTACGCAGGCGCACAATCTCTATGGCATATTTGTTTTTGGCTCCGATTCCAGCACGATAGCAGGAAGTATTATTGGTGGCCCGAAAATCACACTCCCTGATTTTGTTTATGAGGAGGTCCGTCAACTCATAGCCAATCCGGAAAGCAACTATGTCCTTCTGCTGGATCAGGGCGAGCACCCGGGTGAGGCCACACACTATTATCTTGAAATCACAAACACGCTTGACCGAGTGGTTCTGATTATGGCCGACGCTCTTTACTACCAGGAAGCGCTGAAACAAACTCAGATCGGCTACCTGGCTCAGAAGATGGCCCGCGAGCAAGGTGTGGAGTACATCATCTACCAATCAACTGAGGGCATTATCTTTTCCTCCCGGGCAACCGGCCAGCTTCTGGCAATTGAGTCGGAGCCGTTTCTGTCGGACGCACTCGAAGCCGACAGCATCGTGCATCGCGTGTATGAGTTTCAGGGCAAAAAAGTCCTGGAACTGGTCCGTCCGTTTTCTACCGAAGAATATCCATTCGGTCTGCTGCGGGTGGGGCTGTCGCTGGATGGCTTCTACGCGGTTTCAAGGGGTTTCGACCGCCAGATGGTTGCCCTGGCCGGGGTGCTGTTTGTGCTGGCTGTGGTGTTGTTGTTATATCTTAACAGCAGACAGAAAAGAAAAGAGATAGCGCGGCAGTACACTCAGATGAAATCGGTTACGGACAAAATCTTTGATGAAATGCGCACCGGTGTGGCGGCTGTCGACGGCGCTGGAACGATCACTCTTGCCAATAACGCCTTTGCAGGAATCTTCGGTATTGATAACTGCGAGGGATGTCGCTGGGATGACGCTGTCGGCGTGACTGACCTTGACTTTCGGCAGATCGCATCTTCCGGGGAAGCTTCCAGTGAAACTGAGATTACGCTCGAAGCTAAAGGCATCACAAAAACCCTGCTGGTGGCAACGTCGAAGCTTCAGGCCGAAGGCGGCAGGCTTGGAGGAGTAGTCGTGGTTGTATATGACATCACGCGCCTGAAGGAGTTCGAGCGCAGATCGGCTCGTCGAGAGCGTCTATCGGAAATGGGCAATCTGGCTGCCGGAGTGGCGCATGAAATCCGCAACCCGCTCAACACTATTTCTATCGCCGTCCAGAGACTGGCTGAGGAGTTCGGTCCTACCGAGAACGTTGAGGAGTTCCGATCGTTCACAGATCAAATAAGGTCGGAGACGAAACGCCTTAACGAGATTATCAACCGGTTCCTGATTCTGGCGCATGAAGAGAAAAAACGGTATGCCACCCTTAACCTGACCGATTTCATTATCGACACGGCAGAATTCTTCAAACCTGAAGCGGAGAAACTAAAGCTTCATTTGTCGGTAGACGTAGAACCTGATCTTACGGTAGAAGCCGATCCGGATTCTCTGAAGCAGATGTTTGTCAACTTGTTCAACAACGCCAAGGAGGCCCTGGGTGGACAGCCGGGGCAGATATCTATAGTTGCACAGGTACATGGTGGTACAATCGAGATCGCTTTTTCGGACAGCGGTCCCGGTGTCAAGACGGAACTGCGAGAGAAAATCTTTACGCCCTATTTTACAACTAAAGAGGCCGGTACCGGCTTGGGCCTGCCGACCGTGCACAAGATTATATCCGAGTTGGGTGGCGACATCCGTGTTGAAGATAGCAACCTCGGCGGGACGAGAGTTGTGATTACGATTCCGCGGTAGGGCAAAAGCCCAGCACTTCTGCCATTGTCATTCCCGTGAAAACGGGAATCCAGTACTCTTGTCTTTTGTGGTTGGTGTATGTCATCACCCGTCCTGAGCTTGTCGAAAGGTGTCCCGACTCTACTTGGAGCAAGACAGACGATGATACCCGCTTCGCATGAAAGCCGCTACATTAAAACTTGCATGTATAAGTACACAGAGAGATATTAGGGTGTGTCAATTGAAAATTCATGGTAGTAAGCGCGGATGCACAAGTTGCCGATGCAGATGAAAGGACAATGTTCAAACGAAAGAAAATCATATTGGGCCTAATCGTAGCAGCTCCGAAAGTGCTGACCCGGACAGAGCTCATGAAATGGCTATTCTTGCTTCGGCAAGAATCTCCTCTTGGATCGGACCATTCGTTTTATGATTTTATCCCTTATAAGCATGGCCCGTTTTCCTTTGTGGTTTACCGCGACTTAGATGAGCTTTTGCGCAATGGTTATCTTAATGATGGAGCTCTTTCAATCCCGGAGTCTATGCGTGAATATGTTAATGACGAGGTTCAATCACTTCCGATACAAGTGAGAGAGGCCATTAGGGAGATCTGTGTACGATACAGCTCACGGACGCTTGAAGAACTTCTTAATTATGTTTATCACTCCTATCCTTGGTTTGCCTCACGCAGTGAACGCATGAAGCTATCCAAGCCAGTGCTACGAAAAGCTGGAATCGCTGTCTACACCGCAGGCTACGAGGGCGAATCTGTTGATCAGTTCTTCAAGAAACTGTTGAGAGCAGGTATGCAACGCGTGCTGGACGTCCGAAGCAATCCTGTATCGAGAAAGTATGGCTATGCAAAAGCCACGATGGAGCGGATCTGCGAAAAGCTTGACCTCGAGTACGTTCATCTACCTGAATTAGGAATCCCTCAGCTACATAGAAGATCGTTGAAAACGTTCGAAGACTATCAACAGCTCTTGCAGCAATACGAGCAACAATTCCTGCCCAATGCTTCTATTGTTCGGCAACGAGCAGTAACCCTAATCCAGGAACGGCCGTCAGTGCTCGTCTGTTTCGAGGCCGACGTAAGGTATTGCCATCGGGGTCGCCTTGCTCGGTCCATATCATCAGACACGGGCCTCGCAGTGACTCATTTGTAACAGCAGTTGGAGAACTCGCCAGTGGGGCAGAAGATCAAAATCCTTATCACAGTAAAAACTTATCCTCTCCCATCCAAATCCTATTATGAATTAGTATGCACAGGCGGTGTCCGTGAAGATGGGAGCTTCATTCGCCTCTACCCGATTGATTACCGATACCGTCCCTATTGGCAGTGGTATAAAAAGTACCAATGGGTAGAGGCCGAGGTACAGAAGCATGAAAAAGACCCTCGGCCTGAGTCGTTCAAACCAGTTTCGGAAATCAGGCGATTGGGGGAGCCAGTGTCAACCCGCAATAATTGGGCTGAACGGAGGCAATATGTACTTGCCAAAGGTGTTCAGACAATGTGTGAACTTCGAGGCCGATCGCAGCGGGAATGCTCTCTTGGTATCATACGTCCGAAGGAGATTTTTGATTTCAAGATTAAACCTACAGAGCGAGAATGGAAACCAAGGTGGAAGGGATTGTTCCAAGAATTGGAGTTGTTTGGGCCAGCACGGAAACCTCTGGAAAAAATCCCGTACAAGTTCTCATATGCCTTCACCTGTGAGGAGCCAAAATGCCCAGGCCACAAGATGATGATCGAAGACTGGGAAATCTGCCAGCTTTATCGGGCAATGCGTGACAAGTTTGAAAGCGAAGAAATTGCAACCCAAAAAGTAAAAGATAAGTTCTTTAGTCAGATTTGTGCCTCCAATATCGACACGCATTTTTTTGTGGGAACAGTACTTAGGCATGGGACGTGGGTGATCCTCGGAGCGTTTTGGCCAAAGAAGGAACAGCGACATTATTGAAAGCCTGAAGCCGGTCTGGTAGCTGCCAAGTATGTCAAATGCTCTGCCGATCTACCAGAGTTGATGCGCATTGCCAAAAAAAAGCGGCCCATCGCTGAGCCGCTCTTTTTGTATTGCAGGAGGAGGTAGGTTATTTCTTGACCTGGTCCACCAGCCATGTCGTGCTGACTGATTTCGGACGGGTGATAGCGGTTCCCAAAGCACGGTTCAATACCAACTGCGAAAGCATGCCCATAGAACGTGAGACTGAGAACAGCACCGTGTAGTACTCGAATTCCTTCATCCCGTAATGGAAGAGGATGGCGCCGGAACCGGCGTCGACATTCGGCCACGGATTCTTGGCCTTGCCGTGCTCTTTCAGCACGTCGGGAACGACAGTAAAGACGCGGTCGACCGTCTGGAACACGGGGTCTTTCGAGAGGTATTGCGTTCCAAAGGCGCGGAAAGCCGCGTAGCGGGGATCCGTAACGCGCAGGACAGCATGTCCGTAACCCGGAATAACCTTGCCGCTATTAAGTGTATCCCAGGCGTACTTGCGGATGTCTTCCTCGGTAGGAACGCCACCGAACTTGTCCATGGTTTCAAGAACCCAGTTGAGACATTCCTGATTGGCCAGACCATGCAGAGGACCAGCCAGGCCATTCAGACCGGCTGAAACGGCATAGAAGGGATCGGACAGCGCCGATCCGACAGTATGGCAGGTGTTGGCCGAGACGTTGCCGCCCTCGTGGTCGGAGTGCAGGACAAGATACAGACGCATCATCTTGGCCGTCTCACCCTTCTTGGGCGGCAGGCCGAGCATCCTGACATAGTCAGCGGCCCAGTCGAGCTTGTTGGACGGCTCAATCAATTCGCCTTTCTTGTACTTGATGCGGTAGACACCAGCAGCAATGGTGTGGATAGTGCCCATAACGCGCATAGCATCTTCCAGAGCCGGTTCCCAGTATTCCGTCTTCTTCATGCCCTCATTGTAGCGCTGGCGGAAGACCGACTCGTTTTCCATAGCGAGGATGGCAGTGTCCAGCATCGCCATCGGGTGCGAGGTTTTGGGCATGGATTTCAGTACCTTCCAGATATACTTGGGTACCTCTCCATGCTCTTTGAGTTCTTTCTGGAAAAGCTTAAGCTCCTCTTCTGATGGAAGCTCTCCGGTAAGCAACAGCCAGAAGATTTCCTCGGGCAGCTTCTCCCTCAGTTCCATGACCGGTATGCCGCGAATATACAGCCCCTTGTCCGGTTCGACTACCGAGGTGTCGCACACCATTCCCTTGACACCGCGCATCCCGCCGATCGCCTGAGTCACGGAGACCTGCGAGATAACGTAGTCGCCATGTTGCTTGACGAGAGACACGCGTTCCTCGCGCAGCTTGGGAATAATGTCAGCCAGTTTTTCTTTCAGTGTTTTGGCCATGTGATGCTCCTTTGATTGAGTGTTTGTTATGACAGTAATATATTCATTCAGCTCTATTCCAATGTGAATCGGTTCACATTGTGGGCAGATATATTAAGGCTAGGTTACACGAATGTCAAGGGGGGGATTGGAAAAAGTGGCCTTTTCCTACCGATAAAGAGCATTTTTCTCGCTACCAGGGCGCTATCAGAAAGACCGGCCCAGGCGTAGTATAGCAGATCGAAAGTCCTTGAGACCTACCGGCGTATGCAGGCGAAGGGCCAGGGGACAAGGCCATCGTCGGCCAAGCGGTAACAGGTTGTTTTACCATTACTTGGGCGGTATCTATCAGCTTGATTTTAGGCTGTCGCTTGATTATCTTTGGTGTCAAATTGTCAGTTGGAGAATTGCAAGAATGTTCGCTAAGAAGTTTCTCGATAGCCTGAAAGGCCGTCTGGCTCAGTGGGATAAAAAGGCCGCCAAAACACGCCGCAGGAAATCGAGGCCGAGGTTTTTTACCATATCGGGCGTTGATATTGACGAGCTTTACACTCCTGATTCAGTCAAAGGGGCCGACCAGGAAAAATATTACTGGGAGAATATCGGCCTGCCAGGAGAATACCCCTATACGCGCGGAGTTCACCACACAATGTACCGCACCAGGCTCTGGACAATGCGACAGTTTGCCGGTATGGGCACCCCTAAACAGACTAACGAACGCTTCAAGTATCTCCTTCAGCATGGCGGCACCGGTTTATCAACGGCGTTCGATTTACCCACTCTGATGGGGTATGACTCGGACCATCCGCGCTCGCTGGGAGAGGTCGGTAAATGCGGGGTGGCGGTGGATTCGCTGGCGGATATGGAGATCATATTTGATGGCATCGACCTGGCAAAAGTCTCCACTTCGATGACTATCAACTCACCGGCTTCAATGCTTCTGGCTATGTACCTGGTGGTTGCGGAAAAGCAGGGAGTGCCGTCTGAACAGGTGCGGGGAACGCTCCAGAACGACATCCTCAAGGAATACATCGCACAGAAGGAATTTATCTACCCGCCGCGCCCCTCAATCCGGCTGATTACCGACCTGATGGAATACTGCACCAAACAAGTCCCGCAGTGGAATACCATCTCGATATCCGGCTACCACATCCGCGAGGCGGGAGCGACAGCCGTACAGGAGCTGGCTTTTACGTTGGCCGACGGTTTCCAGTATATAGAGTCAGCTATCGAAGTCGGGCAGAATGTCGATGACTTTGCCCCGCGGCTCTCGTTTTTCTTCAACGCCCACTCAGACTTTTTCGAGGAAATTGCCAAATACAGAGCGGCGCGGCGAATTTACGCCAAGCGGATGCGCCACAAGTACGGCGCCAAAGACCCCCGAAGCTGGCTGCTGCGTTTCCACACCCAGACGGCAGGATGTTCGCTGACGGCCCAACAGCCAGAGAACAATATCGTCCGGGTAGCTCTGCAGGGACTTTCGGGTGTGCTTGGCGGCACGCAGTCGCTGCATACCAACTCGATGGATGAGACGCTGGCTTTGCCCAGTGAAAAGGCAGTTACAATTGCGCTGCGCACACAGCAGATTATCGCCTATGAAAGCGGCGCGGCCAACACCATCGACCCGATGGCCGGTTCCTACTTTGTTGAGGCGCTGACCGACCAGATGGAAGCTGAGGCGGAAAAGTACTTCGAGGAGATCGAGCGCCGGGGAGGCGTGATTACCTGCGTGGAAGAAGGGTTTTTCCAGCGTGAGATTGCCAAATCCGCTTATCGCTTCCAGCGAGAGATTGAGAAGAAGGAGCGGATAATTGTCGGCATCAACGAGTATGAGATGGAAGGTGAAGAGATTGAGATACCGATTCTGAGAATCGACCCGGAAGTTGAGCGGCAACAAGTTGCTTTTGTCAAGAAAATACGTGCCGAACGTGACAACGGCTCCGTGCAGGCGTCACTGGCAAAACTTAAGGAAGTAGCCAAGAGCGACGGCAACACCTTCGAGGTCATTCTCGAATGTTCTAGGAAGTATGCCACCCTCGGAGAAATGTGCGATGTCCTTCGCGAGGTCTGGGGCGAGTACGTGGAGCCGGCGGGGGCGATGCAGCCGTCTTGAGGGATACGGGTTGTGAAATATACTAGACTGAGAGGATTTGATTACGCGGGTGAAAATCGGGCATACTTTGTGACATCGAGTTTTGAGCAATCAATGAACTCGGAATCTGTTGGGTATCTGTACGAGACTCTTTTGGAACTCTTCAATGAATCAGATTTCGTTTGTGATGCTTTGGTTGTGTTGCCGGATCATCTGCACTTGCTAACGCATAAGGAAGGTGATTCCAAAGAGAAACTGAGTGACCTAGTCTGCATGCTGAAATCCAAGAGCCTTTACCTATTGAAGAGACAGAAAATTACTCCTTATTCATTCTGGCAGCGCGGTTACTACGAACATGTGATCAGAAATGAAAAGGATTGGTTAGAGAAGATGCAGTATGTTACTAATAACCCGGTAAAGACGGGTCTTGTGCCATTGGCTGAAGCGTACCCATATTTGTTTGTGAATGGAATGTTTTACGGGGCGACACGAGGCCGCCCCCTACGCGGAGGAAAGGAACCTGATGTTCCCTCGCAATAGGAACCAAGAAGCTGGTGTTTACCTTCGCGTGGCAGAAACAATGGAGGGGAAGTACACTCACATGATACCAGGACCAATTCCTCTTAACCAACGCGTAGCGGCGGGGCTTGTCTCCGCCGGTGGCGAAGCCACTTTTTATCATGGACAACGCAATGAAACTTAATTCATGGATATAAACCATGCCTGACAAAATCAGAGTCCTCTTAGCAAAACCCGGTCTGGATGGTCATGACCGGGGGATCAAAGTGATTGCGGCGGCTTTGCGCGACGCCGGGATGGAAGTCATCTACACCGGTCTGCGGCAGACGCCGACGATGATTGTCGATGCCGCTATCCAGGAAGATGTTGATGCTATCGGTGTGTCGATTCTTTCCGGGGCGCACATGACATTGTTTCCGGCGATCCTTGACGAGTTGAAAAAGAAAAACGCCGAGGACATCATGCTCTTCGGTGGGGGAATTATCCCCGAAGACGACAAGGAAGAACTGGAAAAAATGGGAGTGGCCAAGATTTTCACTCCCGGCGCGCCGACTGAAGCGGCCATTGAGTTTCTGCGACAGACCATTGCCCGGAAAAACGCCGCCAAGAAGGATTTATAGACAGCAAGAGGCATAACTGAACATAGTTGCGCTCACGGAGGAAGTATGCCGTATAACGTTGACCCCAAGCAGCAGGCTGTCAGGGACGAAGTAAAGGCTTTTGCCGAAAAGGAGATACACCCGATCAGCGAAGAGATGGACCGCATGGGCGAATCGCGGAAATTCCCCACCGACCTTTACCGCAAGATCGGCACGGCGGGGTTTATCGGTTATGCCATGATGACCCTTGACTCCGCCCGTATCGGTGTGGCGGCACAGGGTATCGGCATAGCCCAGCGTGCCCTTGATGAGTCAGTAACCTATGCCAAAAAACGCGTGGCATTTGGCGCTCCCATCGCCAAACTACAGGCAATTCAGTGGATGATTGCCGACATGTCGACCCGGCTGGAGGCTGCCCGCTGCTTGACGTACAAGGTGGCCATGATGCAAGATAAGGGAGAAAGGTTCTCGCTGGAGGCGGCGCAAGTCAAGCTGTACGCCTCAGAGACGGCCGGGTTCTGTGTTGATAGGGCTATGCAGATACATGCCAGTTACGGTTACATCGATGAGTATTCGGTAATTGAGAAACTGTATCGCGACCAGCGTGTGCTTGAAATCTATGAGGGCACTTCCGAAGTGCAACGCCTAGTGATAGCGGGCAATGTCATAGGACGCTGATGAAATTTGGCGACTTTGAAATACATTCCTTCGTCGAGCAGGAGTTCCGGCTCGACGGAGGTACCATGTTCGGCGTGGTACCGAAAGTTATCTGGCAGCGGATGGTGCCTGCGAACGGGAACAACCTCATCCCGATGAAGACGAACATCTTCGTACTGAAGGCGCATGGAAAGACTATGATATTCGACGCCGGTTTGGGTGACACACTCTCCGACCGCGAGAAGAAGATATATGCTACCGATGGCATTTCGCATCTGGAATCGGGACTGGCCTCGCTTGGGCTTACTACCGACGACATCGACTACGTCATATTGACACATCTGCACACCGACCATGTCGGCGGCGCGGTGAAACTGGTCAACGGCGAGTTCGCACCACGCTTCAAGAACGCGAAGTACCTTATCAGCAAGGAAGAGTGGGAAGTAGCCACGCACCCTGATGAACGGACTTTGGCGGTGTACGTCCCCAAGCGCTATTTCGCCCTCAAGGATGCCGGTCAAGTCGAATTGATTGACGCCAACACGGAGTTGTTTCCGGGAATAACAGCAGTTCATACTGGTGGGCACACACAAGGCCATTATGGTTTGCAGATGGAATCAGGTGGTCGGAAGGTTTGGTACTATGCCGACATCTTCTGCACCTCCCATCATGTACGCGTGCCGTATGTTCCCGCCACCGACCTCTTCCCGCTTCAATCGATGGACGTAAAACGCAAGACGCTACCGGAGATCATTGGTGACAGGATCGTCATGGCGTTCGACCATGACATAGACTTATCTTTTGGACTAGTTGTTCAGGAGGAAAAGAAGATCACAGTAACTGATGTCAGTTAAAAAAACAGTAGGTCGGGTTCCGAATCCGCCAAAGGCGGATGAGAAACCCGACAATGCTTCTGAGAGATTATATAAAACTGAGAGACTATGTCTATTGAGGACAAACTAAACCGTTTGGAGCAGATGCGATCCAAAGCCAGACTCGGCGGCGGTGAAAAGCGCATCGAGGCTCAACACAAAAAAGGCAAACTGACCGCCCGGGAGCGGATTGAACTGCTGGTCGATGCTAACTCCTTTGAGGAGTTTGATATGTTCGTCACGCACCGCTCCACCGATTTCGGGTTAGCCGAACAGAAGTTCCTCGGAGACGGTGTCATCACCGGTTGTGGGAAAATAGGGGGACGTCCGGTCTTTATTTTCTCACAGGACTTTACTGTCTTTGGCGGCTCTCTATCCGAAGCGCATGCCGAGAAGGTCTGCAAGATCATGGACATAGCTATGAAAGTCGGCGCGCCGGTTATCGGTCTGAACGATTCCGGTGGAGCGCGCATTCAGGAAGGGGTGGTGTCACTCGGCGGCTATGCAGATATTTTTCTGCGAAACACCCTCGCCTCCGGTGTTGTGCCGCAGATCTCGGCTATTCTTGGCCCCTGCGCCGGCGGTGCAGTCTACAGCCCGGCCATTACCGACTTCGTACTGATGACCAAGGGGACCTCTTACATGTTTGTCACGGGCCCCAACGTGGTCAAGACGGTCACCCATGAAGTGGTCACCTCCGAAGAGCTGGGCGGCGCCACCATTCATGCCACCAAATCCGGCGTGGCGCACTTTGCCTGTGAAAATGAGGCGGACGTTATCGCCAAGCTAAAACAACTACTTCAATATATCCCCCAGAACAACTGCGAAGACCCCCCTATCGTCGAGTGTACCGATCCTCTCGACCGTGAGGATGACGAACTGAATCAGATCATCCCGGATAATCCTAACCAGCCATACGATATCAAGGACGTAATCAACCATGTCGTTGACTCCGGTTCTTTTTTCGAGGTGCATGAGAAGTTTGCCCAGAATATCGTGGTCGGCTTTGCGCATTTAGGCGGACGGTCGGTTGGAGTAATTGCCAACCAGCCGGCAGTATTGGCCGGGGTGCTGGATATAGACTCATCGAAAAAGGGCGCGCGGTTTATCCGCTTCTGTGATGCTTTCAATATTCCGCTTCTGACGTTTGAAGATGTGCCTGGGTTTTTACCTGGCACCGATCAAGAACACGGTGGCATCATCAAAGAAGGCGCTAAGCTTCTCTATGCCTACTGCGAAGCGACAGTGCCAAAAGTGACGATCATTACCCGCAAGGCATACGGCGGCGCCTATGACGTTATGAACAGCAAGCACGTGCGGGGCGACATGAACTACGCCTGGCCGACGGCGGAAATTGCGGTCATGGGCCCCAAGGGAGCGGCGGAAATCATTTTCAAACGGGACATTGCTGCCGCAACAGATTCTGAAGCAGAGCTGCAAAAGAGAACCGAAGACTACCGGGCCAAGTTCGCCAATCCTTTTACTGCTGCTGCGCGTGGATACGTGGACGACGTCATAGAGCCAAAAACAACCCGTCCCCGCCTCATCCGTGCCTTTGAGATGCTGGAAACAAAGAAGGATTCGAATCCACCCAAGAAGCATGGGAATATACCGTTATAGTCTTACTTTTATAGAGAAATAGCAGATGGCTATGCGACTAATAGAATTGTTCAAAGACGAAGCTCTTGTGGCAAGAATCAAGAAACGTTTACCTTATCTTTTTCGACTCGCTGAGCTTGAGAGTTCACGGGCTGGTAGAATCGGAATGGAAGTGGGAACTCTTCGGGAGAGGATACTGGTTGCATTGCTTTTATACAAGTTTGGTGAAAAGAACGTCGAAACCGAGATACCAATAACGGAACCAGAGGTTGATCTTAAACTATTCGGTGAGCCAATATCAATTAAAACTATTACGGGAAGGCATTTTGGTGGTGTCAAAATAATCTGGACGGTAGATGCCGAGAAAGCGCGGGAATTTCGACAATCATATTATCCAAGTTGTGACATTTTGCTAGCACGTATCAACTGGGGTGATATTGGCGGCGTTTATCAGATACCACTTGAAAGGCAACGAAACCTTTTCGAGAAGATCGGGAGAGATAAATATATAAAGCTTCCGAAACCAGGTACAAACCCAAGAGGAGTAGAGATATCTGGAGAGGCATTGTCTGAACTAGCCACAGACAGAAGGACAAATGTGATTGACATATTCTGGAAAAAAACAGAGGTTGCATTTAACGCTTATAGGAGATGGTTAGATTATTGGAAGGAAGATTAAATGAACACGATCCATAAGAAGAAAGGAACTCAGACAAGCTCCTTCGGTTCTCCAGGCAGGATTAATCACGATTCATCTAAGTTTTATTCAGCGAAATTGTACGAGAGTTTACCAAAAGAGCAGAAGCTCAAATATATCGAAAAACGGGTACCTTCCGAATTCTTAAATACAATCTTTTGCAAGTCTTCGGAAAGTATGGATGAACTACCTGACAACAGCGTGCATCTGATGGTAACCTCGCCGCCTTACAATGTCGGAAAAGAGTATGACAGCGATTTTACACTGGAGGAGTACTTAGAATTTTTAAAGAGGGTTTGGAAAGATGTGTTAAGAGTTCTTGTTCCGGGTGGTAGGGTTTGCATTAACGTTGCTAACCTGGGGCGGAAGCCTTATATCCCCCTACACGCTTTTATCGTAAGAGACATGCATGACCTAGGATTTCTCATGAGGGGTGAAATTATTTGGAATAAGGCTTCAAGTGCAAGCCCTTCGACGGCTTGGGGTAGTTGGCTATCTGCTGCAAATCCAACTTTACGTGACATTCACGAATATATTTTGGTGTTTTCAAAGGGCACATTTTCAAGAAAGAACATACACAAAAGGGAAAATACTATTTCAAAGGGAGAGTTTCTCGAGTTAACCAAGAGTGTTTGGTCGTTTTCGGCCGAGTCAGCTCGCAAGGTTGGCCACCCCGCCCCCTTTCCCGTTGAACTTCCTTACCGATTAATACAGCTTTATACATATCACGACGAGGTGGTGCTAGATCCTTTTATGGGCAGTGGGCAAACAGCTCTCGCAGCAATAAAGTCAAATCGGCATTTTGTGGGCTACGATGTGGAGGAACAATATGTAGAGCTTGCCAATAACAGGATCAGGAGTTTTTTGATAAACTTTACCTCTCCTCGCTTATTTGATACAAACATTCAGACTACGAAGTTGAGTGCGAAAAAGTCAAATGAGTTATAAAATCAACAAAATCCTCATTGCCAATCGTGGTGAAATTGCCGTCAGAGTGATGCGCGCTTGCCGGGATATGGGGATTACATCGGTTGCTGTCTTCTCCGAGTGTGACAAAACCGCCTACCATGTGCGCATGGCCGATGAGGCATATCATATCGGCCCGCCGCCGTCAACGGAGAGTTATCTTGTCCATGACAAAATCATCGACGTTGCCAAACGGTCGGGAGCGGATGCGATCCATCCCGGGTACGGATTCCTTGCTGAAAACGACAAGTTTTCGCAGCGTTGTGTCGATGAGGGCATTATTTTCATCGGTCCCACACCCGCAGCGATTCGATTGCTGGGCGATAAGCTTTTGGCTCGTGAAACAGCACTCAAAGCAGGCTTGTCGGTGACACCCGGCGCTGAGCTTGGTCCTGATGATGACGCTGATGCGATACTCGAAAAAGCCTACTCTGTGGGCTTCCCCATTCTTGTCAAGGCGGCCGCCGGCGGTGGGGGCAAGGGGATGCGCATTGTGGACTCGCCGGGGCTTTTGGAGGAAGCGTTAGAGACAGCCAGCCGTGAGGCGGCTTCGGCTTTCGGTGACGGTCGGGTGTACATCGAGAAGTTCCTTGCTCGCCCACGCCATATCGAATTCCAAATCCTATGCGACCAGTATGGCAACTGTGTTCATCTCGGCGAGCGTGAGTGCTCCATTCAACGCCGCCACCAGAAAGTGATCGAGGAGTCCCCATCGCCGATCATGACTCCTGAACTCCGTAAGGAGATGGGTGCGGCAGCAGTTAGTGTCGGAGAAAAGAGCGGCTATGTGGGAGCGGGTACAGTGGAGTTCCTAGTAGACGAAGACCGTACGTTCTATTTCCTCGAAGTCAACACGCGCTTGCAGGTGGAGCATCCGGTGACGGAGATGGTGACTGGTTTGGATTTGGTCAAAGAACAAATCCGCATCGCTGAAGGTAACAAGTTGCCCTTTAGACAAGAAGACATTACTCAAACCGGGCATGCTATCGAATGCCGCATCTACGCTGAAGACCCTGAAGAAGGATTTATGCCGTCAACGGGCATTCTCAAGAACTATCGGCTTCCGGCCGGACCGGGAGTGCGGGTTGACTCCGGTGTAGTGATCTTTTCCGATATCCCTGTCTATTATGACCCAATAATCGCCAAACTGATCGTATGGGGGCAGAATCGCACCGAAGCCATCAGCCGGGCGCGGCGCGCCCTTGAGGAGTACCGGGTCTCCGGGGTGAAGACCACGATTGGTTTCCATCGGGTAGTCCTGGGTAATGATAAGTTCATAGCCGGTGATCTGTCGACAAAATTCCTTGAAGAACAATATCCTGACCACACCTATCGTATCCTCGATGACAGCCTGCGCCAAAATGCCGCTATAGCAGTCGCGCTGGATACTTTTACTAAAGAACGCAAAATCGCCGTTGGCTATCAGCGCCGCCTGGATATGCAGGTTTCCAACTGGGCTTCATTTCATAAGCGCTCCAATCTGCGCACATTCACGGGGAGTCGCTGATGGCCCGCTATCTGGTAAATATAGACGGAAAAGAGTTTGACATCGAGTTGGAATATCGCTCCGAGAAGTATTTTGCCGTCATTAACGGCAAGAAGGTCGAAATAGCGAGTTACCGGTTGGGCGAGAGCCGGTTGCTGCTTTTGATTGATGATCAGGCGTATGAGGTGGATGTCCGTTCCAATGGCTATGACAACCGAAAAACTATCTTTATGAAAGGGATGGAAATTCCCGCCCGGATCGAAGATTACAACCTGGCTCAATTGCGCAAAACCGCCGGTATGTCTACGGAGACGGCGGTTGCCAGGCAGCTCACGGCGGCTATGCCGGGGCTGGTGGTCGATGTCAGGGTAAAACCGGGGGACAAGGTCACGAAAGGCCAGGTGCTATTGGTTGTTGAAGCGATGAAGATGGAAAACATAATCAAGGCACAGGCGGAAACCACGGTCAAAGCGGTTCATGTGTCCGGCGGCCAGTCGGTGGAGAAGGGCGATAAATTGCTGGAGTTCGAATAGGTGTCGGATAAAGTCAAGAAAACAACCTCGGATATAGAAATCCCCGTTGTCCTAACCGAACATGACACCAGTGACAAAAAGGGGCTTGCCCCCCTGCCTGGGGAGTATCCATTTACTCGCGGTATCTATCCCGATATGTATCGTGGACGGTTGTGGACAATGCGCCAATATGCCGGCTTCGGCACCGCCGCTGAGACGAACCGAAGGTTCAAGTACCTTCTTGAGAAGGGTCAGACCGGGCTGTCTGTGGCTTTTGATCTGGCCACGCAGATCGGGTACGACTCTGATCACCCGATGGCGAAGGGAGAAGTAGGCCGAACCGGTGTGGCAATTGATTCCCTGCACGATATGGAAATACTGTTCGATGGTATCCCTCTTGATCGTGTTTCAACCTCGATGACAATCAATTCCACGGCTGTAATCCTTCTGGCAATGTATGTCGCTGTCAGCAGAAAACAGGGTGTGCCTTCGGAGAAGCTGATGGGAACTGTGCAGAACGACATCCTCAAGGAGTTTATCGCTCGCGGGACGTACATCCTGCCGCCCAAGCCGTCTATGAAGATTATCACCGATATCTTTGCCTATGCCAACGAGCATCTGCCTAAATATAACACGATCTCGATTTCCGGGTATCATATCCGCGAGGCGGGTGCTACTGCTGCTCAAGAGGTTGCTTTTACCCTCTCTAATGCTGTCGCGTACGTACTGGCGGCATTGGAGGCCGGACTGGATATTGATCAGTTTGCTCCCCGGTTGTCGTTCTTTTTTGCCGCTCACAACAACCTGTTTGAGGAAGTAGCCAAATTCAGGGCAGCTCGGCGAATCTGGGCACGCATTGTAAAGGAGCGGTTTGGCGCTAAAAACGACAAATCGCTGCTGCTGCGCTTCCACACTCAGACCGGCGGGTCGACATTAACCGCCCAGCAACCGGAAAACAACATTGTGCGGACTACCATCCAGGCGCTGGCGGCGGTGCTGGGTGGAACGCAATCATTGCACACGAACTCCTACGATGAAGCGCTGGCGTTGCCATCGGAGAAATCGGCGGAAATCGCCCTGCGTACACAGCAGATTCTTGCCCACGAGTCGGGGTCAACGGCCACTGTCGATCCTCTGGCTGGCTCTTACTATGTTGAATATCTCACTAACGAACTGGAAAAGAGAATTGTATCATTGATGGATCATATAGAGAGCCTAGGCGGCTCTGTGCGCTGTGTCGAGACGGGATATTTTCGAGAAGAGATTGCCAAGTCGGCATACAAGTACCAGAAGGCGATTGAACAGGGTGCGTCGATTGTGGTCGGTGTTAACAAGTACGAATCCGAAGCAGTCGAGCCCCCCACCATATTAAAACTTGATCCCGAGCTGGAACAGCAGCAGGTTGACGCATTGAAAAAACAACGTGCGGCTCGCGACGCCGTGGCAGTTGGCAAGTCCCTTCAGAGGTTGAGTGAGGCTGTACGCAGCGGTGACAATATTGTCGAGCCTGTGATAGAAGCTGTTGAGAACTATGTAACAGTTGGAGAGATTTCCGATGTTTTTCGAGAAGTGTGGGGTGAGTACCGTGAAAGCGGCTGATCTAATCAAGTTATTTTTGCCGCTGCTGATACTAACAGGTGTTGCATCCCTCGGCTCATGCGGTAAGAAGAGCGGCTCCGGGCAGGACACTACTGTTGACTTGAGCACTCAGACCGAGGGCTCTAAGGAGCATGCTATCGAAGAGATGTTGAACGAGACTATCGAGCGGCTGCGCTATGGTGACAAGTCCGGCCTCTATGAAAACGAGTTTGACTATTTCACCGACGAGACTAACTTCGATGACTACCTCAAAATGGCCCAGCTTCGTTACGCCCAGGCCGATACGATAACATTTGTCGAAGTAAGACACGTCAATTTCTTAGACCGGGATTCCGCCCTTGTCGACGTGACAGTCCACTTCGAGGGGCCGACCGGCAAGAAAACATTCCTCCGTGATAAAATCATAGTGTATTGGCACAACGGTCGCTGGATCAAGCCAACCGTCACCGTCATTGACCTTCAACGCGATTACGAAAACAAAGTCAGAGTAGCGGACTCCGCCGCGGCGGCTGAAGCCGAAGAGGAATAAGTGGAGTTTGAGCGATATGACTGGGCTTTCGGCTCCTCACGGCCTGGATCGGGTCTGTTGAATAACATAACAAATGTCATAGCGAGGAGCGAAGCGACGTGGCTATCTCGTTGGCATTCAATGTCCGAGATTGCCATGTCCGCCTGCGGCAGACTCGCAATGACCTGGAAAGTACTTTTTCAACATTCCCGACCGCAGGTATCCATGCCCCCCCATCGAAAAGATCGGCTGATATGTCCAAGCCTTTGATTTCTCACGTTGGTATAGCCGTGGCTGATCTGAGCCGGGCTATTAGTCGCTTTCGGATGATTACCGAAGAAGAGCCGGTCATTGAAGAAATCGCCGATCAGAAGGTAAAGGTCGCTATCTTCCCCGGCTCAGGTATAAATAGCTCCGAGCCGCGTGGACGCATTGAGTTGGTTGCGGCAACCGAGCCGGGTAGTCCGATTGCTTCTTTCATAGAAAAAAGGGGTGAGGGTCTGCACCACGTCTGCTTGTATGTTGAGGATGTCGAGAAAAAGCTGTCTGAACTCAAAGCGGAAGGGATTCGGCTGATCGATGAAACGCCCCGGATCGGTGCTGGGGGTAGGAAGATTGCATTTGTCCATCCCTCAGGCATGAACGGCGTTCTTATCGAACTGGAAGAAGCCCCCGGGTAGTAATCACACTGTAGTCGTAATACGACATTTTAGCGATAATTCTTGAAATCGCGTTTCAAACAATCGGAGACGATTTTCAGTCGCTGCTTGAGAAAAGTGGCCTTATCCGTGGCGGGTCGGTAAACAAACCCGCGTCCTTCCTTCTTCTTGTTCAGCAATCCTTTGTCAGCCAGTCTCGACAGTACCGTCATGACGGTCGTATAGGCTGGTTTATCCTTTCCTTCCAGATGGTACAGCGCCATCTTGATCGTCAGGCTTTTCTTTTTCCAGGCCAGGCCCATGAGTTTAGCCTCCGTCGGACCCAGAAAAACGGCGGCCCCTCGGGCGTAGGGATCAAAGTAAAAAGCCCTTGTCATGGTCACAGGATTTTCTTGTGTTTGCTCCTGACAATCATCGCTACCCCGAGAGCTACCAAAGCCAGCGGCCAGAAGTAGTCCCACACGGGCCCCGAGATCACTCCTATACGGTCCAACAGCATCAAGATACCTAAGAGCAAGAGCAGCACACCGAAAAACATAGAAAGTCCTCCGTTCAGATTGATATACCGGATGATACACAAATGCTAAAATCGGGGAAAGACTATTGTTATTTCATTTCGTTGTCCAAGTGTGACGCTTTCCAGGACCTGGTCGGTAACTTACCTGGATATGCCGTAGCAACTGCAAAACCGAGAAGAGCGTGACAAAAAAGCAGCGAGGTAGCTTGCCCCTTGTCCTGTTTCTAATTATCATCTTCACGTTTATGACATGTCAAGAAATGAGTTGGCCGAGCGGGCCAGGAGCCTTGCAAGGCTGTGGTAGAAGTACGATTGTTCGTTGTGTCGTGCTGTCGGGCGACTCTGCCAGACAGCCCCGACGCTGTATACGAAATGCACTTGTGGGAAAAGTCGTCAGGCATAGTGAGGTTGTCCTAAAATGTGTCCATTCCTGCTCACGTAGGGCGGGGGCTTGTCCCCCACCATCCCAACGGCAGGGACAAGCCCTGCCGCTACGCGGAGTTACGGTAAAAGTACTTATGAGAGCAGAGGCTCAAATGCAGTCACGTCAGACTTATGGGACAGCCTCGAGTCACCTGACGCCACCCTGAGATCGATCTTTTAACACAACCTTCTTGTGGTCTTGACCTACTACACTGGAGGAACAAGAGATATGTATCGCGTGCCTATCCCCAAGAATGAGCCGGTTCTCAATTACGCTCCCGGTTCCCCGGAACGGGCGAAACTGGAAGAAGCGCTGGCCGAGCTGAAGAGTCAGAAACTTGAGATCCCAATGATCATCAACGGCGAGGAAATCAGACCGGATACCAAGATAGATATCCGCTCTCCGCACAAACACTCGCAACTACTTGGCTACTATCATCAGGGAGGGAAAAAGGAAGTTGCTATGGCAGTGGAGTCTGCCGTTGAAGCCCAAAAGACCTGGGCTCACATGCCCTGGGAGCATCGGGCTGCTATCTTTCTGAAGGCGGCAGATCTAATCGCCGGTCCCTACCGGCACATCATTAATGCTGCCACCATGCTGGCACATTCCAAGACGGTCTTCCAGGCCGAGATTGATGCTGTCTGCGAGCTGGTTGATTTCTGGCGGTTTAACTGCTATTTTGCCCAACAGATTTACGATATCCAGCCCAGCAGCGCTCCCCAGATATGGGATCGCGTTGACCATCGCCCTCTCGAGGGGTTTGTATTTGCCGTGACTCCGTTTAATTTTGTGTCTATTAACGGTAATCTACCTACTGCTCCGGCTATTATGGGCAACGTGACGGTTTGGAAACCGGCCTCGACAGCTGCTTACACGTCACACTTCCTTATGAAGGTCCTTCGCGAGGCAGGCCTGCCCAAAGGCGTTATCAATCTCATCTTTGCCCGTGGCGCTGCGATCGGCGACACCATATTGAGAAACAAGCATCTGGCTGGAATCCATTTCACCGGCTCCACGGCCACCTTCCAAACAATGTGGAGAACTGTGGGCGAGAATATCGCCAACTACCGGTGCTATCCTCGCATCGTGGGCGAGACCGGCGGCAAGGATTTTATTATTGCCCACAACTCGTGCGACGTGGACGCGCTCGTAACAGCCATTGTGCGTGGGTCTTTTGAGTTCCAGGGTCAGAAATGCTCAGCATCGTCGCGTTGCTACCTGCCGAAATCTCTGTGGCCGGAAATCAAGAAGAAGCTCGTCAGGCAAACCAACGAGCTAAAAATGGGCGATCCGGAGGATTTTACGAACTTCGTCAACGCCATAATAGATGAATCGGCGTACCAGTCGATTGTGGCGTACATTGACTACGCCAAACAATCCAGCGACTGCGAAATCATCTGTGGCGGTGAGTATGATGAGTCAGAAGGCTGGTACATCAAACCGACCGTGGTCGTTACCGCTGACCCGCACTTCAAGCTGATGGAAGAGGAGATATTCGGGCCTGTGGTTACAATCTATGTTTATGACGACAATGAGTATGCCAACACTCTGCATCTGCTCGACGCCACTTCGCCGTACGCTCTGACCGGCGCGATTTTCGCCACTGACCGCAATGCCGTTGGCTTGGCGGAAAGGACCCTTCGCAATGCTGCCGGCAATTTCTACATCAATGACAAACCGACCGGTGCAGTGGTAGGGCAGCAGCCGTTTGGAGGCGGCCGGGCATCGGGGACAAACGACAAGGCGGGCGGCATCCAGAATATGCTGCGCTGGGCTTCGCCGCGGTCAATCAAGGAGAGCTTTGTCCCGCCCAAGGACTATCGTTATCCCTTCATGAAGAGTTAAACAACATTCGCAAGTAAAGCAGATCGGGTTCTCCTGTGCTGAGGGTGACAGGGAACCCGATTCTTCTCTTTGGTAGTACTGTCGGGTGCTATCTTTGTGTGGTCGGCTACACATATTACGACTTATAGGAAGGCTGTACTTACTAGGGCGGAATCTATTCAACAAAAAGGCAGGCCCGGTCTGTCTCACCAGATGATGCCGGCGGCACCGGTGTCCAATATTTGCGCACCTTACTTTCTTTACTCACACCGGATTTGGCCGATACTCGGTATAGTATCCTCTTATGCATTTGAGAGGGTAGGTCGCAGCGACTTATCCTTGAGGAGAAAAGATGCCCAATATTCTCGTGGTTGATGACAAAGATTCGATGCGCAACATGCTGACTGAGACGCTGGTTGAAGAGGGTCACCGGGTCGACTCTGCCCCTGACGGCCGTCGCGCCCTGGAGCTGGTGCGCAACAAATCGTACGACTTGGTACTGACAGATCTGAAGATGCCGAATATTGATGGGCTGGAAGTGCTCGGTGGCGTCAAAGAGGTCGATGCCGATACATCGGTGATAGTCATGACGGCCTACGGCACGATTGAGGATGCCGTGTCGGCTATGAAGAAAGGCGCCTATGACTTCATCACCAAGCCGTTCGATACTGAGCACTTATGTGTCTTGATCAACCGCGCCCTCGAAAACCGCCGTCTCATAGCTGAGAACACGCTGCTTCGTCAGGAACTATTCGAAGGGCATGGTTTCTCAGATATCATTGGCCAAAACGAGAAAATGGTGGAGATTTGTAGCCTGATTCGGAAAGTTTCCAAATCCGATGCTACCGTCTTACTACAGGGAGAATCGGGGACAGGTAAGGAGCTTTTCGCACGGGCGATTCATTCCCTCTCTCTGCGAAAAGATCGACCCTATATCGCTATCAACTGCGCCGCTATTCCCCGCGAGCTGCTGGAGAACGAGCTATTCGGTTCGGAAAAGGGAGCATTCACCGGCGCCCATGCGCGCAAGATGGGTAAGTTCGAAATCGCCAACTCCGGCACTATTTTCCTTGATGAAATCGGTGACATGGACACCTCTCTGCAGGCAAAGCTGCTACGTGTGCTGCAGCAGAAGAACTTCGAGCGGCTGGGCGGCACCAAGCCGATTGATGTAGACGTCCGCATCATAGCCGCCACTAATATGGACCTCAATGAGCAAATCAGGCTGAAGTGTTTCCGAGAGGATTTGTATTACCGGTTGTCGGTTTTCCCGATTACTATCCCACCTCTCAGCGAACGCCGCGACGACATCGGGCGCCTGGTGGAATACTTCACAGATAAGTACTGTCGGGAAATGAAAAAGCCGAGGAAATCGCTTTCCAAAGATGCTCTCAATCTCTTGCAGAAATACCACTGGCCCGGCAACGTGCGGGAGCTGGAGAACACCATTGAACGTGCAGTGATTCTTGCCGAGGGGAAGAAGATCAGTCCCGATCACTTGGCGATCCGTTTGCAACGCACCGATGAAATCCAATTGCGTGAAGGAGCCGGTCTAAAAGAGATCGGCGCTCACGCTCAGATGCGGGCTGAGAAGGCAACAATTGTCCGCGTGCTCAAGCAGGTCCGCGGTAACAAACGCAAGTGCGCCCGGGTTCTGAAAATCGATTACACCACCCTCTTTGACAAAATAAAGAAATATAATATCGAAAAGGCCATGCCGGAGGGATGAGATAGAAATCCGCCCTTGGGGCGAACAGGCAGTTACCCCCGGCTTGTTTCCACAGCAGACATTTCTCGCCGCAGCGGAAGAAACCTGTACTCGGAAGTCTACTTACTTACAGTAGCTGAATGGCGGCGGTGACCGGTCCTCGCGGCCTTTGGGATCGGACTGTTGACGTTGCTTGTCTCGGACAAGCGACCGTCCGGACCTATTTGAAGCATGTCGGCAATCTTTTGCTTGTCACAGCCAACCGTCAGCAGCCGGGCTGCTCTGACAATAGGTCTGCGCAGCAGGGTATGATCCTTAGCCATCAACCTGATGATGTCATCACGACTGGGCAGATGTTTGTCCAAGCGATATTTCTTATACGAGTCGGACAGCGTATTCAGAAAGTGGGTGATCTCGACATGACCAATAAGTTTTGATAACTCTTCCTCCGACAGCGGGTCCTCGCCGATGTCCCGGACGTCCAGCAGCACTCCGGCATCCTCTATGAATTTCTTGGTTTCGGCGCAGTTGCCGTCATTCCCGTAGGTCAGATATTGTGCGCGTTTGGAAGTCATAGTACCTCCTGAAGTCTATCCTTTCTTATCAGCGCCCATAGTATACAAAAAGAAAGTTCTGTATATTCCAGATTTGGCGACCATTCTTTAGTACAAGGCTATGGGTGCTTGCCTGTGATTAGTTGAGCATGTTACCATCTTTAATTGGGTCACAAGCTCAAAGAATAACTATAAAAACAAAATACGTTTGTGCTTGTCAACAACTATTTACCAATTCTTATCCTGCCGGCGTCAGTAACCGGCTAACATTTTACCGGCTGTCTCCTGATCGGTACCCCTTAGTTTGAGTCAATTTGGACATGAACCTTCAATGTGTAAAGTAAAAACCGGATCTCTCAGTCCCTCTGTTCCGACTGGGGCCTGAATGTAAGGGATACTTTCATAGGGAGCCCGTAATGTAATTATCGGAACAACCGGCTTGGACTTAACTTACGCCTCCTATATTTTAACGCAAGAACTACGCAGGAGTTCCAGGTAACTCCGGAAAGATTCCACTGGCTGGGTGTAAACGGAGCAACCTGCTACCTTACGCGCCGCACGAGGTTATCTCAACCAGCTATAGACTTGACGAACAAGACCGCCAGAACGTTTAATAGACCTTTCCCGTCACAGCCTCACCGCTACTCCCACACCGTCTCGGAGGGGGATTATAGTGGTGAAGAACCGAGGGTCATTATACAGCTTCTCAGTGAACTCGACTATGGCTCGGGTCGTTCTATCCGGTCTTTTACTGCACACCTTTCCTGACCATATGAGATTATCAGATATAAATAGGCCACCCCGTCTCAATCGGGCCGCAACCGCGTCGATGGTTTTGGGGTAGTCTTCCTTATCGATGTCATTCAGGATGATATCAAACTGGCCGTCGGTTCTTTGTAGGACTTGCAATGCATCACCAACATGGTAGTCAAAGCGACTCTGAAGGCCGGCGCGTTTGAAGTAGTTGAGAGCCAGCCGCTTGTTTTTCCGGTCAGTGTCTGTCATGGTGATGTGACCTTTGCTCCCTGCGGCCAGTGAGAACCAGTAGGCCGAGTATCCAAACCCGGAGCCGAGTTCCATGATTCTCTTGGCCTTTGTAATCATAGTGAGCTGATATAGAAACCGCCCGACTAGAGGCCCGATAATGGGGAATCTGTGCTCGGCAGCATAAGCTTCCATCTCCCGCAGAACTTCCGGACGCGGTGGGGTTACCTGGTGAAGATATTTGTGGACCCTTTCGAACATTGGATGTTTTCCTCTTTTCCTTGGATAAGATATCATGTGTCAAGGCTGCAAGGTTTTGACCAACAGCGCTTTCATGCGCCTGCCGCCTGTCTCACCTCACGGTGCTGTCACGCCTTGGCGTTGGGCTCCTCTTTTTCCGGCACGATGACTTCCGCCTTTCCGCCTGAAATCTCTATCAGTCTCCTGATTACATCTTCCACCAGAAAATCAGGAGTGGAGGCGCCGGCTGAAATTCCGACGTTTTCAACACTCTGATCCTCAGCAAACCATTTATCGTCAATATCATGCGCCGACCCGATAAGGACCCCCCGGCCGCAAATAGCCTCCGAGATCTTTGTCAACCGTTTCGAGTTAGCCGAGGTGGCCGAGCCAACCACCAGGACCATGTCCACCTGCGGCGCCAGGTCCATAATGGCCGTCTGCCGCTGCCTGGTAGCATTACATATAGTATTGAAGATCTCAATGTGCGGCCACTTCTTTTTGGCTAGTTTTTCCACTTCGGCAAACTCTGACACCTCGGCGGTCGTTTGCACAGTCAGGCCAAGTTTGCGGTCCGGCCAGTTGGGAAGCGCCAGCAATTCACTCCTGCTGCCGACTACGGTGATACTTCCAGGGGCATGGCCGATGATACCCTTGGTTTCATCGTGGGTAATGTCACCATAATGAATGACGTGGTAGCCGTTTTGAATAATCTTTTTAATAATCGTGTAGATCCTGCTCACCAGCGGGCAGGTGGCGTCAATGACCGTCAGGCCTTTTCCCTCTGCTCTGGCTTTCACATCAGGAGCGACCCCGTGGGCAGATATAATCAATGTCCCCTCATCGACGTCATCGACAGAAAACGTCTGATCGATGCCCTGCTTTCGAAAGCTTTCCACCACTGCTTCGTTATGTACGATCTCGTTAAGAATCGTAACTCTGCCGTTCTTTTTCCGAGCTGTCTCCTCTGCGGTATTGATAGCTCGCTTAACTCCCATGCAGAAGCCATGGTGCCGGGCGATCATGATCTTTTTCAGCATGCTTTCTCCGACGGATTGATAGCTACTGTTCACTGTGTCGATCAGAGGCGCGCACTTTCGTGTTGTACGCAGACAAACCTTCTCAGAAAATACTCCAGCAAGGCTGTGTTATCATCTAATTCCGTATGAAAGGAGCCAGCCAGTATGTTCTTCTGCGAAACCAGTATGGGGCTGTCCCGGTAGACGGCAAGAACTTCCACCTCTGTGCCGATACGGGTAACTCTTGGCGCACGGATAAAAGTTGCCGTGAGCGCAACTGGGCCCTTCCCCAGGTCAGCTATGATGTTCTCTTGGAAAGAGAAGATCTGCCGACCATAGCCATTGCGGACAACATCGATATCCAGCAAACCGAGCGTTCTGATCTCAGCCTGATTGTCCTCGACATATTTTGCCAGTATTACCATCCCGGCGCAGGTTCCCCAGATCGGTTTGTTTTGACCGAACGCAACTAGCGGCTGCTGCAAGCCGAAGCGATCAATCAGATTGCTCATAGTGGTTGATTCTCCTCCGGGGATAATCAGCGCATCAAGTTGCTCAAGATCGGACGGCAGACGTACTTCGACGGCTACGGCTCCTAACAGGTCGAGCTGATAAATATGACGCTGGAAGTCTCCTTGCAGGGCCAGGACCCCAACTTGTATGTCCGAATATGCGGTCATTGCATGTTAAACAGCCAAAAAAGTTCGTTTGTACTAAAGTAATGCACTTTGGCGGGGATGGTCAAGGTTAGTAGGACAAAACTCCCATCATTTTGACTCATAGGGTTAAGCAAAGCTAAGCTGCAGGGTTGGTGGGTCTATTGGCGGCATTTCATTCCAGATTTTGACGTTCAGCAGGTGACCTATCTTTTTCATGTTGCAACCATCCCACTGTTCGAAGAAAAAAATGTTTCATGCTGCTGGCATCGTTTGAGAATGCTGAAGAGACGCTCTTCGGGAATCACATTCTGCACATGCTGGAATCGTCCTATTCAAGACAGACTACACCTCACTGCAGCAGGAATAGGCAATAGCCTGCAACAGGACCTTCTCTGGACATTACCGGTTTGAGCAGTAACTCTCATTAGTTCTTTTCTTTTACGCAACAGCAGGCTATATTGTGCGCCAAATTCAGTGGAGGATAGATGCATGGACGTAGAGCGTGATGTTCTCGATACAGATATATTGATCGTTGGGGCGGGACCTGCCGGTCTGGCGCTGGCCTACAAGTTAGCGGTGTTGGTAGAATCCGATGAGTCGGTCGAGATGCCGGAAATTCTGGTGATGGATAAGGCTTCCTATGCCGGGGCGCACTCTCTTTCGGGGGCCGTCATGGATCCCAGAGCCATCGCCGAGCTTATCCCTGATTTTGTCGATAAGGGAGCGCCGCTGGAAGCAAAGGTCAGTTCCGAAGCCATGTATTATCTCTCGGGGCGTGGGGCTATTAAGTTCCCTTTCATGCCACCGGCCCTCAACAATCACGGCAACTATATCGTCTCACTGAACAAGTTCACCGGCTGGATGGCTGAGCAGGTAGAAGCCAAAGGAATTGATGTCTATGCCGGTCTGGCCGGGTACGATCTGCTTATCGAGGATGGATGCGTAACCGGAGTGCAGACAGTCGATATGGGTCTGGATAAAGATGGAAACCAGAAATCCAATTTCGAGCCGGGGTCTGTTATCAAGGCCAAGGTGACCGTCCTGTGCGAGGGTGTACACGGCTCTCTAACCCGCCATGCTTTTGAGAGAATACCCCGGTTGACTGAAGGCCGCCTGCCGCAGTCGCACTTGACCGGCGTCAAGGAAGTATGGGAAGTCCCTGACGGCCGTATTAAGGCCGGACAGGTGATTCACACCCTCGGGTGGCCGCAGCCCAAGCACGAATACGGCGGGGCATGGGTCTACGGAATGAGCGATAACATGGTCTCGATCGGTTATGCTGTCGGACTCAATTCACCCGATCCAACCAATGATCCTCACATGAAGTTCCAGCGCTACAAGAATCACCCGCTGGTAAAGAAGATTCTCGACGGTGGAACTATGCTCCACTACGGAGCGAAAACAATCCCGGACGCCGGTTACTACTCGATGCCGAAGCTCTATCACGATGGCTTGTTGCTGTGTGGTGACTCGGCAGGGTTCCTGAATCCGCAGAAGTTGAAAGGGATTCATCTGGGGATCAAGTCCGGCATCATGGCCGCCGAGACGCTGTTCGATTGCCTTAAAGCCACTGATTTTTCGGCCAACATGCTGAAGAAGTACGAAGAGCGGTTTGAAAACAGTTGGGCCAAAAGGGAGCTGTATGGGTCGCGGAACTTCCATGCCGCCTTCAAGGGAGGCCTCTGGGCGGGTCTGTTTCACGGCGTCATTCAGATGCTAACGGGCGGCAGAGGCTTGTTCGATCGCCGCGAGAATGAAGCCGACCACACCTATATGCTCAAGATTGAAGGCTACAAAAAGCGGTTTGGCCACACTCCTGAAAAGACCTCCCTGAAATTTGACAATGAGTATATCTTCGACAAACTGACCGATGTCTACAAATCCGGCTCTACTCACGAAGAAAACCAGCCGCCACATCTGGTCATTGCCGATTATGACATCTGTAACAACCGCTGCACCGAAGAATACGGCAACCCCTGTCAGCACTTCTGCCCCGCCCATGTCTACGAAATGGTTGATGATCCCGACCGCGCCGGAATGCTAAAGCTTCAATTAACTCCCTCCAACTGCGTCCACTGCAAGACCTGTGATATTGCCGACCCTTATCAAGTCATCCGCTGGGTCACACCGCAGGGCGGCGAAGGGCCGAACTATACGAACCTATAGTACGAGGTGGCCCACCGCTTGCGGAAGGTGTTTAAGGCAGCCTCACCGGGAGGCTGCCCTACAAGACAACCTTCCCGCACCTTGTCTGACGCACTTGTCTTCGCAGTAATCTTTCTATATAATTAATCAAGTTATTGACGTTTTTTAACAAATCATAAGGAGGTTTATGATGGATCCCTTTAGCGCTCGGCTAACCCTTAAAACAAAACATGATAATTATCAATTCTATCGCCTTGATAAACTATCCCAGTATGGTCAGATCGATCGATTGCCGTACTCAATCAGGATTTTACTGGAAAACGTCCTCCGATACGTAGACGGTTATGTCGTCAAGGAAGAGGACGTTGTCAATCTGGCCCGTTACAATGCAAAAAATGTCGGTGAAGTGGAGCTTCCCTTCAACCCGGCGCGCGTCTTACTCCAGGACTTCACCGGCGTGCCGGCGGTGGTCGATCTGGCCGCGTTGCGCTCGGCAATGAAACGTATGGGCGGCGACCCGCGCAAGATTAACCCGTTGGTACCGGTTGACTTGATAATCGATCACTCCGTCCAGGTAGATGCGTATGCTTCCGATTCAGCCGTTCGGATAAATACCCAAAAGGAGTTCGAACGCAACAAAGAGCGCTACGAGTTTCTCCACTGGGGCAAAAAGGCCTTCGACAATTTCCGCGTTGTACCACCGGGGACCGGAATATGCCACCAGGTAAATCTTGAATACCTGGCCAAATGCGTCCTCGTCAAAGACGGCATGGCGATGCCGGACACGCTGGTCGGAACCGATAGTCATACGGTTATGATAAATGGCCTCGGTGTGGTTGGATGGGGCGTCGGTGGCATTGAAGCTGAGGCAGCGATGCTCGGCCAACCGATTTACATGCTCACCCCGGAGGTTGTCGGTTTCAAACTGACCGGCAAGCTATCCGAGGGCGCCACCGGCACCGACCTTGTTCTGACGGTAACTCAGATGCTCCGCGAGAAGGGTGTGGTCGGCAAATTCGTGGAGTATTTTGGGCCTGCACTTGACGATCTGCCGGTGCCTTCCAAGGCGATGATCGCTAACATGGCTCCAGAATACGGCGCTACCATGGGCTATTTCCCATTTGATAACGCCACCCTGGATTACCTGCGTATGACCGGTCGCACTGATGAAGAGATAGAGCTGGTTGAGCGCTATGCCAAAGAGCAGATGCTCTTCCGCGAAAAGGGCTCATCGTCGCCGGTGTACTCTGATACGCTGGAGCTTGACATTTCAACGGTGGAGACCTCGCTTGCCGGACCGAAGCGCCCCCATGACAGGATCACCCTCCCTCGCATGAAAAAGGAATTCGAGACAGCACTGTCAAAGCCGATCAAGGAGCGTGGCTTTGAATTGCCGGTTGAGGAACACACCCGCCGGGTGGCCATCGAGGATGGTTTTAAGACCGAAATCGGCCATGGTGCTGTTGTGATTGCTGCCATAACGTCTTGTACTAACACATCCGATCCTTATGTCCTGATTGCATCTGGGCTGCTTGCGAAAAAGGCAGTTGAGCGCGGCCTGACTGTGAAGCCGTACGTTAAAACATCGCTGGCTCCCGGCTCCCGTGTCGTTATTGACTACCTTGAGAAAGCCGGGTTGATAGAACCTTTGAAGAAGCTCGGCTTCCATAACGTTGGATTCGGCTGTACGACCTGTATTGGTAACTCCGGCCCCCTTTCAGAATCAGTTGTAAACGCCATAAATAAAGGCAACCTTGTTGTAGCGGCAGTGCTGTCGGGCAACCGCAACTTTGAGGGCCGCGTCAGCCCGCATACCAAGGCCAATTATCTTGCCTCCCCGCCGCTGGTTGTGACCTATGCGATTGCCGGCACAGTTGACATCGATCTTACCAATGAACCTCTGGGCAAAGGTAAAGATGGCAAGCCAGTCTTTCTCAAAGAAATCTGGCCTTCCCAGAAGGAAATTCTTGACACGATTGCCAGCTCCGTTATGCCTGAGTCCTTTCGCAGTCGGTATGCCACGGTCTTTGACGCCAACGAGATGTGGAACAGCATCCAGAGTCCAAGCGGCGATCTTTACGAGTGGGATGAGGCCTCGACCTACATCCAGGAACCGCCATTCTTCATCGATATGCCAAAAGAGCCCGCCGACATTGCGCCCATAAAAGACGCTCGTATCCTGGTCATGCTGGCCGATTCAATTACGACAGATCACATTTCACCGGCGGGCGTTATTAAGGCCGATTCACCGGCAGGGGCATACTTGGTTGAGCATGGCGTGAAGCCGGTGGAATTCAATAGCTATGGCTCACGGCGTGGCAACGACCGCGTCATGACACGCGGCACCTTCGCCAACATCCGCCTGCGAAATCTGCTGGCTCCAGGCACCGAAGGTGGCGTCACTACGTATCTGCCGACTGGTGAGCAGATGTCTATATACGATGCGGTGGTGAAATACCAGTCTGAGAACGTTTCGTTAGTAGTCCTGGCCGGGAATCTTTACGGTATGGGGTCATCGCGTGACTGGGCGGCCAAGGGGACCAACCTGCTGGGCGTCGAAGCGGTCATGGCGCAGAGCTTTGAACGTATCCACCGCTCCAACTTAGTGGGCATGGGCGTGCTGCCTCTGCAATTTTTGGAGGGCCAGTCCCGCGAGTCACTCGACCTGACTGGACACGAAACGTTCACGATTGAAGGCCTCTCCAACGACCTGAAACCTCGGCAGAAAGTCACAGTCAAAGCTAAGGCTCCGGATGGCAAAGTAAAAACATTTGAAATGCTCGCCCGCATTGACACGCCTATCGAGGTTGAGTATTATCGCCACGGCGGGATATTGCAGATGGTGTTGAGGGGGATGCTTGGATAGATAGATGAACAAAAAGTAGGTTATGCCGACTCGCGACGTGACAAAATGAATGTCAAGCTGTAACTTGCTTGGTAGAATCAAAAAGCGGAGGATTTATCATGTTAGGATGTCGTTTTTTCATAATCCTACTGGTCGTTGTGTCTTCGTCGGGTGTCGTTCATTCTCAGGGGGACTATTTCCAAAAAGGAGTAAGTGGTTTTGAATTCGATGCAGCATTTTTTTCAAACGACGACTTGTCAGGTATCGGAGGAGGGTTTGGCTATTCTGTGTCCGGCATATTTGATTTTGGGCTTTCGGTATCAAGAGTTTCATTGGACGATAAATTAGCAGGAGAAGATATGCACGCCACAGCGGTTTCCCCTTATGTGACATTTCACGTTATCAAACAGGACTCGATAAGGTTTCCGATTTCAGTTTCAATTAGTGGTGCCTACGAAAGAGATTCGTACTCCTCTGATGCGTTGGATTTGCTCGATTGGGAGCTCAAAGGAGACTATTTTGCATTTGGCTTTTCAATTTTTAAGAATGTTTCCACTTCGCCCGCAATGACAATTCAACCCAGGGGATCGTTTTCATATGTTACTGGCTCCACCGAAATCAGCGATAAATATGGTAACTCAGAAAGTGAGAGTAACAACACTACCAGTTTCGGAATAGGTGTGTCGCTGTTATTTAAGACGTCACCGACTACCACCTTTAGGTTGCATCCGGGCATTTCTATTAATGAGGATAACACTACGTTTTCGCTTGTGGTCGGACTAATTGTGTCTACAATTGCCCAGTAAACCGGTAGCCCACCCAACGGGTGGGTTTATTCGAAATGACGAGGTCGATGGTCAATGATTTCCCACCTGTTAGGTGGGGTACAAACTGCATTTCTGTGGGCGGCAGATGTTCTCATCTGCTCCATATTCGTAATGCGGCGCATGAGGACATACACCGCACACATAAAACTGGATTCCTGCCCGTCAACCTGTAGCCCACACAATGGGTGGGGTCGTTCTGGATTCCTGCTTTCGGGAGTGTTGAAAAAACCAGCAAGCGTCATAGCGAGAAGCGAAGCGACGTGGCTATCTCGTTGGTATTCAATGTCCGAAATTGCTTTGCTGTCACCCACAATAACGAGAAGAGGGCTTTTTCAACAAGCCCTTTCGCAGGAATGACACGTAATGTAATCGTCGAAACCGAATGGGTTTCGACCTTCAAGGCTGCTTGATCCCAATCTCATATTGACTTTCACTGCTGTTTCTCTTTATTTACAGCCCGGTATTGGTATTATCAAAGAAAGACTCTGCTATGGCTGACGAACTGATAAAAACCCCGTTTCACGATTTCCATGTTGCCGCCGGTGCGAAGATGGTGAGTTTTGCCGGTTTTCATATGCCTGTTCAGTACAAGGGAATCACCGCCGAGCACCTGGCTGTGCGCAACAATGTCGGTCTCTTTGACTTATCCCACATGGGCGAGTTTGAAGTCTCCGGCAAGGACGCCATGGCCTTTCTGCAGAAGACTACGACTAATGACGTGGCCGCTATAGAGGTCGGGGGAATACAGTATTCCTGCATGACAATGCCCACGGGTGGTATTGTTGACGATCTGCTGGTCTACGGGTTGGACGGCAGATACCTTCTTGTGGTCAACGCTTCCAACATCAATAAGGACTTCGCATGGCTCCATTCGCATCTGTCTGGCGATGTTCAGTTGACAAACCTTTCCTCCCAAACCGGTCTTCTGGCTATTCAAGGTCCTAATGCCCAAAAGGTAATGAGCGAGCTAACCGATTACGATTTGGACAGCATGCCTTACTACGCCTCCACTAAGGCGAGGATTGCGGGGGTAGAGCTTCTCTTTTCCCGCACCGGCTACACCGGTGAGGATGGTTTCGAAATCTATATCCCACCGGAGCATGCCGTCACTGTGTGGAATGCTGTCACTGAGGTAGGCAAGAAGTATGACTTGGAGCTGATCGGCCTAGGGGCGCGCGACACGCTACGCCTGGAGATGAAGATGGCCCTCTACGGCAATGACATTGACGAGACAACGACACCGATTGAAGCCGGGCTTAGCTGGATTGTCAATTTCGATAAGGATTTCATCGGCAAAGACATTATTGCCGGGCAGAAGGCGGATAAACCGCTCCGGCGTCTGGTTTGCCTTGAACTTGAAGACCGTGTATTCCCGCGTCATGGCTATGATATTTATGACGGTGGGGAAGTGGTCGGCAAGGTTACCTCGGGGACATTCTCTCCGTCGTTGAAGAAACCGATAGCGTTGGGCTATGTGCCGCGAGCCAAATCAAAATCGGGTTCAACTGTTGAAATCGCTGTCAGGGATAAGAAGTACCCGGCGGTGGTGGTAAAACCGCCGTTCTACAAAGAAGCCTCCCACCGGTAAGTTACATCGCATGAATATCGAATTGTATTTGACAGCGGTGCCGTTCGGCAAGACCAATCTTGAAAACAAGACGGTCGTAGTTATAGACGTTCTTCGCTTCTGCACTTCTACCTGTGCCGCTTTGACGGCGGGAGCCAGAGGGGTAATTCCAACCGCCGGGCCGGGTGAAGCGGGCGAGATGTGGACCAAACTGGGTAGAGATATGGCTGTACTTGCCGGAGAAAGAGGCGGAATCAAAATTGAGAACTTCCAGCTCGGCAATTCACCCGCAGAGTTCACCACAGAAAGCGTCGGTGGTAAATTCGTTGTTATGACTACAACCAACGGCACTGCTGTTTTCGGTAAGACCAATAATGCCGGCCTGATTGGCTGCTGCGCGTTAGTTAATAACTCCCAGGTCGCCTCGAGAGTCGCTGAGATCAATCGTGACCTGGTGATCGTATGTTCCGGACGAGAGGGTGGTTTCTCGCTTGAAGACACCATTTGCGGGGGGATGTTGATTCATAGGTTGTCAGTAGAGCACGGGAAGGAAATCGCGCTAAACGATGCCGGTTCTCTGGCGTTGCTGTTGTACCAAACCAACAGGACAGCTATCAGGCAGGTAATCCAGCAGGGAGAGCATGGCCGCTACCTTGTGAACCTGGGCTTCTCCGAGGATATAGAAATCGCAGCGGGTATCGATACTATGCCGGTGTTCCCGGTTCTGAAGGAGGGGCGACTGGTTCCGGAAGGTGATCCAAACTCCAGCTGATACGGGTTGACGGTTGAATTATCTCATATCAGGGCAGCTAAGGAATTGTATGATTCATACCTTGTCGGCCTTCTATCATATTTGTGGTATAATGTATAATGATGAAACTACTTAGCTATCTACTTGTCGCAGTTGCCGTGCTTGGCGGTGTCACTCGGGCTGAGGAAGGTATTGAGTTTGCCTTTCAGGTGTATCAGTATGACTCGACCCAGCAAAAAAACGTCCTGCTCTTTTCAGATTCGACTCAGGTCGTGAAGGATGTAATTGCAACCGGTTTTTTCGTGGATTTCTCGGTTGAGGCGCATGTTACCGAGGTTGACAGCAGCCAGGCTGTTTTCGAGATCCACTTGATCACGCTCGGCCCACCGGTCTACACCTTTTCCAGAAGCTTTACCGTTGAGTACGGTCTACCTGCCGTTATCGACTCAATTCCCGGAAAAGGCGCAGCCCGGTACTCGTTTGCAACGACGCCATTATGTCCAGTCGATATTGACACCTCGGCCTGCAGCTTCAACCATCGCGAACAAGGGATATTCAGTTTTGAGCCTACCGCTCACATGGACATTTACTATGTTCCCAATTCTCTGGGTGATTACTACTGGGACTCAGTCAAGGACCTCTTCGAGCGCAACTACCGGCTCTTCAAAGGGATGTTGAATTTCACTCTGCCCGGCAAGTACAATATACTTCTCTGCCCCTGCCCTATCAAATCGGTTGTCTGGGACACAAGGTTTGGTATGGCTGTTGATCCCACTCGCACCTCAGCCTATGCTGTGTTTGACAAAGAGATCAACTCGGCTGACCCGTTCTTAGTGATGCAGACAGCGGTACTGCGCAATTTCGGATATGCACCGGCTTTCCTCTCCGAGGGGCTGGCTAACTACCTTTCTTTCGCCGTCTTGGATATGAAGGAGATATTGAAAAACAATCGAGCCGTTTCACTCTCTCAATTGTTGAATACCTACCATTATTACAGCGCCGACCCGCTCATCGCCGATCGGACCTCAGCAACCTTTGTGAAATATCTTATTGACCGCTACACACTGCCCCGCTTTCGGAGACTCTATGAAACGGCGGACGATCTCAATCTGGCCGGCATGATTGAGAATATCTATGGTAAGAGCATTGTGGATCTGGAGTCGGAGTGGAAAGAGTACGTGGATACACTGACGATAGACCCCAAGCAGTTTGTTTTGTTTGCCGGAGACGCTGAGGTGATGCGCAACTACCGCTTGATGTTGCAGTATGCGCGGGCGTATGTTGCGCAGTCGGCAACAGCCGAGGATTCGGCTTCCTGTCTGTATCTGTTGAGAAGGGCCTGTTTCTTCACGGGCGATTACTACGGCGCCACCTCTGCTCAGCAGACCCTGACGGGGCTTGATGCTGGATATACCGCCAGAAACTGGATGTCTCTGGCTGCATACAAAATGATGAACGGCTATTATGAAGAAGCCCGGTCAGACCTGATGACGGCGTTGTCTTTGGATTCGACTGACCAACTCGTACAGTTCAACCTGGCTCTCAACTATCTCTTCACAGGCAATGAAAAGGAGTCTCGAAAGCGACTGCAAGAAATCGTGGCTCACCCCGCTCCCGGCAGCGGTACGGAGAGCATGATTTTTCTGGCCGATATTCTCAGAAGCTCCGGCGATGAGACCGACAGAGCGCTGGCCATCACGTACTACAATCAGGCCATTCCATTCTACGACCAGCAACTTCGGCTACACAAGGCCTCTCCAACGGCATACTTGTGGCAGGGGATTGCGTTTCTGGGGCTTGGTGATACCAACATGGCCTCGGAGCACTTTCAGATGGCGCTCTTTCTTGAAACCCGCCCCTTCTATCTCGGAATGATCAATCTCTGGCTGGGGAAAGTAGCCGATGTGCTGGGAGATCGCGCTACTGCGCGCGATTGCTACGGCAAGGTACTGGCGCTTCCCTCGGCGGATTATCATCAGAAGGAGGCGCGCAAGTACTTGGACAAGCCCTACCGGCAGTAGACGAAAGCTATGCTCAGTTTCCTGAATTCGACGGTTCTGTTCGCAGCCGTTGCGGCTCTTATTCCGCTGCTGATACATCTGTTTTCCAAGCGGCGAGTGAAGATTGTTGAGTTCTCCTCGCTGAAGCACCTCAAGGCAATGCAGAAACGCCAGGTGCGGCGTCTGAAAATCAGGCAACTGCTTCTGTTGATCTTGCGGATGCTCATCATCCTGACAGTCGTTCTGGCTTTTGCCCGCCCCACCACGACCGGCGGCAGCATCGGCTCGCATGCCTCTGTATCGGCGGTGATCCTGTTTGACAATTCGGCCTCCATGAATCGGCAGGTAGCCGACGGCAATCTTTTCGAGATCGCCCGGAAACGCACCGAACAGTTGCTGGCAACCTTCGGTGAATCTGATCAAGTCGCTCTGGTCCCTCTTGACAAGGTCGGACAGGGAGATCAATTACCTGTTTTTGCATCCCCAGCGGTCGCGAATGAAAGAGTCCAAAGGTTGCGAGCGGGGTATGGCCGAACTGATCTTGAGAGCGGGCTTGATGCCGCCGTGACTTTGCTGCAAAAAGCAGCCAATCTAAATAAAGAAATCTACATAATCTCGGACCGTCAGAGGCACTCGCTTCCGGGCATAAACCTCCTGGCCGGAACTGAGGCGCAGGTTTATCTACTGGACCTGCCTTTAGAGGAAAACGACAACTGCGGTATTACGGCTGTTGATTTTGGTGGGCAACTGCTCATGCCCGGCCATGATTTCGATGTAACAGCCACTGTCAAGAACTATGGTGCCGTCGACCGCTCAGACATTATTGCTTCGCTGTTTCTTGACGGCAACCGTGTGGCTCAGACCGATGTCCAGGGAGACGCGGGAGAGGAAATGACAGTGCGGTTTACCCGAAGTGTTTCTCGGGGCGGCTTTCATTCCGGCTACGTGGAGCTTTCCGACGATCGGTTCCCGGTGGATAATCGGTACTACTTCAGCTTCCGTATCCCTGAGATGTTCAACGTGCTGATTATCGACAGCGATGGCGCAGGGCGGTTTATTGCACTGGCCTTGGTTCCCTCATCATCGGCGAACCAGTACTGGTCAATCAAACAAGCCAGTCCGGAGGAGCTGTCACAGGTGAATCTTGCTGACTATGATGTTGTGATCCTCAGTGGCGTACCCCGTATGCATGCATCGTATGCCGGTCGCATCAAGTCCTTTGTCAAACAGGGCAGATCGCTTTTCGTTACCTACTGCGGCGCCACTGACATACAGTACTTCAACCAGGTGTGGTCGGCGGTCACCGGCGTTGTTCTTGATGAGCCGATCAAAGATGATTTCACTCGCGCCGGATACTATACCTTCCGGACGTTTGAGATGAATCACCCAATTTTTTCTGTCTTCGTCTTTGAAAAGGACCAGCCGCCCGAAATCAAGTTCTATACTCTTCCAAAGGCCCATCTGGCAGGCGATGCACAAACATTGGCGCTTTTCTCCGGTGGTCATCCGGCGCTGGTACAGTTCACATACGGCAAAGGTAAGGTGCTGACTTTCCTCGGACCGGTCTCTCCCCGGTATGGAGACCTGACCGCCCATGCTTTTTTCGTGCCGTTTGTCGCCAGGATTGCCGAATATCTTGCTTCCGATCTGTCGAGCTATGATCTGCAGTTGTTTTCCGGCGATCAGATCACACGTAGCATCTCAATGAAAGGCTCCTTCAGAACCTCGCTGGATTTGGAGACACCTGATGGCAGAACTTACAGCATCCCGCCGGAAGAAGACAAGGGCACGCTCGTGCTTTATCCAAAACCGACAGACCTGCCGGGGATTTACCGTATCAGCTACATTGGCCGGGAGATTGATCGCTTTGCAATCAATCTCGATCCCGCCGAAGGCGATCTGTCCAGTGTCGATGTTGATCAGTTTGTTGCGGCGTTGGGCGCGCCGGAGTGCCACCTGCTTGGAAGTGACAGGAATCTGGCGGCAGTTATTTCGGAGATGCGATTCGGAAAAGAACTATGGCACCTCTTTTTGTGGGTGGCCGTTATACTGCTTGTTGTTGAGATGCTGTTATCGCGTACGGCGCCGACAGAGGAGTAGGGTGAGTAACGTGACAGTGTCATGGTTTGACCTCGCTCACCATGAACTCGCCCAAGGTGTGAAAACCGATTCTCATTTGGATAATTAAAAGACTATATCATCGTGACTTTTCTAACAGCAGACAGGATTTCCAAGAAATTCGACGATCAGGTTATTCTCAATCGCGTATCCTTTTCTATACAGGACAACGAAAAAATCGGCCTGGTGGGGAAAAACGGTAGCGGCAAAACCACTCTTTTTGAAATAATGGCTGGCCGGATGGCGGTTGATAGTGGACGGGTAAGCCAATCGAAAAGCTGCCGCATCGATTATGTTGAGCAGGACAAAACCGAGTACTTTGATCTTTCTCTGTTTGAGTTTGCCGCTTCGGCGAGGGAAGACTTGCTGGTCATGCATCGGGAGATAGTTTCTCTGCAGCAGCGCCTGGCAGCCGATCCCCATGATAAGGATGGCCTTTTGCGTCTGGGGCAATTGCAAAGCAGGTTCGAGGCAGAAGGTGGCTTTGGTTTTGAAAGCGAAGTAAAGATCATCCTGGCTGGACTGGGATTCGAACCGGCGCGCCATGCTGAGCGGGTGCGCAATTTCTCCGGCGGTGAAAAGAACCGTGCCGGACTGGCCCGTGCCTTGGCGGGGAGCGGTAACCTCTTGCTTTTAGATGAACCTACCAATCATCTTGATATCGATTCGACTACTTGGCTTGAGGAGTACCTGAGCAAGACCGATAGAAGCTATCTGATTATCTCCCACGACAGAGCCTTCTTGACCGCCACCGTTCAGCGTGTCTGGGAAATCAGCCATGGCGGGATTGACTTCTATACAGGTGGTTTCGAGAAGTATCTGGAAGGACGGGCCGAACGCAAACGGCTGCATGAGCACCGTTACAAGCACCAGCAGCAAGAGATAAAGCGAATCGAGGAGTTCGTCCGCCGCCACATGGCAGGCCAGAAAACAAAACAGGCACAGTCCAAGCTGAAGTATCTCAGTCGCATTAAGCGCCTGCCGCCTCCTTGTACGGAGGGACAGAACAGCAGTATACCCGTTCGTCTGTCAGGGCGTTCCTTTGCCCATGTTCTCTCGGTAGAAGATGTTTCGCTTGGTTATGGGCAGACGGTCGTTGTCCAGGAGGCATGCTTTGATATCTACCGCGGCGACAGGGTGGGACTGATTGGCTGCAACGGGTCGGGCAAGACAACCATCCTCAAGGCGCTTATTGGAGAACTGTCGCCGATTAGCGGTGAGATCAAACTCGGCGCCAGTGTTGACGTTGCCTACTTCGACCAGGAGCCGGCCGACTTAAATCCCGAAGCGACTGTTCTCGACAGCATCTGGGAAATGGATCCCTCAGCGGAGATAGGCAAGCTGCGCTCCTTCCTGGCCCGGTTTGGATTCAGTGGAGAGGATTCCTTTAAGCTGGTAGCATCCCTGTCCGGTGGCGAGAAAACCAAGCTCTCTCTAGCGCTGTTGTTGTACCACCCGGCAAACTTCCTCATCTTCGATGAGCCAACCAACCACCTGGACCTCGACTCTCGGGAGGTTCTGGAGAAAGCGCTCCGTAACTTCGATGGTAGTTGTTTGATTGTCAGTCATGATCGATATTTTCTTGACCAGGTGGTAGACAGGATTTTCTATCTGGATGATGGAAGCCTGCGGGTGTATGACGGTAACTACTCCTATTTCCAGGGGAAAACGGCCGCTGTAACGGCGCCGGTGAAGGTGAAGGATGGAGCATCTAAGGAGGCATATCTTATGTTCAAGGAAAAATCTAAGCGTCTGGCTCGTCACATAAAACGGATTCGATCGACAAAATCGAGGCTTGCCGATCTTGAGAAAGAGCTTGAACGGCTGGAGGAGGATATGCTGTCAAATATTCCCAAGAATGACTGGGAGAAACTCCACGAGGCTTCTCAGCGTAAGCAGAAACTTGAAGAAGAGATCCTCGATCTTTACACGGCCTTAGAGAAATTGGAAAACACCAACGTTGATTAAGCTTCTTGTTATTTCAGGCTCACCCGTCAAACAGTCGTCGACTGATATCATACTCCGTCGCATATCAGACGCTATTGCCGACAGCATGGGGGACCAATGTCGAGTAACTTCATCGTTCGTGAAGTTAAACGAGCTTGACTTTATACCCTGTCAGTCATGCGGCGAAGCGCCCACTCCCAAGTTTTGCTTCTTCGATGACGATCTGACCGGGGTCTATACTAAACTGGCCGAATGCGATTGTCTTCTGTTCGGCACACCGGTCTATTTTGATTCCGTGTCGGCACAGGCGAAGATGTTTATCGATCGCTGCAATTGTATTCGTCCCCCTGATTTCAGCAATACCGATCCCAAACATCGCTTCGTCAGGATACTTCAGCGAAAACGCCCCGGCGCTATGGTGCTGGTTGGCGGGGAGCGGGGATGGTTCGAGGGGGCACGACGGGTGGTGGCCGGCTTCTTCAAGTGGGTCGAAGTAACAAATGAAGGAATGGTTGCTTACTGCTCACCCAATTCGAGAAAAGCCGGGAGTGTTGTTGAAAACCAGGATACGCTGGCAGAGGCCGACGCGCTGGGCAAGAGACTCGCAGAAATCATCACAGGTAGCAATGGTCGACCATAAGCTAATCAACTACTACCGGGCACGTGCGCCGGAGTACGAGCAGGCATACTACCGCCCCGTCCCTGAGCGCAGGCGAGAGATCGACAACGAAGCGGAATACCTGCGAGGACTGGTGAAAGGGAAGGATGTTCTCGATATCGCCTGCGGCACCGGTTACTGGACGCAGATAATGTCGCAGACAGCTCGTTTTATCGCCGCCGCGGACATCTCCCCCGAGATGCTTCGGGAAGCCTGTAAGAAGGAGTATAAAGCCCCCGTAGAGTTTGCGATTGCTGATTTGTACAGAGTTCCTTTTCAACCTGCATCATTTGACATAGTGTCGTTGGGTTTCTGGTTTTCACACGAGTCGAAGTGGCGGTACGACCAGTTCTTCCAACGTATCGTCCAGCCGCTGAAAGATGACGGATTGATATGGATGGTCGACAACAATCCCCCGGCTGAAGGCAGTCGGATGGATTCTGTGGGCACTGATTCTGAGGGTAACAATTTGAAAAAGCGGTATCTGCATAGTGGAGAGGAATATATCATTCTGAAGAACTACTTTACAGAGGATCAACTTCGAGCAACCTTCGCCCACTATTTTTCTGTCAGGCGCCTGGTTTACAAAAAGTACTATTGGTCGGTTCTGCTATCACCAGTTTCTTGACATCGAAGCGGGATTATATATATTGCGCCGGCTGGCGCCGACAGGCGTTTGCAGATGAAAAGATTTGTGGTGGTGACGACCGAGCGCGTCAAGATGGCAGGGGTTTTGGCCTGTAGTGGTTTGTGATTGCTGCCGATTTGTTATTGTACTGGGAGATAGTCCAAGGGTAGGGCATACGGCTCTGGACCGTAGAATCTGGGTTCGAATCCCAGTCTCCCAGCTTTAAGTTCTTCTTCGCACTTTTTACAATCAAATCGAATGGCTTATTGTATGTGGGACAAAGGGTTCCCCCTTTCATGGTGCAGTTCGAAAGTAGCGTCCGAAGCAATTTGGCTTTTTCGTCGATCGTCTGCCTAAGGTATAGCGAATGTGCTCCTTGCGCCAGTTCTAAGAAATCGACACCTTGCTCGTAGTAGTTCCTGTTGGCCTGCGCAACATCCTGTATCCTTTTTGAGATTGAATTCAGTTCATTGACCCATCTGTCGTGCGTCTTCCTCCAGAATGCGGTATCAATCCGACCCTCGATCTTGTCGAGGTATGTCTGATCAAGGCGCTCCTGGAGGCGAGCGTGTTAAAAAACACAACAAGCGCTATAGTGAGAGCGAAGCAATTTGGCTATCTCGTTAACATTCAATATCCGAGATTACCACGTCCGCCTGTGGCGGATCCGCAATAACAGGGTAAGTACTTCTTCAATATTCCATTTCGCAGGAAAAACAAATTGCACAAGGCTGTCGTTTTAACGCCTTCAGTTATGTGTTTTTCAACTAGACGCTCCATGTAATGTAGTTTGATTACTACATCTGCACTCACTCCGTCAGCGCCTAAGCTTTTTCATCGGCGCTCTCCCTGCGTAGCGGGATCGACAATGCTGGGGAGCTTAACCGACTGGGCACAGGCACCGTTCTTCATGTCTTCAGGAAGTGGGCGCGACAGTTCCGACAACCCCAACAGATGGCATGAGTTGGGATTTCTACGGTATGATGGCTGCATTAGAGATCAATATACCGACTCTTCTTTTGCAGAAACACCTTGACAAATGACAAAATATAACTTTATGAGTATTAGATGTAGTTGGCATACGAGGGCCCCATAATACTACGCGAGAGGAAAAATCAAACAATGAATGATAAAAACATAGCAGGTCAAGTTATTGCAAATCGAGTGGTATTAGTGACCGCTGGCTTGAGCGCCCTGTATTGGATCCTTAAGTCCACTCTGGATTCTCTTGTATTCCATGAGGGACATCTCATCCGGACCGTATTCACGCCTGACCCAAGTGAACTCTGGACGCGTTTGTCGGCTATATGTCTACTTATCATATTTGGATTCTATAGCCAGTTCATAATCACTAAGCGTTGGCGAGCAGAGAAGGTGCTCCGGGCGAACGAACAACGATTCCGTTCTCTGGTCGAGGCTACCAGTGACTGGCTGTGGGAGGTAAACCAGGACGGCATTTACACTTATGCCAGTCCTAAGATCAGGGACATCTTGGGATACGAACCGGAGGAAGTCGTTGGCAAGACGCCATTTGACTTAATGCCCATTGAGGAGGCAGAACGAGTTGCCGAGCTGTTCAGACGCATAGCCGACTCACGGGAATCGTTTGCTGAGCTGGAGAACACTAACCTGCACAAGGATGGGCGCCCCATAGTGCTCGAGACAAGTGGAGTGCCATTTCTTGACGCAGGTGGGAATCTTATAGGCTACAGAGGCATCGACCGTGATATCACAGAACGAAAAGGGGTGGGAGAAAAACTGAGGTTATTTTCGCAGGCTGTCAACAGTTCCGTTGACGGGATAGCTATGGGTGATCTCAAGAGTCGGATTACCTACGTGAATGAAGCATTCACTGGAATGTTTGGCTATTCAAGAGAAGAGCTAATAGGAAAAGAGATTGCTTCCCTTTACGCCGAGGATCAGATACCGAAGTTGAAGGAGGCACTAAAGGCAACGATAGAAGGCGGTTGGACTGGAGAGTTGATTTGCAGGAGAAAAGATGGTAGACTCTTCCCGATAGCAGTATCCTCATCAAGGGTAGTGGATGATGAAGGGAAAGTCATCGCACAGATGGCGAGTCATCAGGATATCACCGACCGCAAGCGGGCGGAGGAGACGCTGCGGGAGAGCGAAAACAGGTACAAAACGCTGGTTGAAAACCTCCCGCAAAGAATATTTCTCAAGGACAAAGACTCCATCTATGTTTCTTGTAATCAGCATTATGCTCGTGACCTAAGAACAAATCCAGATGAAATAGCCGGGAAGACAGATTACGATTTTCATTCTAAAGAATTGGCTGAAAAATACAGGGCAGACGACAAAAGGATTATGGAATCGGGGAAGATAGAGGATATCGAAGAGAGATATATCCAGAACGGTCGAGATGTTTGGGTGCACACGGTCAAAACACCAATCAAGGATGAGAAAGGGAATACTGTTGGTGTACTGGGCATTTTTTGGGACATCACCGAGCGCAAGTGGGCGGAGCAGGCTTTGCAAGAGAGTAAGGAAAGATGGCGGTCCCTGGTTGAGAACTCACCTGACATCATCATGAACACCGACAGTGATGGAACAATTAGGTTCATCAATCGCACGGTGCCAGGGTTTTCTTCGGATATGGTGATAGGGACAAGTGCTTATGACTACGTATCACCGGTATATCACGACATCATGAGAAGATCCATCGAGCATACCTTCGGGACAGGAAAATCTTCAAGCTTTGAGAGTTCCGGAGCCGGTCCACACGGCACTCCCTCTTGGTATTCAACCCGCATCGAACCTATAAGGAAGGATGGAAAGGTTGTGGCCGTTACGTTCACTGCCACGGACATCACCGAACGCAAGCAGGCCCAGGAGGCGCTAAGAGAATCTGAAGAGAGATACAGGACATTATTCGATGGTTCTGCTGAGGGGATACTTGTAGTAGACATTGAAACAAAGAAATTCAAGTATGCCAATCCGGCCATATGTAGAATGTTGGGCTATACTGAAGCAGAATTGAAACAAATGGGTGTAGTTGACATTCATACCCAAGACGCCTTGGAGCATGCGATTTCTGAATTCAAGGCTCAAGTACGAGGAGAAAAAACGTTAGCACAAGAGATCCCGTGTCTGCGAAAAGACGGCACAATGATTTATGCTGATATCAAATCGTCCAAGGTTTTGATAGATGGAATAGAATGTAATGTAGGTTTCTTCACCGACATCACCGAGCGTAAGCGGGCGGACGAGGCGCTGCGGGAAAGCGAAAGGCGCTATTCAACCCTGGTAGAATCAGCTCCTGATGGAATTCTTGCCGTAAGTGTTCGCACGCGACAGTTCCTTTTTGCCAATCCTGCTATCTGCGACATGATGGGATATAGTGCCAAGGAATTGCTGCAGAAAAGTATGGAGGACCTTGTTATAAAGGGATCCGGAGATAAAGTTAAATCCGTTTTCGACACACTTGCAGAAGGAAAGAGAGATTTTGTAGTCGAGTTACCTATTACGCGGAAAGACGGGGTGACAGTTTATGTCGATATCAAGGGAGTCAGAGTAGAACTGGACGGACAAGAAGTCGTAATCGGTTTTTTTAGAGATGTTACGGAACTACGAGAAAAGGAAATACTTCTAAGGGAGCAGAAGGAAAGTCTAAAGAAACTTTCCAATCGTCTTATCGAAGTTCAGGAGAATGATCGAAAACTTGTGGCCCGAGAACTTCATGATACTGTCGCACAGAAACTTGGCTTGGCAAAGATAAGAGTGGAGAAGGCCGTGCTTGACAATGCCAGTCAGGATAATACATCTCTTAAGGAAGCATCATCCACTATCTCAGCAGCTATCAGTGACTTAAGGGATATCTCCACAGACCTCAGGCCGCAAATGCTTGATGACATTGGGTTAGTGCCCACCATTAAATGGTACTTTGAAAGACAATGTCAAGAAATGAAATGCAACTTCAACATTATCGGCGATCAACCCTATATCCACCCGTATAAGCAAGTGAATATCTTCAGGATTTTCCAAGAGATTCTGCTCAACATCCATAAACATTCCAAAGCAGATACGGTTGATGTGAGAATTGAGTTTACATCTGATAGAATGGTCTTGTATGTTGCAGATAACGGGAAAGGTTTTAATCTTGAGCGGGTAAAGGGAACATGGTCATCCAGTTCGAGTTTCGGCCTGCTCAACATCTCAGAAAGAGTCGAGTTGATGGGCGGTCAGCTTACTATAAACACTAAAGAGGGTGGAGGAGCCTCCTTTGAAGTATCTGTGTCAGTAGAGTAGAGGTGCTATGAGAGAAGTCAGAATATTCATTGTTGATGATCATGGGATTTTCCGACAAGGCCTTGCGGAACTGCTGCTGAAAAACAGCAGTTATCGAATTGTCGGTGAAGCAGGCAATGGCAGGGAGGCGCTTCAGAAAATCGAAAAGGCAAAGCCAGACATCATATTCCTTGACATATCGATGCCGGAGTTAAATGGGCTTGACGCTATCAGCCAGATAAAGAGACTATGGCCCTCCGGGAAAATAATTATCCTTTCAATGCATGACAAGAGCACATATATACGCAGCGCCTTGGACCAGGGGGCGGTTGCGTATCTTCTTAAGGACATAGATGCCGATGAGCTCTTTGAGGCTATAAATGCCGTCCTGGATGGGCAAGTCTATCTTAGCGGAAAGATCGATGAATTGATTATTCATGACCATGTTAATTTGGTGCAGGGTGGAAAATTTTCTCCGCCAATTGACAGCCTATCAAAACGAGAGCGGGAGGTATTTCAATTGATAGTAGAAGGGTATTCCGGTAAAGAGATAGCGGGTAAATTAAACATAAGTTACAAAACCGTAGAGCATCATCGAGGTAACATAATGGGTAAGCTGTCGTGTAAGAGCATCGCCCAGTTGATTCGCCTTGCTGCAAAGGAGGGCATCATTCCGTTGTAGGTTGCCTCACCTTTTTCCTCACTTCGTGTACAATTCCAATCTACGATCGTAAAATAATCTCTTCAAAATGGGGGATTCCCCCTATTGACGACTTTAATTGCCCAAGATATATTTATAAGCGGAAGGGAACGACACAGGTATGTATTGGTGTACGCTCCCGTGAAGGGAAAAGAGCCTAAGTGAAACCAACTTATTTCACAGGTGGCTTGGAAAGCATGGGAGCAAATGAAAGGAGAATCAGCAATAGTCAACTACTAAGAACACTTGACACTAGGCGATTTTAGGTATGATGAGTTGCGCATTTATTATTCGGTCGGTCCAGTCCTCAATCGTGGGCATGGTGAGTCCGGTTGTTTGCCGGGGATCGGCTGGAGGTTGAATTAATAGGGATTTTCATAATAGCTCGGTATAGTGTAGAGTTGCCACAAGGAGTGGCACCATATTCTAAAATAGACATCACACCCCACAGCAATTACCTCAAATCGCTGACCCTGTTCAGATGCAATTGCATCTGGGTTATTAGCAGAGCTTGCAGAAGCGTATGTTGTGGTTTCTTAACATTTCCAGGCAAGGCATAATCTGTAAGGTTCAGCCTCTTATGAACCTGCTGCCCAACGTAATAGGAAGGGCTGTATTGACGGGGCAGGGAATCCTCCAAGCAGTTGAAAATCCAATCAATTTATATCATGAACCATAAATCAACTCATGAGTATGGGAGCGAATAGAATGCGTAGGAGAATGATTCAATTCACAATGCTGACGGGTTCAGTACTGTTGGGACTGGTCATGATTGTCGTTTTGTTGGCAACTACTGTCAGCGCCAATGACACTCCAATAAAGATCATGCCGCTTGGCGATTCTATCACAAGAGGCGGCGGCAGTTCGGGGCAAGTCGGGTATCGACGCCCCCTCTACCTTATGTTAGAAAACGAGAACTACAATTTTGAATTGGTAGGCAGCCTGGTCAATGGTAATCCTCCTGATTTCGACAGAACCCACGAAGGACACAGTGGCTGCAGAGCCGACCAAATCAGAGATAACATCTACAATTGGCTTTCTGACAACCCGGCTGATGTAGTACTGCTCCATGTTGGTATTTGTGATATCGTAGGTGGCAACGAGGATATTGCTGAAGTAGAAGCTATTCTGGATACCATCGACCAGTGGGAAGCAGCTCGAGAAACACAGGTCACGGTTATCATAGCACGAATTGTATTGCGCTGGGATGGTGACGATCCCGTAACGATCGCCTTTAACGATTCTGTCGGGGCGATGGTGCAAGAGCGGATCGTCTTCGGAGATGACCTGATTATGGTAGACATGGAGAGTGCTCTGAACTACCCGGAAGATCTGGCTGATGCTGTTCATCCCAACGACGTCGGCTATTCAAAAATGGCCCAAAAGTGGCATGAAGTGCTAACAAGTATTCTTCCCCCGCCATCGCCGTCAGATGACGTTGAAGTTTCAAACGTCGTATTGGCTGCAACATCCCAGGAAAACTCAACAGATGATGATCTTATTTGCAGCTACGATCTGGAGGGAGAGGCCACAACTGCAGCTGTTACCTGGTACAAAGATGCCGCCCCCTTAATGACGCTGTACACGCCTTTCGAAGGCGGACCGGACAACGCGATACTCGATCTCTCCGGCTATGACCATGAGGTCATCGCACAAGGAAGCGCTGCTGCCGCGTGGAGAGACACGCTCGGACACGACGGCAGGGGGGCATTTGAGTTTGGACCAAGTTTTTACCTGAACGCAGGTGAAGTCTTTCCAACACTGTCATCGTATACTAAGGTGGCATGGGTTTACATGACCGATTCCGCTGCGAGCCATAACGTTATTTCCAGCCAAGACATTACGGGGGGACATGTTCTGTACGCCTCCCAGTCTCAGGGAAACAGACTGAGCGCGGGGCAAGTCGGAACATGGAACATTGTTCAGGATCCGACCCCCCTTGATACCGGTATATGGTACTTTGCGGCAGTGACTTTTGACTACGCCACCGGCATGATGGTACTGTACAAGGACGGGCTGGAGGTTGATACGGCCACGGCTCCCGGAGATAGGCGAGACATTACCGACTCGACTCTGCTCATAGGCGCTTTTAACAACGTGGCCGAATGGGTCGGGCTGATTGACGACGCGAGACTATATGATTATGTGCTTGCGCCCGAATAGATACTGGCTCTGTACCACGGGCCGGATACGATAAAATCCACAGAGACCAGTGTGAGCGAGGTATGGCAAGCGGAAGTTACCCCGTTTTCCGCCAGTGAAGTGGGTGATTCTGTAGCTTCGAATACACTTACCATCGGAGATCCCACGCCTTGGGTAAGTGGTGTGACTCTGACAGCTACTTCACCTGGCAGTATCACCACTGATGACTTGATTTGTGAATACCAACTGGAAGGAAGTGCGGTCACTGTTGCTGTTGCGTGGTATAAGGACGCGGCTCCCTTGATCAATCTTTATCTGCCTATGGAGGGCGGCTCGACCAATGCCCCTCTCGATTTATCGGGCAACAGCCACACTGTCACTGCCATGGGCGATCCCACATGGCAGTCTACGGGCGGCTATGACGGTAACGGAGCTTTCGATTTTGATGGGAATGACTATCTGAACGCAGGAGAGAGTTTCCCCACGCTGTCATCGTACACTAAAGTCGCACGGGTATACATGACCGGCTCCGGCAGCAACAATATCATCTCAAGTCAGGATGGAACCGGGGGACATGCCTTCTTCGCTTCGGTCAGCCAGGGCTTTCGTTTGACTGCCGGGCATTCTGGGAACTGGTATTTTGTTCAGGACCCTGATCCACTTCTTTACGATACCTGGTATTTCGTTGCCACGACCTTTAATTATACTTCAGGCGAAATAATCCTCTACAAAGACGATGCCGAGGTTGCCCGCGACACAATACCGCCTGAACAAAGGGACGTCACGGATGCAACGACGCTTGTCGGGGCGTTGGTTAACGGAGCCTGCTGGAACGGGTTGATTGATGATGCCAGGGTCTATGATTATGTATTGTCCCCTGAGCAGTTACTGGCGCTGTACCACGGACCGGATACCATAAAATCGACGGAGACAAGTGTCGGTGAACAGTGGTATGCTGATGTCACCCCATTTTCGACCACTGAAATGGGCATCACCATTTCGTCAAACACGCTGCAAATCAACGCTGACTCACTTAAACCTCCGACGCTCCTGGAACCACCTGACACTTCTATCGTATATGATACGATCCCGACCTTCAGCTGGACAATCGCATACAGTCCATATCCTGACAAAACCACTTACTACGATCTATATATAAGCACTGATTCAAACTTTTTCCTGTGGGTGACAAAGATCGATTCACTTATAAGCCCCGGATACACATGGGAGTTAGAACAGCTCGATTTTGGCACTATGTATTGGTGTAAAGTGGTCGCTTGGGTCGACTTGGATACAGCTATTGTGACCGCTCCCTCGGAAAAGATGTCATTCTGGACCTGGACCTTGGGTGATGTTGATCTCTCACATGATGTTAACGTGGCCGATCTGACGCGGCTGGTTGGTTTCCTGTTCAAGGGTGGAGAGCCGCTTGATCCTCCATACATTGGAGACCTGGATGGAAACTGTGAGGTCAATGTAGCCGATCTTACATACCTTGTCAAATATCTGTTCAAGGGTGGCCCCCCGCCAGAGATAGGTTGCGAATAAATAATTGAGAAGAACTAAGCGCTGTGTATATGCCAATAGCAGGAAAGGATGATATAGAATGATTCAAAGATCCACAACTGCGATTCCGATTGCGATCCTGATTACCTTAGCAATTGTGGTCAGTGCAGCAACAACGACGTATGCGACACCAGAAGTGTCAAACCTTTTGCTGAAGGCGTCTTCACCCAATTGCCTGACCACTGATGATTTGATCTGTACATACAATCTGACGGATGCAACTACTGCAGCCATTGCCTGGTACAAAGACGGAGTCCCCCTGATGAATCTCTATCTGCCTATGGAGGGCGGTTCGACAAATGCCCTTCTCGATTTATCGGGAAACAGCCATACTGTCACCGCGATGGGTGATCCCACATGGGAATCTACAGGGGGCCACGATGGCAATGGAGCTTTCGATCTTGACGGGAATGATTACCTGAACGCAGGAGAGAGTTTCCCCACGCTGTCATCGTACACTAAAGTCGCATGGGTGTACATGACCGGTTCCGGCAGCAACAATATCATCTCAAGTCAGGATGGAACCGGGGGACATGCCTTTTTTGCTTCATCCAGTCAGGGCCTTCGTCTGACAGCCGGGCATTCCGGGAACTGGTATTTTGTTCAGGACCCTGATCCACTTCTTTTCGATACCTGGTATTTCGTTGCCGCGACCTTTGATTATACTTCAGGCGAAATAATCCTCTACAAAGACGATGCGGAGGTTGACAGAGACACAATCCTGGCTGCACAGAGGGACGTCACGGATGCAACAACGCTTGTCGGGGCGTTGGTTAACGGAGCCTGCTGGATCGGATTGATTGATGATGCCAGAGTCTATGATCATGTATTGTCCCCTGAGCAGTTACTGGCTCTGTACCACGGATCGGACACAATCAAATCGACCGAGACAAGCGTTGGTGAACAGTGGTATGCTGATGTTACCCCGTTTTCTGAAACGGAGAAGGGATCAACAGAATCCTCAAACACGTTAACCATCAAAATTGATCCTCCGGTTGTATCTGGTATTCCCGATCAGATAATACCTGAAGGACAGTCGTTCACCGCCATAACTCTAGATGATTACGTGGATGATCCTAACCACGCTGACAATGAAATGACATGGACCTTCACCGGTAACTCAGAATTGACTGTCGACATAACAGACAGGATAGCTACCATAACGGTGCCGGATCCTGATTGGTATGGATCAGAAACCGTTGTTTTCAGAGCCACTGACCCGGACACCCTGTACGACGAAGATACAGCCACGTTTGAGGTTACCAACGTAAACGATGCCCCAGTTGTCTCGGACATTCCCAATCAGGCCATTGATCAGGGCATGGCTTTTTCTCTCATTTACCTTGATGATTACGTATCCGACATCGACGGTCAGCCAGAAGACATGAGTTGGACATTCAGCGGGAATGATTACCTGAATGTCAGCATAGTGGATCGTGTGGCTACGGTAACAGTGCCAAGTCCCGACTGGTATGGGTTGGATACGATTACGTTCAGAGCGACCGATACGGGGGGGCTGTTTGATGAAGACCAGGCGATATTCACGGTAGATGCCGATCCCGAACTCGCCAATGTTACCCTCAGTTCGACTTCGCCAAATCCCATCAGCACTGACGACCTGTTCTGCAGCTACGACCTGCAGGGGAATGCTACTACCGCAGCCATAGCCTGGTACAAAGACAGCCTGCCTCTGATGAATCTGTACACCCCCTTCGAGGGAGACTTGCCCAACGCTCTTCTTGACCTATCTGGCAACAACCACACAGTCACAATGGTGGGCGACCCGACATTTGATTCGACAGGTGGTCACGACGGTAACGGTGCTTTCGATTTTGACGGGAATGACCACCTGAATGCAGGCGAGAGCTTCCCCACGCTGTCATCATACACTAAAGTGGCGCGGGTGTGTATGACAAATGCCGCCGCCAGCAATAACATCATTTCAAGCGGAGATATCACCGGCGGGCACACCCTCTATGCCTCCCAATCTCAAGAAAACAGACTTGCTGCAGGGCAAGTCGGGACATGGAACATCGTCAAGGATCCCGTGCCCCTCGAGGTATACAAGTGGTATTTTGTAGCGGTGACGTTTGACTACGCCACGGGGATGATGGTTCTGTACAAAGATAACAGTGAGGTTGACACTGCCACGGTTCCGGTGGATAAATGGAATATCACCGATGCAACAACGCTCATCGGTGCTTTTATAGGTTCGGCCCAGTGGAATGGACTGATAGATGAAGTGAGGATATACAATTATGCACTCTCCTATGAGCAGGTTTTGGCACTATACCACGGATCCGACACAATAAAACCCTCTGAAACCAGTATCGGTGAAGTCTGGTACGCCGATGTTACCCCGTTTTCCACAACGGAAATAGGTACTACTGTATCATCGAATCCGCTCACAATTGGTTTTGTCAACCACCCACCATCGTTAGACACAATTCTGCCACAAACCGTGGACGTTGGGGATTCTCTGACCTTCGATATTTCTGCCAGCGATCCTGACCCACACATTCCCCAGCTGACAACTTCGCAGCTACCGGATGGAGCAGCTTTAACCGATCACCAAAACGGCACGGGCACTTTTGAATGGACACCTGACTACGATCAATTCGGTGATTTCGACATCACCTTCTATGCCATCGATGATTCCCTGGCTGCTGATTCCCAGGTGGTTGTAATCTCTGTCATACCCGACACAGTTGCGCCTTCAGTAGACCTCGTTTCTCCGGTTGATGACAGTGCAACCACCAATCCATATATGCTGCTCACCGTGACAGTGTCAGACGAAAACCCGATGATGCTACGGGTTTATGGTGGCATGACAACAGATGCTGCAAATCTGATTCATGTCCAGGAGAATATTACCAGCACAGTGGTGGATTATGAATGGACATCACCCGTATTGCAACCTGATATTGCATCCACGGTAGGCTTGTGGCACTTGGACGACTGCGACAGTGAATTAGTCGCTGATGAGAGCGTGTATGGTAATAACGGCCAGTTGTTTGGCAGCAAGGCTTGGTCGCCAGAGGGATACTTTGGTTATGCCCTCGAACTCGACGGCACTAATGGTTACGTGGAAGTACCTGATGATTCCAGTCTTGACATCGATCCAGAGACCGGAGCGGTTACTATGGAGGCCTGGATTTGCCCTGATATTTCTGGCGACGGTCAACTACGGTCGATAATTGCTAAACGAGCCTATGGCGGCAAAGCACGGACTGTGAACTACGAAATGATTCTTAACAACGATCGGAAACTGATGTTCACTGCCGGTGAAGGGACATCTGTCATGTATCTAAGTTCTGTAGTGATCCCTGCCGGTAAGTGGTCATATGTTGCTATAACGGTCGACGCCAGCGAAGGCACAGCTCGATTCTGTTTGAATGGTGAAGCAGCGGACAGTGTTCAAGACGTGTTGCTCGGACCAATGCATTCTGAACCGTTATATATAGGAGGCGCTGGTCCAAGCTCGGAGCCCTTCATTGGGCGAATCGACGAAGTGCGCGTTTCCAACCGGGTTCTGGAGCCGCTCGAAATTCAGGCCAATTCCATGCTGGCGAATGGCACGCACTACTGGCGGGCGGAAGTGACAGATGCGTCAGGAAACAGCGACACGTCAGCAACAAGAAACTTCCTGGTGTACATGCCCGGGTTTCAAGCTCCAGAGCTGATCGCTCCCCCAGACACTCCTGATTCCATTCTTTATGATATGATCCCGACGTTTTCCTGGACCGCCTGGATAGGACCATGTCCGTATGATACAATCTACTACCGTTTACGCATAGCCAGAAGGAGCGACTTTTCACAGGAGACAGTGATTGACTCCATAACGGATGTGTCTTTCACATGGATTGATTCTTTGAGCTTTGATCAGCAGTTTTGGTGGAAAATCGAAGGTTGGGCCAACACCGACACTGGTCTGGCGACCGTGTCCTCTAACGTACTGAGCTTTTATACCTGGACTCTGGGCGATATGGATCACTCTCATGCTGTAAATGTTGCTGATCTTACCTACTTGGTGAAATTTCTATTCCAAAGTGGAGAGCCGCTTGACCCGCATTTCATAGGTGACTTGGATGGTAACTGCCAGGTAAATGTGGCTGACCTGACATACCTGGTTAAGTATTTGTTTAAAGGTGGTCCGCCTCCGAGGATCGGGTGTGCATAACAATAGGAGAGTAACTGCAAGTCGAACTAGCTGAACGGTCCCTGATGAGTATCACGGGTAGGTCTTTCGCAAGAAGATATTCCGTAACGTTGAGGAACATCAGATTGAGCCGAACCGCCGGCTACATTTCGATAAATAGGAATAGACGTATCAGGGGAGATGGTGTCAAGGTCACATTCTGATTGCAGTCTTCACTGGCGGAAAAGGATTGGCGATGAAAGCAGTACTGATATGTGAGAAGGAACTGACAGCACAACCTAAATCTCACAGAGCTAAATGACTGTTAAGTCAACTCTCATTCAGTGTGGCTCTTGCCGCTGAGCTCTTGATCACCCAGTTGACGAAATCGTCTCGTCACCCCCCCTTGAAGTCTTACGGGCGTGACCTCAAAGGTGTCACAGTGCGGTCATGCCGCAGTTCTAAAATAGTCCACTATTGCCAGCTTTGTTTCCTCTCAGCTTGACAAATTTCGAGACGATTAGTATTATTTGTAAGACGAGGAGGTGGTGAGATGCCGTTAAGCGGGTGGCGCCAAGTAAGCTGGAAGATCACCCCATTGCTTTTCATTACACTACTGTTTTTAAACTTTCAATCTTCACTGGCAAGGACCCGGTGGACAGACTTAGCTACTGCCCCCCAGGACACTCTGAATGTAATTATACTCTCCGTATCACAGCACGACATTGGCAGGTTTAAAGTATCAGTTTTCGACAACGGCCTGTTCGCCAGGATACCATATGTCGGCGGCATATTGCTTACTGACTGCATCACCGGCGATGTTATTTACACCGGCAGTGAGTTTCCCATTGGTTCCGGCAGGATTTACATTGGCGTGGCCGGTCTCTGGGCCGGTGGCGTGGTCGGAAGTGACACCCTGGTCACAACAATCGGTCCTACGCTTCTCGGAGGATGGGAATGGACTTCGGGTTTGATAATCGGACAAGAGATTGAGGCTCGCTCTTCGCTTGTTCCCTTCGATGTGAAATATCGTGGCGCGGTGTCTGAGCAGGATCGAATTGTGACGTATACCGATACCATAATTCCTCGTCATTGGTACAGTTCTGATCCCTATGAGCATCGCCGACACAAGCCCCTGGGGATAGTGGTCACTCAGGAGTCCTACGCCTGGTCCTACAGCTACGCCGGGGATATTGTCTTTTTCAACGCCCGCCTGCGCAACGTCGGGGACTTGAGCATCCGAAATACCTATATTGGGTTGTGCGCTGAGATGCATGTAGGGTACCTTCCGATGCCGGTTGCACCGGGCCCCGACTTCGATATGCGGATCGAAGAGGTATGCGGTTTTCTCAGAGAGTTTCCCAGTCCTTCCCCTTGCGGCCTGATTGACACTGTCAATGTGGCGTGGGGAGCCGATAACGACGGTAATCCGTATAGGGGGCAATGGGTCGAAGAACCAATCATCGATCCGGTCACGCAATCTATCAGGGCTTCAGTTCGCGGTGTTTTCGGACTGAAATTGCTACAACCACCGAACCCTTTTCAAACCCTGTCGTTTAACTGGTGGTTGGGATCTCGTTCCTTTTTTCCGGACGGCCAGAGGAAAGACTATGGTCCGCAACGGGGGGAGTCCTTTCGTGATTTCCACTACATGAACAGCGGCTGGCCCGTGCGAGATGTCAATCGCTACCATGTTCTGCGCAACGGGGAGATCGACTTTCCCTCATTCTTCACGGCCGACTTTGCCCTCAGTGGCAGGCCGGGGTGGGTGAAGCCGCCGATATACATGGCTCCGGAGATTGCCGATGGTGATGATGTTGTCTTCCTGCTGTCCTATGGTCCCTTTGACATCGACCCGGGGGAATCGCTGCCGTTTGTGTTTGCCGTCTTCTGCGGCGATAACTTTCACCTGTATCCGAACAACGGAGAGAACCTGCCGTATAGCCCGAGGCAATGGTTGGCCAATGTCGATTTCTCCGGACTGGCTAAAAACGCCGTCTGGGCGGAGAAGATTTACGACACTCCGGGCGTTGACACCGATGGCGACGGCTACGCAGGTGAGTACCGGGTGTGCAACCTCGACTCGATTTTCACCGGTGGCGAGTGGGTCTACACCGTGGCTGACACGGAGTGGTACAGGGGGGACGGCATTCCCGACTGGCGGGCGGCCGGGCCGCCGCCTCCGCCGGATTTCTGGCTGACGCCGATCCTCAACGGTCTGCACGTGCGCTTCAACGGCAAGGTCTCCGAGACTGCTCTTGACATCATGACACAGCAGATTGACTTCGAAGGGTACAACATCTACTTCGGTCGCGACGAGCGGGAAAGCAGCCTGTCACTGGTGGCCTCGTATGACTGCGAAAACTACGACAAGTACGTGCTGAACTTAGCCAGCGGTCGCTGGGAGCTGCCGGAATCACCGTTTACTCTTGAGGAATTGCGCTGTTTGTATGGTTCTGGTCCCGACCCTTGCACCGACAGCAGTTTTGATCCCCTCCGTTCCTCCCCGACCTACATCTACCAGCATCCGCTCTTTCCGGATTCCCTGTTTTACTTCACCAAGCATGGCTACAATGCCTCCGAACCGGGCGTGACCACCCCGATCCGCAAGACGTATCCCAATATGATCGATCCGAGCACCCTGCCGGCCGATTCGATTCATGACACCATGTACACTGAAGACTGCTATCTCAAGTTCTACGAATATGAGTTTGAGATCACTGACCTGTTGCCGAGTGTGCCGTACTGGATGAATGTGACGGCGTTTGATTTCGGCTCGCCGGAGTCAGGTTTGCTGCAGCCACTGGAGTCCAAGAAGACCCAGGGCGCTAAAGAGGGTTTCCCCCTGCACAACCTGGATGCCCCCATCTCCGGCAGCGGCAAAATCTATGTCTATCCTAACCCGTATCGCCTTGATGGGCGCTACCGGTCCTTGGGTTACGAAGGCCGCAACCAGGATATAATGCCAAATGACAAAGTGCGGGCGTTGCACTTTGGTAACCTGCCGCCCAAGTGCACGATCAAGATATTCTCGCTTGATGGCGACCGGCTGATCACCATCGAGCATGACAAGGACCCGTCTGATCCCACTGCGCACCACAACAGTTGGAACCTGATCACGCGCAACCACCAGCAGCCGGTGTCGGGGCTGTACTACTGGGCAGTCGAGATGCCTGACGGTAGGACGCAGATAGGCAAGTTTGTGATTATTATGTGAGACAGTTCTATTGGTAACATAGTTACTACAAATATCATAACAATGAACCATGACGCTCCAATGCCGCATTCTTTCCAACAATTTTCTAACTAGGGCGTAGAAAAAGCCTTTCAACATACTCTGAGCAGGTCGAATTCGTCATGCCCGTGAAAACGGGCATCCAGTAATCCGTTGACATATCTGGATTCCCGCTTTCGCGGGAATGACACCTCACCAGGGTAAGTGCGCTTTAAGGCTCTTGTCTTGAGTTTTTCAACAGCCTGCTGGTGAATTCCCTCGGTATTGCAATAGTACCCCAACAACTTTTTAACTGTAAAGTCACTTATTGCCGATAGTCCAGTAGGTCGAAACCCCAGCCCCGAAGGGGTGCCGAAGGCAGGTTTCGACACTCTCTTCTTTTCCGTCTCGTACATTCTCCGCATTTGTCAGAAAGCAGAGCTGTCCCGGTTGCCAATAGAAAGAAGATGTCGAAACCTCCGCTGCGCGGACCTGCTGCGCAGGCAAGGGTTTCGACCTACAAGACTGCCCAGGAACCCTCTTGCGCCCTGTGGGAAATCAGCTATATTAATTAGGTAAAGGAGAAGCCTATAGGTTGCAGGAAAGCATGTTGATTACGGTTCTCAAATCTAAGATCCACCGCGCGACGGTCACCGACTCCAACCTCAGCTATGCCGGGTCAATCACTATTGATGCTGATTTGATCCGTTTGGCCGGTCTGGCGCTGTGGGAAAAGGTGCTGGTGGCTAATGTCAGTAACGGCGAGCGGTTCGAGACCTATGTAATAGAAGGCAGGGTGGGAAGTGGTGTGGTCGCCCTAAATGGCGCGGCGGCTCGCAAGGGGTCTGTAGGTGACATTGTCATTATTCTTGCCTTTGGCCATATTGAGAAGGAAGCCGCCGCCCAGTTCAAGCCATCGATTGTTCATGTCGATAAAGATAACAAGCCCATAAGAGTGTGACTCTCCTCAGATCAGAGAGGTCTTAAGAGACTAATCCGAAAAAACCAGATGTCTAACAGCAGAGCGGCAATAGTCCTGGCGGCCGGCAAGGGAAAGCGGATGAAATCCGACATTCCCAAAGTCCTGCATCGCATACGCGGTCGGGCGATGATTACAATCCTCATGGATACTCTGACCGGTCTCAATTTTGCGAGGCTGGTGGTTGTGATCGGTTTCAAGGGAGAAATGGTCAAGAAAGAGCTTTCCGGATACCCTGTTTCGTTCGTGTGGCAGCGGCAGCAGCTCGGCACAGGCCATGCAGTGCAGATGGCCCGCAGTATCCTTGGCGATTTCACCGGAACAACGCTGGTGACCCTTGGCGATGTGCCCTTTCTATCGGCGGCATCTGTTGAGCGGCTCTTTGCTATCCACGAAGAAACCGGCGCTGCGGCTACCTGCCTATCCGCGGTCCTCGATAATCCGGAGGGCTACGGTCGGATTGTCCGCGTTGGTGACAGTAATTTGTTGAAGGCCATCATAGAGGATAAGGACGCCTCCGAAGAGGTGCGCAAGATACGGGAGATCAATACCGGGACGTTCTGTTTCGACAACCAGCAGTTGTTCGCTGCCCTCGATAGAATTGATAACCAAAATACCCAGGGTGAGTACTACTTGACCGATGCTATTAAGATAATGTACGGCAACGGGTTGCGCGTATCCGTTGTTGCTTCTGAGAATCCTGACGAGGCGCTGGGAGTTAACTCAGAGGAACAATTGGAAGCTCTGGCAAAGAAATTCGGCCTCTCTGGTGGGCGGGAGCAAGATTTTTTGCATCGAAACCGAGGCTTGAAACGTTAAATATGCAAGTATAGAGATGCCCCAATGTTGTCGACAAATAGCGTTGGGTCATAAGTTTTTGGTTGACGTGGAAGTTGACCTGGGTTAATTTAAGGATGAGTTTGCAAGGTAGAAGCGTTCGCGAAGTGAAACAGATCTTGACAGTAGTGTTAGTATTGGCTATGGGGGTGACGGTCTCGGCTCAACTCTCAGACGAGGCTCAGCTCAATGCCCTGACGCAGTCAAACAGCTTAGGAGTCAAACCTGCGGCCAGCCCGTTTTCTCTTCTTGATTTGTCTCGCCTGCGGTGGTCTCACAGCTATTCCATGTCATTCTTTTCAGGCGATGGCTATTCCGGGTCGGTCGGTCTGCTGAATTCGATGATGCTTTATGATCTATCGTCCAAACTCACTCTGGGCCTGAATCTGGGCATCGCTCACAACCTTGGCGGCTGGAGCAATACCAATCAGAGGGCTGCAATTTTCCCCGGATTCTGGCTTGACTTTCATCCCTCCAACAAGTTTAATATGAATATTAGTGTCCAGAGGTCTCCGGGTATTTATGATCCCTTTGCGTACCGGAGTCATATGTGGCCGCGTTATTCCAGTCCTTATTAGAAAGGGAAGATTGACCGTATCAGCTATGCTTCCGTCTCCCATCAGAGCTCGTTTCCATGTTTTAACTCCCAGCAAGTTTGAAGATAAACGATAGTTGACTTGTTTGCAGTGTTTCCATGAAAAGACCAAAGAGTATCAAATATCTGGGAATTGGAGTCGGCTTGGCTTTCCTGGTTCCATTGCTGTATCTTCTCTCGTCGACATTGAGAGTTGCCGGCGGTTTCTCGGAGGTGATCGATACGCCAGCGCACCTGGTGAGGCTTCAGGTGGTCAATGGGAGCAGTGTTGACGGACTCTCACGGAAGGTGGCCGGGAGCTTGTCGGATTACGCTGATGCCACCCTGGAGGTACAGGTTGTCGACACTGTCACTTTTGGGCTCAAAAGACTACCAAGGTCATTTGTGATATCGCGGCAACCGGATAAAACTGCGGCCGCTCTGCTGGCTGAAAGGCTTGGGCTCGATCCCTCGGAGGTGGTCTATAAGCCTCTCGAACACAATAACCGGCAGGTTTCCGCCACTCTGGTATTGGGTGAGGACTACCAGGCCATGAGGTTGCCGTAAACCGTTAGTAAGGAGACCTGGCTGCATATCTTGAAAAAACTGTCAGCGCTCGCTGTCGCTCGAAAGGCCGGACGCCTGGCCCTTTCCAAAAGAGGGTTTGACGTAAGGATATTGAAAATCAAGGAGCTGTCATCGGTCTGTGACTATTTTGTGATTGCCTCGGGAGAGGCTGATATTCATGTAAAAGCAATTGCCCAGGCCATTGACGAAGGGCTTTTGAAGGAAGGGTGCAAGCCCAGCCACCGAGAAGGAGTAAACGAAGGGAACTGGATTCTGCTTGACTACATCGATGTGGTGGTTCACATATTCTACGAACCTACGCGTCGCTTCTACGCTCTGGAGAAGCTATGGGGCGACGCCCCCGTCGAAGAGATGGTGGACAAGTAAATGTTCAGATGGATGCTTTGAAACGGATAACAATCATCAAGCTACAGGATAAATTATGCAAACAGAGATAACAGAGCTCAAATCGAAAACCATTGCGGAGCTTCTCAAGATTTCAGAGGACCTTGATATTCCCGGGGTATCGGGGCTGAGAAAGTCGGAGTTGATTTACAAAATCATGGAATCGCAGTCCTCCGCCAATGGCATAATTCTCGCCGAGGGCGTTCTGGAGACACTTGACGAAGGGTATGGTTTCCTTCGCTCTCCGGACTACAACTACCTGCCCGGCCAGGATGACATTTACGTTTCGCCGTCTCAAATAAAGCGCTTTGATCTTCGCACCGGCGACATTATCGCCGGACAGGTGCGCCCGCCAAAGGACAACGAACGGTACTTCGCACTGCTGAAGATCGAGTCAGTAAACTTCGCCGATCCGGAATTCTCCAAGCATGTTAGTCTCTTTGACAACCTGACACCGCTCTATCCCGATGAACCGTTCATGATGGAAGTTGACAGTGAAGACCCGACAACCCGGATTATCGATCTAATGTGTCCCATCGGGAAGGGCCAGCGAGCGTTGATAACCTCTCCGCCGAAAGCTGGAAAAACAATCATATTGCAGAAAATTGCGCGGTCCATTACTACTAACCATCATGAAGTCAAATTGATTGTGCTGCTGATTGATGAACGGCCCGAGGAAGTGACGGATATGAAGCGTTCTGTCAAGGGGGAGGTGGTTTCCTCAACCTTTGACGAGCCAGCCGAACGCCACGTGCAGGTGGCGCACATGGTACTGGAGAAGGCTAAGCGCCTAACCGAGCACGGTCATGACGTAGTTATTCTTCTGGACTCGATCACGCGGCTGGCGCGGGCGCACAATGCCGTTGTGCCGCATTCGGGCAAGATTCTTTCCGGCGGTGTTGACTCCAATGCACTGCACAAACCGAAGAGGTTTTTCGGCGCTGCCCGCAATATCGAAGAAGGGGGTTCGCTGACCGTTATTGCCACCGCTCTCGTCGAGACCGGCTCGCGTATGGACGAGGTGATTTTTGAAGAGTTCAAAGGTACCGGCAACATGGAGATGGTGCTGGATCGCCGCTTGTCGGACCGAAGAATATTCCCAGCCATGGACATCAATCGCTCCTCGACAAGAAAGGAAGAGCTGCTTCAGGACAAAGATACTCTCAACAAGATATGGATCCTGCGCAAGTTCCTGGCCGAGATGAATCCAACTGAGGCGATGGAGTTCTTGCTAGATCGTCTTAAGAAAACAAAGAGCAACCAGAAATTCCTGGCTTCTATGAAAGACTAGTCAAAATAACAGGGCGGCGGAAGTCGTACCCTGATGAGCGAAAGTGGGTGGTAAAATTTTCTAACAAACTGGCAGAATGAGTCTTTAGCAACGGTGCCCCTGTTTGATAATGTTTTGGCTAGCGAAGATAGAGCCACTGTTTGTATCTATCTCTCTAAGAAACATTACTGGGCAGAAAGAAATAACTACTTAGGAGGTAGAAATGCAAGGCAGTAAACTCTATGTGGGAAATCTCACTTATGCCGTCACTAGTGAACAGCTACAGGAGTTGTTCTCCAATTATGGCGAAGTGAAGAGTGTAAACATAATCGAAGGTAGAGGTTTTGGATTCGTTGAAATGTCCAGCTCTTCAGAAGCTGAGCAAGCTAAGGAAGCCCTCAATGGTAACGAACTCGAAGGACGTACCTTGAGGGTTGACGAGGCTAGCCCGCCAAGAGGAGGTGGACAAAGGAGGGATAATCGAAGATATTAGGACCTGAACTAGGGGTTCTGGTGGGGGGTACCTGTCTGGTAATGTCTTTGTGGGAAGGGTCATAATTGCTGTTTGGTCTTCGCGCACACCTTAGTCATTATCGGACATTGAGAAGTGAACATTGAGGAGAATGAAATGCAAGGCAGTAAGCTTTACGTAGGCAATCTCAGTTATGCCACAACGAACGAGCAGTTGCAGCAACTGTTTTCCGGTTATGGTGAAGTCAAGAACGTCAATATCATTGAAGGTAAAGGTTTCGGATTCGTTGAGATGTCCAGCAACGAAGAAGCCGAAAAGGCAAAAAAGGAGTTGAACGGCACGGAGTTTGAAGGCCGGACACTGAAAGTCGACGAGGCTCGTCCTCCAAGAGAAAGGCCAAGGAGAGATTTCAGAAGATAGTAGAATAGTCAAGAACTAACACTAAGTCTCAAGATACCTCTCGTCGATTATCACGGCCACCCCTGTTTACGCCGGGGTGGCCTTCTGTATGGTACAAAGAGTCGGTAAGGCCACTAGTTCGAAGGCCAGCGTGGTTTTGATATTCGATAGGCGGGAAAAAACTCCACTGCGAGTGGAATCGGTCTGCCAGAGGCATGGGCAATGTGCAGATTATTTATAACGGAAGGGGTGGGAATCGAACCCACCGGGAACAATGCGATTGCCCCCCACACGGCTTTGAAGGCCGGGACCGCCACCAGACGGCATCCACTTCCAGCTAAAGTATATAACATAGCCGCACCATTGGCAAATGTCGCTTCAGCGGATACCCTGGCCGGATCGCCCTGGGTTTCAAAGTGGCCTTATATCACTTTCTAAATGTCATATTACAAACTGTTTGGCAGTGGCAGGTCTCTCCGAGACCTGTCCTACCGCTCCTCGTACGGTTCAAACCCACGTGTCATACCAGGACCGTAAAGGATGGCGTTGACGAACATCTTGCGTGTGCCCCAGAAGTAAGCGCGTATGTTCGGGTCACTGGCAAACATGATGATTTGACCCTTGCCTTTCGACTCCCGGGTGACATAGGCTGTGCCCATCCAACGTTGACGCGCTTCCGGCCACAACAGTCCCGACAGGCGGAGATTATTACCGTCAGGAGTGAATCGTGCCACCGTCCTGACCGGCGATGATGACATGAAAGCATGGTCAGAATAGACCATAACGGGGACTTTGTTCCTCATGCCAAAAGCCAGCCAGTCCTCGGTGTCGATATCAGCCCGCAGGATAGCGCCACGCGGGAAAAACCGCCGCTGCCACTTATCGAGGTCCTGGGCCTGCTTCCCACCGGTTTTGGGCGGCGGTGCGGATGCTTCTGTTTTTTCAGTCGGAACTTTCTCCGGATGCCAGAGAGCCAAAGTATCAACAGCAGGCGCTTCAGCTTGAAGTTCTCTCTCAATGCCCTTTTTGTAGAAATCCAGTTTGTCCAGTACCTGCCGTTTCAGACGCACCTGCGAAAGTGCCACCGACGTATCGGCGGTCCAGATAGCAGAGCGTTCGGTGACAACCAGAGTGCCGCCATTACTGACCCACTTTTGCAGTTTGCCTGCTCCCTGCTTTCCAAGCATCCCATTCAGCGCATCACCCCACACCGATGGCACAATGATAACGTTGTACGGGGAAAGATCGATGAAGGAAAGGCTGGAAACCTGGAGAAGCGAATGTGGCAGTTCCAGTTGCTTGTCAATCGTATACCACACCGAGCCGACCGACGTGTAGTCCATCCCATCTCCCATCAGAAGGGCAATTCGAGGCTGAGCAAGAAGGCGGAAAGTCGGCGCGCCAAGATAGGAGCCTTCAGTGGAGCGACCTGTGTTAACACCGTAGATATTAACGCCAACCTCCTCTGCCAGTTGTGTCAGAATGTCGGTAAGGTGATCCGGATTACCGCGCTTGCGCAGTAGGAGGGCGCCGGGCTTGAACGATATGCCCTCGACCGTGAACGGTTCCTCAGAGCAGTATACAATTAGTTCTCCAGCAAAAAGATGATTGAGGAGCCGGTAGGTTTTCTCGCCCTCCATGTTGATGATAAAACCGAACTGGGCTTCGGGGTTGATAAGCCGCCCCTCGGAAAGCTTAATGCTCTTCACCTCTTCCGTGGCAACGGTAAATGACGCCGTAGTGTGGTAGGCATCAATGTCATACGCCAGCGGCAAGGACCACGCGCTAACTTCGTACATGCGGGTTTCGTTGTGCTTCTCAATTTCGCGTCTCTCCTCCACCAGAAACTCCTGTTTGAGGTGGGGGTCAAAATCCAGAATTGCTTTCGCCAGCGCGCCGGACGGTTGAGCGGTATTGACAATATAGGTTCCTACGGGGAACTTCACTGATCTATGTTCAACGTGATAGATGTCGGTTGCCTTCCCTACCGAGAATTGCTTTGTCGCACGCTGGACAACAATACACTGGTTTACAAGTGATTCGATGAAAGTCTTCATCTTCAGCTCATCGTCATCAGGCACAAAGAGGAATTGCAGGTGGCTTTTCCTGCCGTTCTCCACTATCCCCTTTCGAGCTTCATAGTAATCTTTCAGAAGCTGTCTGCGGTTGTTGGCGGCAGTGAAAAGATTCGCCAGAGAAGAAGTGAATTGGTGGTTGACGGATTCGTGGTATGATAGGATGTAGCCGTCACGCTGTTTGACAATCGCTCCATCGACTCCCCCCTGCTCATAAAGTATACCCACTGTGCCAAGAAAGGACGGCCAGGCGGAAGTGTAGCCGGGATACCACTGCTCGTTCCATTCTCCTGAGTAGTACGGCCAGCAGTGACGGTCAAATACCGCCGCCTGATCTTTGTTGAAGATCTTCCACCACTTGAGAACATTGGGAGGCGTATTGTAGTTGATCGGTTGACGTGGCGGCGAAAACAGGAAAGTCCCATAAGCACCCATTTCGTGGGCGTCCACTGCCAGTACCGGGTGCCATTTTTGTATCGTTCTGAGTTTGCCGATTGTTTCCGGCTGCGTAGCAAGGATACAGTCACGGTTGAGGTCAAAAAGGTAGTGATTGGTTCGGCCCCAGGGCCAAACGCCACTGTGTTGCATGGCATTGCGGTCATAGTTAGGGACGTGGCTTTTGTAGGTTTGCAGTATATTAATGAACCGCTCGCGTCCGTCTGGATTTTCGAGAGGATCAATTATAACAATAACGTTCTCCAGAAGGTGCAGTGTGGCTGAATCATTGGCGGCTGCCAGATGATACGCAAGTTGGATAGCAGCATCTGTACCAGACAGCTCATCCCCGTGAATCGTGTAGCCCAGCCAGGCGAACGCCGGGAGTTCTTCTGTCAGTGAGTCCAGTTGCGCTTTTGATTCTATCCGACCCGGATTGGCTACCATGTCCATCCTGGCGCGGTGTTGTTCAAGATTCCCAATATTATCAGGAGTGGATATGAAGAGATTGAACAGATCGCGTCCCTCGTGTGTCTTGCCGCGTGTCTCAAGCATCACCCGCTCGGAGTGTTCCGCCAGAGCCTTGATGTATGTCGTCTGTTCGCTGTAGTGTAAAGGCCACGATCCCAAAGGCTGCTCAAGGAAGTCGTTCGGTTTGGGCACTGCGGCGTCGTAGCGGCCTCCTTCATAAAAAGGCACCGTGTCTACGACCGCCTTCTCTGAATAGGAAGGGTGTAACCCGGCCAATACGACAGCAGGGACACTGCCCAGCAACAAAGCGCTTACGAGCAAAACTGATAAAGAGATTGATCTTGGGGACATAATTCCTCCTCGCAGGGCTTCTGGTCTTCTACCTTTCGGGGCAAATAAGGGTTGGCTTAGCCCACAAGTAAAGCGAAAACTGCCAAGAGGCGGCCTTCCAGAGTTGCTACTCCCTACCAAGAACCATTGCCCTACTCAGCCACTGGAGGAACTGCATTGGTGACGGCAACAGCCTGAGGCCCAACATATCCCGTCATCCGCATAAAGCCGAGTGTCCACACTGAGCTCGCAAGTGTGCCAAAAAAGGCTGAAGAGAGAATGATTATCAGTAGTCCCACTCCAATACCCGGAACAAGACCAAGCCAGAGATTGGCCATGCCGGCAACGATAAACGGTATTGCCAGGATCATCATGCCGATTACCAATGCGCACCAGAGGACTAATTGTGTTAAAAGCGATGAAAACGCCACTCCCAGCGTCTTGCCAATGTTATCCCTAAACAGATTCCAACCTCTGCCTATCGCGTCAAGCCACGGTATGTCGTTCAGTACCGCGAATCGTATTGCCCATCCTTCAATGGAGATAGCCACAAATATTATCACAAGCAAGATTGGAATGGCAAGAATAGTCAGAGCGAGCCCTAGACCTACAGACGCGAAATAGGAGGGGACAATAACAAAAGCGAGGCAGATGACGACGAACAGTACTGCCAGTCCGGCCAATAGCATAATGCCGAATAGCCTGAAAAACTTTCCCAGACCTACTGACCAGCAGTCAGCAAAGTTCACATCGAGATTAGATTCCTTTCTGGAAATACCATGTATGAGTGATCCTTCGGAGAGGACACTCATCACCCAGAAAACGATCCATAGTGCAAATGCTGCCAGAACAAAGAGAACCAGCACAGCAGGCTCGATGCGGAAGATGCCAAAATCGCCGAAGTCGGCAGTCCACTCGTCTCTGTCAAGTTTGTCCGTCCACCAGTGACCGCCTCCGAATCCATCAGCTACCGATACAAAAAACCCAAACAGCCAGAGGAACTTGTATTTCCAGGCGTTGCTTATAGACTTCTTGACGAGCTCCATGTAATCCATATATACCCTTACCTTTTTCCCATGCTCAACATACTTCACGCCTAACGCAACGAAGTTATTGGTTATCGATACGAAAATCCAGTAAATTCGTTTTGCTTTACTGAATATACTACCACGGTAGAGAATTATTCAAGGAACATGATTACCCACCCGTCAGGAGGGCTACACGTCCGTGTGTGGTACCGCCACTGAGGAAGACTTCTCACAACAGAGCTGTGGCCCACCCGTCACTTTGTTGGAGGACATACACTTGCCTGAAATAAGGTCACCGGACGCCGTTGGGCATTTACTTATTCTTTTTATCTTTTTTCGCCTTCCGTTTTTCCTTTGGACTACGCTCTGCCTTTTTCTGTTTTTCCCTTTTGCCTTTATCTTTACTTCCTTTGTCACCCATGTCTGTTTCTCCGTGTTTAAAATTGACCTACGCCAGTCATGGTGGGTCTCTTTTTGTTCTGATATCTTACCAAAGCCGCACTCCGATGATAGAATATAACAACAGTGTTTGCGAAGGGCAAGAGAAAATCCCAGCGATCACCGGGGTCAATATCTATGACGGGAGACCTGGCTAACGCAACGAAGTTATTGGTTATCGATACGAAAGTCCAGCGGATTCGTTTCCTTTTGTTGAATATACCACAGAGGCAGTGAATTATTCAAGATGCACGATTACTCACCTGTAAGGTGGGCTACACGTCCGTGCGTGGTACCGCCACGGAGGAAGACTTCCCACAGCAGAGCTGTGGCCACCCGTCGAATAAAATCAGAGATGGAACGCTCTTAGACCACCGTTTTTACCCCGCCATATGGGGCACTTCTGAACCGCCCTTTACACTCTGTAGTAAGATAAATTGCTGTGAAAAGGCGCTGAATAGTATTATGTTTGCCTGCGAAGAGACGCGGAAACACTAGAGGGGAGGACCTGTTGATGAAGATTGAGATTGATGACAAGTCCTTGATGATGATCTTCCTATTGGAGGAGTGCAATTTCGCATGTGCTCACTGTGTTCGCGAAGATGAGCCCATGGATCCTGAATATAAATTGTCTTTCGGACAGCTCCAGTTATGTCTTTCAGATTGCCGTAGCCTGGAAAGTATATGCTGGGTTCACTTTTCCGGTGGTGAACCAACCTTGTGGACAGAAAGGAATCGAGACCTAGTAGATCTTCTGCTCGAAATCGCGAAGGTTGGCTTCACCCCTGGCTTTACTACAAACGGGAGTTTCTTCGTTGATTACAGTAGATGTCAACAGTTCTTCAGGAAATATGTCGATGGCTCAATTATGCCACTTCGTGTTTACCTTAGCATTGACACTTTTCACCATAACTATGATGTGGAAAAAGGAAGAGCACAAAGCTTGGATAACATCATGAAGTGTAAGCAGGAGTTACCGCCTGCGAAGGCGGACTTGCTCGATATCGCAGTAATAGCGGTTGTTTCAAAAGATTTCAAGTCGTTGCTTCCAAATGAGATGATAGGACACTACGAATCCTTGGGAATAGCTTTCAGCTTCATACCACTAGTACTTAGGGGTAAGGCAAAATCGCTCAGTCATCTGTGTCCAGACCTTAGCAGCAACAATCCAGAAGACTTAGGAGCATACCAGCGTTTCCACCCGAAGGACAGCCGGAAAAATCAAGATATAACTAAGAATCGATATAAAGCAGACCACATAGTTCTTATTGGCAACAATTATTATTTCTCTGATCCTTGGCGCAAGGTTGCGCGGCTAGGGCACTTGCCAGACACAATCATACGTGCCTATTCCAGCGCAACTGGAGCTTGATAACTTTCTTGATTGTTTCACGGAAGAAAGGTTATAGATACTATATATATTGATCTATCAAAAAAGTTTTTTTATTTATTCAATAATGATGCTATCAGCAGAATTGTCTGAATCGATAAAAATCATATTTGCAAAGGTTGCCGAGAGTGATAAAATCTAAAATCGTTAAGCCCCACAACCTTATGATATTAAATGAGTCACATTAAGTGCGGGGTAGGTAGGATTCGAACTCACTGAATGTGTCGGAGGATTCACTCAGCTGCCGGCTCCTGTCCCTCCTCCGGCTCAGGCTCTGTCTGGGGGTGAAGTTTGAATTCAAAAATCCTTAGTAGGGTTACAAATACAGCCGCAATCAACGGACCCACGACAACACCAAGCAGGCCAAAGACAGCGATACCGCCCAGGAGAGCGAAAAAGAGCAGCAGGGGGTGTATGGCGGTTCGCCCGGAAATAAGATAGGGGCGAATGACATTGTCGCTCTGACTGATAACCACGACACCGACGCCGATGACTATAATGCCCTTGATGTATGCCCCCCCCAACAACAAGATAATCCCTGCCGGAACATAAATGATGAAAGCCCCCAGGAATGGGATAATCGACAAAAATGCCATGATCGCCCCCCAGAAAACAGCAGAGGGAATCCCCACAACGGCAAACAGGATTCCACCTAACAGACCTTGAATCAATGCTACTACCACCCCGCCGTACATAGTAGCCTGCACAACGTCGCGAAGGTGGGCAAAAGTGATTTCTACCTGTTCTTCCGGGATCGGCATCAGCCGCTTGATCTTGTGAATAATCGCTTCCCCATCCTTGAAGAAGTAATACATGGTGAAAATCATCAGGATAAAGTAGAAGACCGTTTTGGTAGCATTGGTAATAAGCCAACTGGTCTGGTTAAAGATGATGCTGGTTACTTTGTCAATCGAATCCTTTATAAGCTCGTCGAGATTTATTTGAGATAGGTCGTAATATTGATTCAGCTTTTCTTTAATGGCTTCCATCCCCGGTATATCTACAGCAAGAATGTTATCGAGCTGGCCGCTTTTGTACATGGCGTTCACCTTGGTTACGGCATCGGCAGCTTCGTTAACCAGGGCGGCAAACAGGTACGTTATCGGGCCAATAATCAGAATGATAATAAAAAGACACAGCAGCGCCGACGCCAGCCCCCTGGATTTCACCTTTTTGCACACCCACTCATAGAGGGGGAAAAAGATGATGACAAATACCGCCGCCCAGGCGATGGGTGCGAAAAACGGGGAAACAATCCTGTAGAAGAGGTAGAAAAAGACAGCCGCCAGCAAGAAGAACAGGGCAACTAACAGATACTCTCTTTTCATATTACTCTTTTCGGTTGACGCTCAGAATAATCTACAGCGGTAAGCCGTTTGATGCAACACCTAAACCTGCTGTGACGAGCGGTGGTCTACAAAGGCCACTATCGGCTTGGCTCAACCGCCAACGCTGTATGTGCAGTCAACAGACGGTGTTTCCGTCATGTAACCCCTTGCCAGTTACCGTTGTGTATTAGAGGATATGGACTACCTCCTGTAGCCTTCATCCCATACCAGCGCGCTGGCCGTTTGTTCCCTCCATTATAAAATGAGCTGCTGCTGAAAGTTGACCCGGAGTATCTACGGCTAACTGGTGCAGGAGTTTTTCTGCGTCTGCGAAAAAATCTTAACCGCTTGGTATTAAGTATCTTAAGAAACGGACGATTATAGCAATTAGATATTGCAACGGCGGGCATCGACTCGGCCATAGTCAATGTTCGCAACCATTAACGACTCAAACAAGGAGTTAGGTATGGCTATGCGTAGAACCAGTTACAGGCCGCGCCGCGCTACCTGGCCGCGCCGGTCACCGTCGCACAGGTTTGCTCGCCCGTGGGCCAAAGAAGAAATTGCGTTCATGCGCAAATTCTATCGGAACTACGAGACAGCATGGATTGCCCGTCAGCTCGGTCGCACAGTCTATTCTGTTCGCTACAAGGCTGTCGACCTGCACATTCGTAAGGCCAGCCCGTCGGTGTGGAGGGGAAACACCGGTAGCCCCAAGTCCTTTAATCGGACTTGGCCCAAGCGCCCTAGCTTCCCGAGGGCTCCTCGGAAGACTTCTTCGCGCCGCACCCCGCGGACGTGGAAGATGCAGAACAAGACGACGCGTCGTACTCCTCGTTACAGCAAGCCGCGCCGCACCACTCGCAGGATGATATAAGGGGTGGATCACTAATAGGATTATTCGGGAACTTTTCCCTATAGACCCGTTTTCAATAATGAAAACGGGTCTTTTGTTTAGGGGGCATTGAAGTTTCCCCGGTTTAGTGGACACGGTGAAAGGATAGTGCTATGATTCTTTCCAGAGGTGTTCAGATGTCGGGAAATGGGAAACACCGCAGTTATAACCGGGCGTTCAAGGTTCAAGGATAACGCAGTGTGGCTGGTGACGGAGGAGAAACGGAGAGTGGCCAAGGTTGCCTGCGAACTGGGGAACAATGTTAATCGATATCCCGTCATTAGATAAGATACGAAAGAACTGGTAAAAATCAGAGCCCCGATTCCTCAGCTGTCTCAATTTTAACCGGACAGTAGTGATTTTTCAAAAAAATTCAGTTCTCTAAAAGATTATTTTGACTTTTTCCCTAAAAATGATAATAATCCCCTTGTCATTGAAAGAGAGTATATTTCTAATAACTGACTATCCACAATTCGACATGAGGAGAGACGTTATGGAAACAAAAATCGATGTAACTTTGGATGTAAAAGGGCTCACCTGCCCTATGCCAATTATGAAATTGTCAAAAGCAATGAAGGAACTCGAATCAGAGCAAGTGCTTGAAATGTTAGGTACAGACCCTGGAACAAAAACAGATTTACATTCATGGTGCAAGAAGACAGGAAATACTCTTCTTGATGAGAGTGAGTTAGAAGGGGGCGTTTTTCGCTATCTAATCAAGAAGAAATAAGAGAGGATAAATTATGGAACAAGAATCAAACACATCTGCATTAAGCCAACTATATCAAACATTTTTCTCAAAACATTGGCCTGTCTGGGTTGGAGGAATTTTGTTGGGGTTGCTTAATGTATTTCTCTTCATGATTAAAAGTCCATGGGGCGGTAGTGGTGGATATAACAACTGGGGAGAAAATATATATCAGGCTCTGGGATTGTTTGGGATAGAAAATGTTACACCAACAAGTGCCAGCTTGTATGGAATGCTAAATATTTTAATAATTCTTGGAGCTTTTGTAGGTGCTCTTTTAGCAAAAGAGTTTGCCCTGAGAATCCCACCAGTAGGAGAGTTAATTAAAGGATTTATTGGTGGGGGCTTAATGGCTATTGGAGCTAAACTAGGTATTGGATGTACTATAGGTGGCTTTTTTAGTGGAGTGCCCGCACTTTCAGGGGGAGCAGTACTATTAACGATAGGTTTATTTTTGGGTACATTAGTCGCCTTAAAATACCTCATGTGGGAAATGGAACATTTACCCGGCATCAGCTCAGGTAAAAGCAAAATATTTCTGGCTGCTCCTGAAGGGAGGGGTGCTTGGCAGAAATGGCTAGGCCTTATTGTCACCATCATTGCGTTTGTTATAGCGTATAACTATTTTGGAAAAAACAGCATAATGGCCTGGTTTGTAATCATTGGTCTTTTGCTGGGATTAATTTGTCAACGCTCAAGATTCTGCATTGTAGCATCATTCCGCGACCCATTTATGACCGGAAAATCATCCAGCACGGTAGGCATAATAGCTGGCCTATTGGTCGGACTTATAGGGTTTACAATAATAAAACAATTCGGAATTGGAGCAGGCGATCTACCTTTACGTTACAGAGAGTTGACGTGGGTATTTCCGAATTTCTGGCTAAGGGCTCCGATTGGCGGATTCATTTTTGGGCTCGGCATGACGATCGCGGGCGGTTGCGCAGTTGGGACACTATGGAGGTTTGGGGAAGGGCAGGTTAAATTATGGGCAGCTGCCCTTGGCTTCTTACTCATTTCCCCAATAACTCAGAATTATATTGAACCGGGATTTGTTAAGCTTATACCTCATTCTGCACGTTTTAGAAATTTTATGCCTGACTATATTGGCTATGCGTGGTCAGTCGTCCTTGTATTAGCAATTTTGTTAATATGGTATCTCTTCGTTAAATGGAATGAAAAAACCGGAAAGTTTAGTGCGTATTAATTTGAGTTATAGATGCTTAAGCAAATGAATATATTTATTGGGAGTTTTCTTGCTAGCCATCGGTTAGCGTTGGGCTTTTGTCCCTTTTAGAACAAGAAAGGAAAAAAGAATGAGAAAGGTTGTCACTAATTTTGCATTGCTGTTGGCGGTATTTGCCTTGGTTTCCGGTTGTGAAGGTCAATTTGATAATGCCGAGCAACTGGTAAACGCGGCTAAGGTCGATATAGTAGAGATATCGATCGATGATTTCAAAAACATCATGGGGAAGGAAGAGTATGTATTGATTGATGTCCGCACAGCAGGGGAATTTGCAGCCGGCCATATTCCGGGCGCTATTAGTATTCCTCGTGGTTTACTGGAGTTCAAAATCACAGAGAAGTATACGGACAGAAAAACCAATATCATTCTCTATTGCAAGAATGGTGGCCGTGCAGCTCTAGCGGTCAAATCCTTAGGTCAGCTTAAGTACAACAATGTCAGATCTATCGCCGGCGGCTGGGAGGCATGGATTGAAGTTACTCCTGTCGCTGAAAAACATCAGACGCCTGAAGAAGTTAAGCAGATGGTCAAAGCTTCAAAGGAGGGGCTAACAGAAATCAAGCCCACAGATCTAGAAAGTCTGATGAAAAAGAAAGCAAAATTCATCTTAGTTGATGTTCGTGAACCACAAGAATTCAAAGCTGGTAATATCCCTGGCTCTGTCAATATTCCCCGTGGCTTGCTTGAATTCAAGATCACAAAACAATACCCTGACAAGGCAGCTAACATCATACTATATTGCAAAAGCGGCGGGCGTGCTGCTCTGGCTGCTGAAAGCCTTAGACGTATTAAATATAATAACGTGAAGTCAATTGTAGGCGGCTGGGAAGCATGGTCAGAAGCTGCCGCTGTTCCGACCCCTGAAGTTAGGGCCGTGGTTGGAGAAGCGAAGGAGAAAATAGCTGAAATTTCAGTGGATGATTACAAAGCAATGGTAGAAGAGGGGAAAGAATTTGTGTTAATTGATGTAAGACAAGCAGATGAATATGCAGCAGGTCATATCCCCAACGCTGTTAATATTCCTCGTGGTCTACTTGAGTTCGAAATCCTAAATACCGTAAAAGATAAGAATAAAACCATAGTTCTCTATTGCAAAAAAGGTGGGCGTGCTGCTCTGGCTGGTGAAAGTCTGGCAAAGCGTCTTAAGTATAAAAACGTTAAATCCATTAAGGGTGGCTTTCTGGAATATACATCGGATCCTAAAAATCCGGTATCCAAACCAATCGAAGAAATGAAGACAGGTGAGAAAGCTGAATCAGCACCCGAAGTCGCTCTCAGTAGCGGTTGCGGTGGTTAACGAGTATTCTTAGGTGTAATAACCAAGATTAGATCTAACATGTGACGGTACTACATTCAGGGATTGTATGCCATAGGCGATTAGCACTTTGCCAGTCGCTGTTGTTATTTCCCGGGTAGGGATGCTTTGTCCAAGCCTATATCACTTCCGAGTGAGCAATTTTTCCAACCCGTCAGAGGCCGGGCCTATGACCGGCTGCTAATTTATTACCCTTATGTGTGACGACATTAGGAGGAAAGAATGACGGTAGTCAAATATCAGAACATCAAGCTGTCTAAAGTGGAGATGGAAGGCGCGAAAGGAACGTCCAAGGACAACGTCATCGGCAAACCGGAAGGCTGGCCTGAACACACGCTACGGGTGTTCCGCCTTCAGCCGGGTGGATACACTCCGCGGCACCAACATGATTGGGAGCATGTCAACTACGTTATCAGCGGACGGGGACGTCTGCGGATCGGCGAGGAGTTGTTCGACCTCGAGGAGAAGGACTTTGCCTTTGTGCCGCCAAATGCCGAGCACCAATTTGAGAATCCGCACGATGAGGATTTTGAGTTTATCTGCATAGTGCCTAATCTGGGCACCAACTAACGCAACCGGGCCTACGAGTGAGATTCTCGCGGCTGAAAGTACTTGCCATTCTGCCGCAACGGCATATATTTATTGCGCTTCGGGTCGGAGTTGATGAGAACTCTGATTAGGGTAGCCGTTTTGTTATGACAGCTTCAATAGAAGCGACAAAACTGACTTGTAGATGCGCCATTAGCTCAGTTGGTAGAGCAGCTGACTCTTAATCAGCGGGTCCGGGGTTCGAATCCCTGATGGCGTATTTTTCTATTTGAGACGAGGTATACATCAACCCATTGACAGTACCGGAATGACTAACTGGTTTTTGTTGCCAAACAGCTACTCGATACGGTAGCATATGTACATGATATCCAAGTCGTTATCACCAGCCCTTGCTTTTCTGTTCTTGTTTTCCAGTCCTGCCTATACTGCCACTCTCACTGTCGAACGTGGCTCAGATTTGCAGGCAGTAACCGATTATGCTAAAGACGGTGATACACTTGTTCTCACTGCCAAGACGTTTGAAGCGAAACCTACCCGCTTTACTGAAAACCTCTGCGGCAACTGCCAGGACCCCAGGACCGATGTTCAGGCGTCGTATGGATTTATCGTCAAAGACAAGTCGCTGGTTATCATCGGTCAGGATAGATCCGCCTGCCACTTGGTGACCGGGGCCGGCTACGGTTTCTACTTCGTAGATTCCCCCAACTCAAAACTACTGAACTTGACCATAACGGGCGGCAGACGTGACCCCGACGGCAATGCCACCGACGCCGGTATCGTCGTAAGGCGGTCGTGCGTTGAAATCGAAAATGTCGACATTCGTGGCAATGACCACCGAATCGACACGGTGGTGGTGGGCATCGGCGGTATCTTCGGTCGGGAGGGGGCTGAGATTATCGTTAAGAACTGCAACATTGTGAACAATGGCTGGGATGGAGTGGCCCTCTACCGGGGGGCGATGGCCACAATTACCGATTGTCTTATCAAGGATGGCCGCGGGGCAGGCGTCGGGGTAACCTGGGATGCTTCCTGTGTTGCTTATCGCAATGAGATCAGCGGCTACTGGAAAGGGATTGGGGCATTTGGGACTTCGTGGGTTATCGCGCGCAACAACCTGGTACATGACAACCTTGGCTGGGGTATTATCGCTACCGGGCAAGCCTACATGGACATTACCAACAACGTTGTCTACCACAACGGCAATTGCGGAGTAGCCCCATGGTCGACCGAGAGTCGGGGGAGAATTGTTAACAACATCGTTGCCCGCAACGGCTGGCGAAACCAGTGGGTCTGTCCCTGTGTTGGGGTCTGGAATTATGGCGACTGGGCAAAATGGAAATTCGCCAACAACATTGTCTGGGCCAATGACTCGGGTGAATACAAAGACATCTGGGATCAGACGGGATTCAACGGCAACCTCAATGAGGACCCCAAGTTCGTGGGAGAGGGGGACTTCCACCTACAGGAGGATTCGCCTGCGCGACATGCCGGTGATACTCTCATTTACAATACTGACGGCTCGACCTCCGATATCGGCCTTTACGGTGGACCACAAGCCGGCAGCGGGCGACCGTAAGCGGCTGACTTGTAAGGCAATAAGAAAAATGAACAGGGAAGTTAAATGTTGACCCAACCCATTCCGACTCTCTATATGGAAGCAGCTTGAAACCAAAACCTTTTTTGTAGGAGGATTTACACATATGAAGCGTTTACTGTTCCTGGGTGTGCTATTGATGTTGGGGGCATCGCTGGCGTTTATCGCAGGCTGTGATGAGGACGAAGCAACCAATCCCACGGAAAAGGCAGTCGGCGATACGCTGGACCCGGTCTTTGGGGCTTAAGAGGAGGGCTTTGAGGGAGTTGACGAGATGACACCGTTCATGCTAAGTCAATCTCTGGGATTTGCCTTTTTTATTTTGTATGACACGAGTGAATCCGTTGCCGGCAAATATCCTTTTAGCATTGAAGGCCTGGAAAGCGCATCTGATTCTGTTTTCTACACATACCACTCGAACAGCCAATACTGGTACTTCTACGCTAGTTCCGTGGACACTTCGGTCTCTGGGGATACGGTCGAGGACATCACTATTGAAGACTCTATTCAGTTCTTGCACGGCAGCAGCCCGGTTCAATGGCCTGACTCGGCTGAGTTGACCGGTATCAATGCTGGCGGAAGCGTGTCTATTCACTCTGCGCCAGCGGACACGTTGTCGTTTAATCAGAATTTCACCATCATCGGTAACATCTCAGGGATGGGTGATGTTGTTATTAACGGCAATGGTCAGGTAATCGGTGCCGGCGACTTTGACACTGACTCGTTGGGTTCCTGTCACGGGTCATTAACCCTGACGCAGACAATCAGCAACGTAGAGATCAACCTGACCGATATGGACGAAGAAGACAACTGTCCGGCCGCTGGAGTGATTCATCTTGCTGGCACAGCCGGTATCGAATGCATCTGTGGTGACACAACGCTCTCTTTCAATGATAGCTGGACGATTACCCAGACCTTCTCGGGTGACTATATAACCACGGTCTATGAGAACTCTACGACCAGATGGACAGTCGTCTACAACTGTGGCGATGGCAGCGCCTCCCCTTGATGGGGTTGGCTGACTGATGGGAAGAGCTAAGTTACACAAACAGCATGACACAAAGCGCCTCCTGATAGGGGGCGCTTTTTTGTGGTTGCAGGACCCTGTTTAGATGATTCGACAAGCAGGGCAGGTCTCTCTGAGACCGGACATACTGTTATTTTGCTTGATCTTTCAGTAACGCCTCAAAGCCGGTTTTCAGCGTCTCATACGTTCTGCTACCCCTAAAGCGCATCACTACCCGGGCGTCCTTGTCCAGGAAGATTGTCTGCGGTATTCCGGAAGTGACACCATACCTCATGGCAATATCCCTGTTTGCCATGAGCATCACCCAGCGCATCCCGTACTGGCTGACGAATTTCTCGATTCTATTGGGGTGGTCATTCACCGCCATGCCGAGCATCTCGATACCTTTGGGTGAGTACTCATCATAGAGCCTCACCAGGTCTGGCATCTCTTTGCGACAGGGACCGCACCAGGTCCCCCAGAAGTTTAATACTACCGGTTGTTTTCCAATCCACTCGTCCGAACGATGAAGTGTTCCCTTGATATCAAAAATCTCAAAACCCTGGCCGGTCTGTTTGCTGTTGCCGCCACAGGAGATAAGAATTGTCCACAACATGAATACTGAGAGTGACAGCGCAAGTTTCTTCAGCATATACGGTTCCTTAACTGCGAAAAAGGTTTCATCATATAAGATACAGGTCGGTCTCTGGCGCCAACCGGTGTGTCTATCTGCCAGGCCGGTGGGCGTTAGTCTCCTGGCAATTCAGTCTTTCTTTTTTTCCTTTTTATCGGGTGTTTCGGTCCGGGTGGTGTCATACTTGTAGTCTTTGATGTATTCAAACGCTTCCATCATATATTCGGCTGGCTTGTAACCGCGGATCACGGCCAGCTTGGTGCCGTCCGGTTTCAGGAACCAGTAGGAAGGGAGTCCACTCACTCTATACTCAAACCGCATAAGATCCTTTTCGGTAACTTTGTAGCCGTCAATATTGAGCTCGTGCTTTGAATCGCCATCTACCCTTACCGGCACAAAGTTAGTATTGAGCATTTCAATAACTTCCGGTCTGGAAAACGTTTCCTTCTCCATCTTCCTGCACCAGCCACACCATTCGGCCGTGAAATCGATAAAGATATGCTTGTCTTCAGTTTTTGCCTTGGTTAAACCGACATCATAGGCCATCCAATCAACCTTTTCATGGTTAGTCTTCTTCTGCGATGACTGTTTCCGGTCGGAATTCTTGTCTTCCTGTGATCCAACGGTCACCGCCAAAAGAGCTACAAGAAGCAACAAATGAGTGAGGAGTTTTGTTTGTTTCATAAAGATATCCGTGGGAACTATGCCTTAGCTTTCCTTTCCGGTGAGCGGCCTTACAAAAGCGCTCGACTCGCCGAGTAGTTCCTTGAGAAGGTTAAGCAGTTTGAAATCCAGATTCACTGCGTACTTTTTTGACCTTATATACACCTCAGTACCATTTTCTCTTGTTGCCAGCAGCACCGGCGAGGGGCCCCTGAACTGCTCAAGGGAGGCCAGCACCCTGTCTACAAGAGTATCGGAGCAGCCGACATTGATCTTTATAACCAGTTGGCAATTATATCGTTCCGTTAATTTTTCAAGCAGCAAAACCTCAGACCCGATGACTTTGGAGGCTTCGCCTTCACGTGTCGACACTCTGCCGGTCACGAGCACCAACCGATCAACGGCGATAAACTCCCGACTTTTACCGTAACAGTCGGAAAACATAATAAGTTCCACCCCGCCAGTGTAATCCTCAAGGGTGACGAAAGCCATCATGTTGCCTTTTTTGTCCAGCATCTCTTTGACGGCGGTAATAATCCCTCCAACTGTCACCTCATGTCCGTCGCTGACCTCAGACAGCTTGCCGATGGTATTGGTAGTGAACGATGTCAATTCATTCCGGTATCTATCCAGGGGGTGACCGGAAATATAGAAACCGAGCATCGCTTTCTCCTGGGCCAGTTTCTTGGAATTTGACCATTCCTCGACCGGAGGTAGCTCAGGAGCGACACGCTGCACTTCTCCGCTATCTCCTGCGAACAGGTCGTGTGTTGCAACCTGCTGGCTAATCCGATGGCCGAAGTCCAACATTATTTCCACCACCTTGTACTTTTGAGCTCTGTTACCAGCCAGAGAATCATAGGCGCCCGCAGCAATGAGAGATTCCAGTGTCCGCCGGTTAAGGGCGCCGTTCGGCACTCGACTGACCACGTCAGCAAGGGCGTCAAAACGGCCGCCTTGCTCTCGTTCTTTAACAATGGCCATGGCGGCAGCCTCACCAACGTTCTTGATTGCCTTCAGGCCAAAGCGGATCTTTCCCTCAACGACGGAAAAATCGACACCCGATTGGTTGACATCAGGAGGGAGAACCTCGATCCCCACGCGACGGCACTCCTCCAGCAGGACATAGATGCGGTCGGTATCATTTATTTCCGAAGTCATCAGAGCCGCCATAAACTCCCTGGGATAATAACGTTTTAACCAGGCTGTCTGGTAAGCGATATTGGCATAGGAAGTCGAGTGTGCCTTGTTAAAGCCGTACCGGGCGAAAGTTTCAATCTGATTGAAAACCTCTTCGGCTATCTTGTGGTCGATCCTGTTTTCCTGTGCCCCCTCAAGGAATTCCCTCTTCTGTGCCGCCATTAAGGCAGCGTCTTTCTTCCCCATTGCCTTACGCAACAGATCCGCCTTGCCCATTGAATACCCTGCCAGTGAGTTGGCAATCTTGAGCACCTGTTCCTGAAACACGATAACACCATAGGTGCTGCCGAGGATCTTCTCGAGCTTAGGATGCAGGTACTTGATGTTTCTGGCCCCTTTCTTGCGCTCGATGTAAGTGTCAATCATGCCGGAATCAAGCGGGCCGGGGCGGTACAGGGCGTTCATCACGGTTAGGTCGGTGAAGCTCTCCGGGTGGAGCTTGCGTAAATAGTCCCGCATCCCAGACGATTCAAACTGGAATATGCCGGTTGTTTCACCTTTCGCAAACAGGTCGTAGACCTCAGGGTCATCGAGACTAATGGCGTGAATATCAACAGTTGTGTCAGGATGGTTCTTGTGGATCATCCTGACGGCATCATCAATCACCGTCAGTGTGCGCAGCCCCAGGAAATCCATCTTGAGCAAGCCGATTTCTTCGACCATTTTCATGTCGTATTGGGTGGTAATTTCATCCCTGGAACCGTTAAACAGCGGCACGTAGTTGGTCAATGCCGAAGGCGCAATGACTACCCCTGCCGCGTGAGTGGAACAGTGGCGCGCCAGGCCTTCCAGTGTTTGAGAAAACCTGATCAGCTTGGCGACCCGCTTATTCTCTTTGACCAGCTCCGCCAGTTCCGGTGATTTCTTCAAGGCTCGTTCTAAAGTCATATCGACAGCGAAAGGAATCATCTTGGCAATCTTATCCACCTCGCCATAGGGAAATCCCAGCACTCGCCCGACATCACGTACCACCGCACGTGCAGCCATAGTGCCGAATGTGATGATCTGACAGACATTATCCTTGCCGTACTTGTCTATCACATAGTGGATGATTTTATCACGACCTCGGTCCGAGAAATCGATATCGATATCCGGCATGGATACGCGTTCCGGATTGAGAAAGCGCTCGAACAGAAGCTCAAAGGCGATCGGATCGATATTAGTAATCTTGAGCAGGTATGACACAAGCGATCCTGCCGCCGAGCCACGGCCGGGACCAACGGGAATACTCCGACTGCGTGCATAATCACAAAAATCCTTTACTATCAGGAAGTAACCGGCGTAGCCCATCTGCTTGATAACGCCCAGTTCGTACTCAAGCCGCTGCTTGATTTCACCAGTGATCTTGTCGTAGCGCTCTTTGAGTCCCTCCTCGCAGAGGTGTCTCAGGTAAGTGTCGGCGTCAGTAAACGACCTGGGAATAGGAAACACAGGCAAAAGCAGTTGACCAAACTGCAACTCCAGATTGCAGGCCTCGGCAATCCGGATCGTGTTCTCGATTGCCGGCCTGAAATCTTCGAAAAGCTTCTCCATTTCTTCGGCCGACTTGAAATACAACTGGTCGGTGTTGTAGTGCATGCGATCGGTGTCTTCGACTGTTTTGCCCGTCTGAATGCACAACAAGGCGTCATGCGCTTCATAATCTTCCTGTTGGAGATAGTGGCAGTCATTGGTAACGACAAGAGGTATGCCGGTCTCGCGCGAAATGGCATCGATCTTGGGAACCAACGTTTTTTCTGCTTCCAGTCCGTGATCCTGAAGCTCTAGGAAGAAATTGCCCTGGCCAAAGATTTCCTGCAGCTCCAGGGCGGCGGCTACAGCAGCATCTGTGTTCCCCCGGAGAAGATTCCAGCTTACCTCCCCTTTCATACAAGCAGAAGTGGCGATCAGTCCCTCAGAGTATTCACGCAGCAGTTGTTTGTCAATACGAGGTCGGTGATAAAAGCCTTCCAGAAAAGCAGCCGAACTCAGTTTCATCAGGTTCTTGTAGCCGGTGATGTTCTTGACCAGTAGGACTAAGTGAAATCCGCTGTCTGGGTACTTGTTGGACGGCTTTTTCTCAAACCGACTTCCCCCGGCGACATAGGCCTCACATCCGACTATCGGCTTGATGCCGGCCTTGGTGGCCTTCTTGTAGAACTCCATGGCACCGAACATGTTGCCATGGTCGGTGATCGCCAGCGCCGGCATCCGGTACTGCTTGGCTAACTTGATTACGGAATCCAAGCGACAGGCGCCGTCAAGCAGGGAGTACTGGCTGTGGGTGTGAAGATGAACGAAATTAGCGAATTTCACGGGGCACTCATCTCTTTTCCAATTGCAGCAAAACAGGCCGGACATCCACGTGCATAACAAAACACCCGGCGAGCGGCTGTCGCACGAGTTGACCGGTCAGGTGTGACTCGTTCGGCCACCTGCCAAAAGCGGCACCTGTATCTAATGTCAGTCAAAAGACACGAGACGTCAATTGCTTTTTGGCTGTGGGCAAGAGAAAAGGGGAACTTTTGCCGATCCCGTTCTTGTGTGGGTGCCTCCCGTTACTGTCATTGCAGGAGCGCCGTGGGCCGAAGTAAGTTTTCCCTTGTAACTCTTTGTCTGGTTGTATATTATTTGCCGGGCCGGTGAAACAGTGCTCTATCCGAACCGTATGTAAGAGAAAGAACTAGTTGCAGGACGACGATACAGAACTGATTACACGGGCTTTGGAAGGCAACCAAAGGGCCTTTCGGAACCTGACTGAAAGGCATCGCCCGTCTGTCTACCATATTGTTTTCAAGATCGTGCATGACAGGGAGACCGCCGACGATCTGGTCCAGGAAACCTTTATGAAAGCCTTTGCCTCGCTGGCGAGCTACCGGCCGGAATACCGGTTTTCGACATGGCTGTATAAAATAGCCGCCAACTGCTCCATCGACCACCTACGCAAAAAAAGGATACAGGCACTATCCCTGGATCGCCACCTAGACGATGATAATAATGGTCGGCAGATTGATGTCGCTGACTATTCCTACCACCCGGGAAGAGACCTGGAGCGCAAGGAGCGCCGGTTTAGTATCCAGGAAGCAATTGCATCGCTGCCAGATAAATACCGCGAAGTCATTATCTACCGGCACAAAGACGATAAATCATACGAGGAAATAGCCGATTTACTTGGTATACCCATTGGAACTGTAAAGGCAAGGATTTTTAGAGCAAGAGAGCTTTTGAAGAAAAAACTGAAATCTATATAAGGTTTACAAGTTCAGGAAGGTTATAGGAGTGTAGGGATGTATTGGCTCCGGGCCGTCATATTTACCGCAGGTGGTTTGCTCTGGCTGGCTGTTTCAAGTACCTATGCAGAGGAATACACCTTCAGCTATCAGAAGACGATAGATGTCGAGCAGCCGCTTGTTTTGGACCTGGGCATGGTGCGGGGCAGCGTCTATATATCCGGCAGCGAGGATGACAGGTTGGTTATAGACGCCGTGAAGCGCGTCCGAGCTACCGATAGGGACGAAGCGGAGGAGGTGGCCGACCATATTGAGATAAAAGTTGCCGTTTCACCCAAAGAAGTAACAATCAACACCAACTATCTCAAGATGCTCAAGCGCAGCCCCTCTTTTTGGCAGAAAGTGCTCGGGGGCGGGTCCGATTCGTATGGGTCGGTCGATTACACGATCTCCCTGCCTCTTAAGAGTTCGGTCCGGATTCAAAGCACAGCCGCAAACATCGAGCTCTCCAGCATCGAGGGTGAAATACAAGTTGACAACACCGCCGGCAGGACTCACGGAGAGTTTTTGTTCGGACCGGTGACGGTTTGTCAGCCACAGGGAGAAATCGATTTGCAGTGGGTCGAAGGCGATATCCGTATCAAGTCATCCTCGGGTAGGGTCATCATCACCCAAAGCCGCGGAGCTATTGATCTCTCGACCATTACGGGTGACGTAAAGATCCAAACCGAGCTCGACAGTCCGCGTGACTACTTCGTGGAGACAAGCAGTGGCTCCATTACGTTCGTGATTCCCGAAACCTCCTCTGGGGTCTTGGATATCGAAACGCAGTCGGGCGATGTCAAGTCGGAAATGCCCATTTCTATCAAGTCCGTTTCGCGCAATCGCCTGGTTGGCGAGTTTGGTCGGGGAGGACCTAAGATTACGCTCTCTTCCTCCTCCGGCGATGTTACTGTGGCTCTCTATTGAGCTGAGCCGCTTACATGGGATGTAGTATGAGCAAAGCCATTCACATTGGTCTTACGCTCCTTGGTCTGGGATTGCTTACCCTGAGCAGTCCGGAACCAACATACGCTCAGGCGGATGACTCCGAATATGTAGACCAGCAGGGCGATACTGTCTTCAATGAGATACTTCTCACTGAGGAAGGCATCACGGCCATCGATACGGCCGGTTATGAGTGGTACTATGATTTCGCTGAAGAGGTATTTGTTCCAGGTATTTTACCCATAGACATAACTGACACAAGAGGCCTTGAGCGTACCAACCGTACCGGGGATGAAACCAGTATCGAGGACAGGTGCACCGAAGAGAAGGAAGTAAAACCTTTCGAGCGATCTGTATGGGTTGGGTACGACGAATACGTTGACGGTGATATTATAGCCTATGGCCGGGTAACGATCAAGGGCTGGGTGAAGGGGGATGTTAAGTCACTCAGGAAAAGGGTTCTTATTACTGAGTCGGGCCGCGTTGACGGTAATGTTGAAGCGCCCAAGGTTATCGTGAGAGATGGAGGAGCGGTACTGGGCGAGATCAATGAGGTTGGTTCACCCCTCGAGCTGAAAGACATTACCCGGCCGTTTTCTGCTGACGGCTTGGTCGTGGTTCTGTCATTAACGGCTTTCCTGCTATTCTTTGGTTTTTTAACGGTATCCTTGATGCCGAAACAGATACGGAATTTTGAGCAGTGCCTGAATCAACACAAGGTAAAGACCTTCCTTTTGGGGTTGCTGTTCGTGATCCTGATGCCGGCGATTTTGGCGCTGGTTATGATTACCATCGTTGGACTTCTGGTGTTGCCGTTCATACCCCTGGTCTACGCCTTTGCCTTAGGTCTTGGTATCGTCACCTTTGGAAACATGCTCGGCGGGCAGTTCTCCCGGAAATATCTGGGAGGGGAAAAAAGCATGCTGCTCCAGTCGATGCTGGGCATTCTTCTGCTGATGGCCCTGTGGTTTGTGGTGGCGGTGCTTCTGGGCGCCAGTGACGATGTGTCTCACGGCTTCGGGATTTTCTTCTTGGTGATCTCTATCCTACTCACTTCCTTTCCGATTCTTGCGGGTGTGGGGGCGGCTCTTTTGACCCGTTTCGGCTTTAAGGAATACCGCCTCTTTGCCGGCGGCCGGGAACAACCGGGAGCTTCTTACGCCCCAGCGCCGGCCCCCCCTCCGATACCCGATGGTCCGCCCCTCGGCACACCACCGAGAGGACCGATGCTCCCCGGTGCAACTCCGCCGCTTTCCCCTCGTATACCAGAGAGTGACGAGTAACCTCAGTAGAAACAAGGAGGGAGAGCAATGAAGAAGGCTATGACGGTTAGTCTTGCGCTGATAGTCTTTTGTGGAGGTCTGGTGATAGCCGGTAGGAAGGAGCACGAGACCCGCAGTATAAATGCGGAGGGAGCAAAAACGATTGAGACGGAACTTGATTTCGCCGCCGGCATACTGACAATCATCCCTGAGGATATGTCTGATGTCGTCACGTTGGACATGCTGTACGATCCGCGTCGTGTTGAATATGATGTCTCGTACGAGGTGAAGAAGTCGACCGGACACCTATTTATCGAGACGGAGCACCGTAAACACAGAAATATCGACACTGACGATAACAGGCTTGAGATAATCCTGTCCACCAGTTACCATACTTCGCTGGATATGGATATTGGCGCCTGTGACGCCGACATAGACCTTGGTGGTGTTCCCCTTGAGCATCTCGAAATCGATGTGGGAGCGGCCTCGGGTGATATTGACTTCTCCGAACCGAACCCGATCCGCTTGAAAGAGATCAACGTTGATGCGGGCGCCTCGTCATTAGATATGCACTCGATCGGCAACGCCAACTTCGAGTTGATGACCTTTTCGGGTGGCGCCGGCTCGTTTGATCTCGATTTTCGTGGCCAGTACAGCGGAGAGTCAACAATCGACATCGACATAGGCGTCATTTCTGCCGACATCATTCTCCCCCGCGGTATTCCCGCGCGAGTTGAAACGAGTGGCTCCAACTGGCTTTCCTCGGTCGATCTTCACAAGAACAGTTTGGAAGAGATCGACGACGGCATCTATGAATCGCCTGACTTCGAAGATGCCGATACCCGCATTACCCTGATTATCGATGTCGGCCTTGGATCGGTCGACGTGTACTGGAAAAGATAATCGGCATTCTGCCGAAAAGAGTTACGCGGACCCTTGCGCCAGGGAATGTTGAAAAAGTACTTTCCTCGTCATTGCGAGTCCTCCGCAGGTGGACGTGGCAATCCGTGGGTGACAGATATCCACATCTGCCCCAAGATATGTTCCACTCCTCAGCAGGGACAATCTCCGCCGCTATGCGAAGTTAACAAATGATTTTGTATTATTTTGCGTAAGACTGAATACAGCAGGAACGGTCTTATGAAACTGCCTCGGGGCGCATGATAGTAACCAAAGAAAACTCGATTCAGGTCAAGGCGCCAACGCCGTACCGATTACCGCCTCATTTCTATGAGTCGAGACCGACTAATGTTAGTAACCTCCAGTGTCATAATTCACGGTTACCCCCCGACCCTCCAGGGTCGGGATGTGAGTGTTAATCGATGTAGGATCCAGGGGGTTGCCGGTGAGCCATACCACGTCGCCAGCGCCAAGGCCGGTATTCAAAACGAGGGGGTTGATGTCGCTGATTTGATTGTAGCTCAGGTCCAGCCACTGTAAGTTAGTCAGGCCGGAGAGAGGGCTAATGTCGCTGATTTGATTGCTGTCCAGGAACAGAAGCTTCAATCCGGTCAAATCAGAGAGCTCGCTGATGTCGCTGATCTGGTTCATCTCCAGGTTTAGAAACTCCAGATTCGTCAGGTTCGACAGACCGGTTAGGTCTGAGATCCCAACGATATCAGCGAACAGAGTATCAATAGTCAGCACATCCGATAAGAATATATCGCCTTCATACTTGGAGAGTTTGTCTCTTATCGCAAAATCCAGGGCGCTATCGGGGAAAGCTACGACTGGATTGATACCCTGTTGAATCTCTATCAGTCCATTATCAGTGTACACGCTTGCGACTGGGATAGAATCTCTGCTCGGTTTAAACAAACCAGTTACCTGCATGGTAAGCTCTGCTGTGTCAACGGCTACTTCGGGATACAAGCTGGTGAAATAGATGGAACCAAGCGTTGCATACCCACTGTCATCAACTATAGGGGTGGTTTGATCAGTTTGTGTAATTGCGATGGCGTAGTAGGAGGTGAGGGGGATTGAATCAATGAGAAAAGGGACAAATTCAACACCTGTATCAAGAGTGCTATTCTTAACAGCACTATCCGGTTGTAATGACGTTCGGCTAAAGTACACCCTGAAGGAAATATTGTACAAGCTATCGATGTTGAACACTTTGATCACAACTAAGCAAGAAGAGTTAGCGTCAATCCTTTGGAATCGTGGCGACAGCCTGACAAGGGGAACCTCCGGGTTTGGGTGAAGGTCGATTGTCAGTCGTATTTCAACACCCGGTTCGACATTGACAGTAGTGTCGCCCTGGTAGATGAGAGTGCCTGCTTCGTCATACGCCCTGACATCAAATTTCCTCTCTCTGCCGGCGGGAACTTCGACTCTGCCTTCAAGGTACCTCCCATTGAGAGTAAGCTCCGTTCTCACCGTATCCATATCAGGCGCAGTGACGAACAGGGAAAACCGGCTGACAGCTTCCATCAGGGCCGGCGAAGATACCTTCATACTCAGCGAAATCGAGGGCGGGCTGTTTTCGTTTACACTCTTCTGCGAGCAACCGGAAAGGATCGCTGTCGCCAAGACGATACCAAGGAAACAGACCCGGGAGTTACTTCCCTTTATTGCTTTCATTTCTTATATCCTTTCCTACAGGTTTCCCGTCAGGCTCGCTGTTAACTGGAAACCGCTCAGATCAATATCGCCGTCATCGGCGTTGCCGGTGAAGTATTTGCCACCGATTGTAACGCCGATTTGTTCGCCAAACGTTCGTCCCACCGCACCGCCAAGACCAAAGATCGTGGCGCTGCCGATATTATCCTCATCAGCACCAACGATATGCTTGAGCTCCAGCGAGGGAGTCAAGCGCCAGCCTTGCTGAAGACGTCGCGTCAAGCTGGCATTAATCAAAAGCACATCGCCAAAAAGGCGTCTTTCGCTCTTATCCGGATTGTAGAAGGTGTTGCGTCCGCGCAAAAGATAACCGATTCCGCCGCTGATGTCATAGGCATTGCCGCTATGGATTACACCAAACCTTAGATCAAACTGGCTGCTCTGTTGTAAGACCTTGCTTCCCTCTAACTTGTCGTCAGTATAACCGGTAAAGATGACATTGCCGGTGAGTTTCAGCCGGTCATTTTGCCAATCAGCTCCAGCATTGATGCTGACAAAGTCGCCCGGATCGTATTTGCCCATCTCTTCGTACGGATTGTAACTTCCATTGTACTGGTACATGATCCCCGCACCGCACCGGAACTCTCCAAGCATCTGCGCGCCGCCAAGCAGCATATTAACCCCGAAGCCCTCGCCAAACCGTCTCATCGGGAAATTGAGGTAATTCTGCGACAGCATCTGCAGAACAAGCAGTTCCTCGTCCCGGTTGAGCTTTTTCTTGCCGGTGGGCAGGTTAACCCCGACACTCAACAACAGATGATCATCGTTGAACGAGCGATTGAGCTGCAATCGAGCATCACTCAGGCCCGACAGGCTATAGTCGGTATTCGAACCTTCCAGCGTGTTGGATGAGTTGGCAACGTAGAAGAAGGCTTCCAAATTATCACGGATCGGCACAAAACCCGTAAGCGGGATTGTCAACTGACTGATCTCGGTGGTGCCGCTACCGTTATCCAGACTCCAGTGGCTGTATATGAACCCCATATCGCCGGATGTAGGTTGACCGTACATGATCTGGCTGTGAGTTGGCGACAGAGGCGCAAATAGCCCAGCCATCGCTATTACCATAAGTGCAATTCTATTGGTCGGCATCGAGATCACCTCTTATTTCAACGGTCCCGGTATTGCCGGCCCCATGCAAGTTTTCAGACTGGCTGTCACCAGAGGAGCTGGGAATGGTGCCGGCGTTCTGAGCAACTGACGACAGGCGAGAGTCCAAGCCTTCTGACGGCTGTTCGCTATCACTCTGTTGCCTGACCAAGCCCTCGAAGCGATTAAATGAATCCTCGTATCCACCCCCGCCGGCCTGAATATTGGCTACATCCTGCAGTCGCTGACCGGCCTGCTGGAAGTTTCCATCAAGTTGAACAGCTTTGTTGAACTCCCGCTCAGCCGCGCCGTACATTCCCCGGCTCTGGTAGTTCAGCCCCCGGGAGTAAGCCAGGAATGCCAGGTACGATTCGGTGGGGACTTCACTGATGGCATCGCGTTCCTCGGCAGTCAGAGTGATACCCAGTGAGTCGATAATTCTAAACACAAAATCCTTTTGCACTTTGAAGAACTTTTCCAGCTCTCCTTCAACACCCTCGGGACGTGCGGATGAACTGTCAATCGTGTTCACAATTGCCGCATCCAGTCTGAGACCTTCCTCTCCGATACCCATCAACAACCCGGTTACAAGCCTTTGGGCTCCCATCAAACGGCCCATCCTCGGCGCCGAGGCCGGGTCGACGTACCCCGACTCCCCCAACTTGAGTTCCTGCAGAATCATGTCCAGTTTCAACCTTTCAACAACCGTAAGCGATTGCACCTTGGCCAGGTCAATCGAAGTAAACTCGGCCAGACCCCGGGCAATTGGAGCCAGTTCGGGAGAAAGATGGGAAGCGTCAAAGTTGGCTACAGCGATGGTGTTCTCGGGGATGGTGTCGGTGTCAATGTTCGCTTCGTTTTCCAGAGCCCGGGAAATATCAACTTCGATCTTTTTAGACATTAGCCGATCCAGATGGGCTCGTGTCATTGATGCCGTTTTGCCTTTGGGTTGCAGACTCAGCGAGGTGGTGTAGGCATTAATAGCCTTGTCATAGTCTTCTTGCTTTTCGTATATCAGGCCGAGGTACAAATGGATTCGAGCGTCCGGCTGAATCTGGTTTGCCTGTTTGAGGGCATCCTCAGCTTTTGTCAGGTTTCCCTTTTCATAGTAAGCGACACCAAGCTCCCGCCAGGCTGCGGCGTTGGTAGGGTTGGCGCTTATCTCCTGGTAGAAAGCCTCAACAGCCGGGTCGTATTGGCCTTTCTCAAGGTGCCGCCGACCCTGCATGTACAGGCTTTGGGAACACCCGACTACCAATGCCAGCAACAGCAGCAACAACGGCAATGTGCTCGCCTTCTTCAGCATTTCTTCTCCTCAGCCAGTATTAGTCCATGGATCTAACTTTGCTATCAGGTCGCAAGTGGTTGGTAAATCTCCATCTTTCGTTTTGCCTCAACGAAGCTGTTGTCGAGGTCGTATGCCTTCTTGAAGAACTCGTACGCTTTCCTGTAATCGTAGCGGTCCATATACTCAAGCCCCTTGGCATAGAAGGTTGTGGCGTCGAGAGACTCGGTGCCACCCTCCTTTATCAGAGCCTTAACATCGTCGCTTAACTTTACATCAAGCTTCTTGGCCAGTTCTTCCACCAGCTCCTTTTCAAGTTTGGAGTACTCCGGCTTGGCTTCTTTGTCGACGGAAGCTATGATCTCCGATGTCTCTACGCTGACCACACGAACCACCATGCGGGTATGTTTGTCGTCAAGCTGGGTGATACTGCCGAACACCATGTACTTGGCGCCGAGAATCTCGCCGACTCGAACCGCTGTCGCGCGATCGACAGCTCCTGACTTCTGCAACTCCTGCTCTTTGAGGACATAGTTAATCTTGTCACGTTCGACCACTCTCATCGCGCTGATCTTGCCAAAATCACCCTCAAACCAGTCCGCCAGCCCTTTGCTGATCAGCCCCAGTTTTTCCTGGTACTTCCCAACCGAAAAGTTGTCGAACTCCATGATAGCAATAGTCTTGATATCGGGACGGTTTTCCTCGGGGCAGGAGAGATTTCCCTTGACTGTTAGAATTTTGTACCACTTGTCGCGCAGTTCTGCCGGCCACATTTCGTGGGGCAGATGAATGATGCAGGGGCCGACGCTGGAAATCTTGTCGAGATAAGAAAACGACAGTTTCCGGTAGCTTTCGCCCTTGGCATAGGTCAAAATACCCAGAACCTCATAGATGGCGATGCTGTCCTGAGGCGTCAAATCACTCCGCTCCAAAAGAGCCTTGGACACCCCGATCCCCTTGTCAAATTCTCCCTCGTTGTAGTACTTGAGCGCGTCAGCAAGTACGTCTGCAACCTTAGCCTCTCCTTGAGCGGAGGCTCTCGTGACGGAAAACCCAACCGTCAAGACCACAAGGAAAAAAGTGGTAACAATGACGAGAGGTCTGCTGTTTTTTCTCATAATTCACTCCTTGTAAATACTGTTCCCTCGCTTCGTATCCACCAGCAAGATAGGGAATTATCAACGTCCCTAAAAGCATTATTTTTCGAGGTCGAAGACGACCTTGTCGGGGCCGTGTTTTGTCACCTCAATACTGCGTTGCTGCTCCAACTCTTCTCCCCCCCTGGTCAACTTTACTTTCACGATATGTTCGCCGTAAGATAACCTGAAGGTATAGTTTGTCTTTTCTTTCTGCAGTTCACCATCGATGTACACATCTGCGCCTCGCGGTTTAGTGACGACCACAACTTTCTTAAAGACCGGCTTGGTTTCCGTCGTAACGGGGGGAGGTTTGGAAATAGTGAATTGATAGGTAAGCGGCACCACCTGGTCTGCCGCCAGCCAGACAGTGTCGTGGAGCACTTTTCTGGTCGCATTCTTGTTTTCAACACGTATTAGATGCATGCCGGTATCGCACGTAAGGGAGGCTTGCGCCGTCTTCCTACCCAGAAGGCTATCGTCGACATATATATCTCCGTCCGGCACGACACTGATATCAATTGTGCCAGTGGTAGGGAGGAGGTAGGCAGTGAAGTCAAAAGCAAGTGCCAATACAGTATCCGCTGCCAGCCATACGGTATCATAAAGCGCTCTCTCAGTTGCCTCCTCGTTGCGAACATGCACGACATGCGTCCCGGCCTTGCTCGTGAGAGAGGCACCAGTTACGTTCTGTCCTAACAGACTGTCATCGACATAGACATCGCCATAAGGGATGACGCTGATCTCGATTGTCCCCGTCTTGCTCCCGCTAAAATGGTATACTGCATAGACCGCGATTGCCACGAGGATGAGCGCGACAATAGCCAGCAGGGGCTTGCGGCTCTTTCGCTTCCGAATAGGGCCGACATCGATAGTTACATCCACCGGACGTGGAGAAGCGGCTTCTCCTGTTGAACGGCGTAGGGCGTCAATAGCCGATTGCATCTCACTTGCCGACTGATAGCGCGCCTGAGGGTCCCTACTCAACGATTTCATGATAACTTCGTCAAGTTGTTTTGGAATATCGGGATTGAGCTTACGCGGTTTGGGTGGGTCGGAAAACAGCTTGGCATCGCGGATGGCAAACTCATTGTCGCCCTTATATGGACATTCCCCGACTAATATCTTGTACAGGGTGGTTCCAACAGCGTAAATGTCAACCAGGGCGTAGTCAGTATCGGCAGTGGGGCTGAACTGCTCCGGCGCCATGTAGGCCGGGGTCCCACAGGCAGTGCCGGCGATGGTCAGGTTGGGATCGGTTTCACTCTTGGCAATGCCGAAGTCAATGATCTTCACCTGCCCTTTTTTATCTATCATGATGTTGCTCGGCTTGATGTCACGGTGATAGACACCCTTGCCGTGAGCAAAATCCAGTATGTCAAGCACTTCGCTGATGATCTGTAGCGACTCCTCAACGGGAAGTTGGCCCTCGGTTTTTATTTTCTCGTCGAGCGTGATACCTTCGATGTACTCCATAGCAATGACGGTGTCTTCGCCATGGTTGAAAAAGTGCTTAATGCGGCAGATATTGGGGTGACCATCGAGCAGCGCCAGCTTGTCGGCTTCATGCCTGAAGCGCTCGCCCAGGCGGGGATTACTCAGTATTTTGAGAATAACCTTGAGGTTCGGCACATCCTGGTGGACCGCCAGGTAGACCTTGGACATTCCACCCTCACCGATTTTCTTGAGCACTTTGTAACTGCCGATGAACTGCTCTTCCATGATAGTTTTATATATGGAATTGTTAGCGCCGTTTCAACATATATTGTGGGTGGGTGGGCCACCAATCAAGCCGACAAAAAATGATGATTTCCTTGAATTAGTCTTCTTTTGTGCTGCTGAGAAGACTGACAACGTAAACCGCAAGAAAAGCCAGAATAAAGGCCGGTACCAGCTCATAGAGAGTAGCTTTCAGCGCCGGCACGTTTCTCCAGACAACCGTGACGACACTCCCCGTCAGCATACCCGCAATTACTCCCGCCTTGGTAGTCCTTTTCCACAGCAGCCCTAAAATAACCACTGGCCCAAAGGAAGCGCCAAGCGCCGACCAGGCGTAGAGCACGAATTGGAAAATCACCCTGTTTTCGGACAGGGCGAATATGATCGACAGAAGGGCCAAGATCACCAGGACCAGGCGGTCAAGCCTCTGTATTCGTTCGAACCTGTTGCCGCTGTTTTTCCCCTTACTGAAAAACGGCAGGACATCGCGCGAAATGGTAGAGGAAACCACGATAAGCTGTGAATCGGCTGTTGAGCAGATGGCCGACACAATTGCCGCGACAACAAACCCACCTAGCACGGGGGGCAGGAATTCGCCAACAGCACGCGGGAGAGCTTGCTCTGGATCGTCCATTACCCCAAAGACAACTTTGGCAAACAGACCAAAGAAAATGGCCCCGAGATACACCAGCATCATCCACGTGATGGCGATCGTGCCGCCACGCCTCACGGAATCTTTGTCTTTTACCGCCATGAATCGGGAGAGTACATGGGGCTGGCCGGGGTAGCCGAGACCTATTCCCAGCAGCCCTACCACAAAGCCGAGCATGGCAAAACCGGCCTTTCCGCCAGCCCAGGTGAGCATGTTGGGGTCAACTTGACTAACATTGGTTATAAGCGCCTCCCATCCACCGATTTTGGACAGGGTAATAATGGGCATACAGATAAGAGCTACAAACATGAAGCTGGCCTGGATGACATCGGTCCAGCAGATAGCGCGGAAACCGCCGGTGACGGTGTAGGTGAGAATAATCACCGCCCCTACCAGTACCCCCATCCAGTAAGGTAGGTGAAACACGGCGTCAAAAGCCTTACCGGCAGCATTCATCTGGGCGGCAACATATCCGAGCATGGCAACAGTAATGATTACCACTGGGATAACGCGCAGGGCCATTGAATTCACCCCAAAACGGTGGGCTATAAGCTGCGGTAAGGTGACTGCCCCGGATTCCAGCGTGATTTTCCTCAATCGCTCAGCGATCACAAACCAGTTGAAGAGGTATCCAGCGGCGATGCCCGGCACAATCCAGAAAGCCGACATACCGAAGAGGTAAGCCTCGCCGACCAGACCGAGCATGACCCAACCCGACTCGGCGCTGGCCGA